>Ga0081455_10000210_pt1 | contig 74573 bp, 67 predicted proteins | sample TabmetS3T2R1_FD_70207 | JGI IMG/M metagenome (GOLD analysis project Ga0081455, IMG submission 70207) | Tabebuia heterophylla rhizosphere microbial communities from the University of Puerto Rico - S3T2R1 | ecosystem: Host-associated > Plants > Roots > Rhizosphere ...
GTCGCTCAGCGGCTCTTCACTGATGGCCGTTCGTGTGAGCAGGTCTTGGAGGTTTTAATGCCGGTCTAAGCGCTTCACTGCTTTACACCATTGAACACGGTAACTTACCAAGTGCTGTATTATTCAAGATATATTTTTAGTCAATACTCTCGCCAAAACAGGGGTAAGGTGGTCCGTTGTCGGGTAGAGTTGGGTTGTGCAAGACGACAACTCAAACACCACAACGGAACTCACCTATGGTTGACATTGTAGCACTGTTCCAATGTACCCGTCCGTACGTAACAGCAACCACCGTGCGCCAGTTGAGTCGTATCAGCGTCGCTATGATGGCCATGACGGGGCGAGTCACCATGTTAGGGCTCGCGCGCTGGGCTGGCAAAGGCGGCAGCTATCGCACTGTCCAACGCTTTTTTTCCACAGTGATCCCGTGGGCGATGCTGTTTTGGGTCTTCTTTCGTCACCATGTGTATCGTGCCGACGATGTCTATCTCTTAGGCGGCGATGAAGTCGTCGTCACCAAAGCGGGTACACACACGCATGGCCTGGATCGTTTCTTTGCGAGCTTGTATGGGAAACCGGTCCCCGGGCTGGCTTTCTTCACCTTGTCCTTGATCAGCATCCAGGCCCGACGCTCGTTCCCTGTGCGTGTTGAGCAGGTGATCCGCAGCGACGCAGAGAAAGCGGTGAGCAAGGCCAAAGCGGCGGCCAAGATGGCGCGCTCCTCCATGGCCAAGCGTCGCCCGGGGCGTCCCAAGGGCAGTAAGAACACAAACAAGGCCGACGTAAAGCTGACGCCAGAGTTGGTGCGGATCAAAAGCATGATCGAAGCCTTGCTGCATCTGATCGCCGCGTGTATCCCGGTGACGTATCTGGTGTTGGATGGTCACTTTGGCAACCGCAACGCCTTGCGCACCGCCCAAGAGTGCCATTTGTACCTCATCTCCAAGCTGCGCGCGGACTCAGCGTTGTACTGGCCCTACGACGGCCCCCATGCCGGTCCTGGCCCACGGCGCAAGTATGGCAGCAAGGTGGATTACACCCATCTGCCGGAGCAGTGCCTCAAAGAGACCACCGTGGAAGGGCCTATCCAAACTCGTTTGTATCAGGCGCAACTGCTGCACAAGGAGTTCGCGCAACCGTTAAATGTCGTGATCATCGTGAAGACCAATCTGCGGACGCAGGCTCAAGCCCATGTGCTCTTATTCAGCAGTGATCTGACCCTGATCTACGCGTCCCTCGTAGACTATTATGGTCTGCGCTTCCAAATCGAGTTTAACTTCCGCGATGCCAAACAGTACTGGGGCCTGGAAGACTTCATGAACGTCACCCCAACGGGGGTCACCAATGCGGCGAACCTGTCATTGTTCATGGTCAATGTCGCCTACCGGCTCCAAGCGGACAGGCGTCAGCATGACCCTCACTATAGCATCCTGGACTTGAAAGCCGACTGTCGAGGCTCCAAATATGTAGAAGAGATGCTACAAATGCTTCCGGAAAAACCTGAGCCTATTTTATTGAGACAGATGCTCAACAAGGTTGCCTGTTTAGGCCGCATTCATGCCGTTCAACCCTCCTTCAGTCTTTCGTAATCGGCGAGGGTATTGACTGCGTGAGGACATATTATCTACCCCGAAGGGACAGACGTGCACCCACAGCAGCAGAAGCACAGTCATGCTCGATGTCTGAACCACACAGTCTGGACACGCTCGAGTCAGTATCTATGGAGAGGACCTGTCATGCGATGGACGCTGTGCCAGAAGAGGATACAAGAGACCGTGATGGTCGTGCTGCACCTGCTGCTTCTGCTGACGCCACTGCTCAACGGTTGTACGGACGAGAACGGATCAACAGAGGCGGGGAAACCAGATGGTATGGCCCCGGTGGCCAGCATCATCTTTCCAGGGACTGCGGCTTTGCTTACCTCAGGACGCGTGACCGTCCGCGGAACGGCTCAAGGCCAGCATGCCATTACTGGGGTAGCGGTCAATGGTGTGCCAGCCACCAGTATGGACGGCTGTGGACCAGTGGCTGCGTGACGCTGATCACGCCTACGAGAGCGACCCTCGGTGTCAGCGTCACCGCGCACCCGCCTCCATAGGGATGGACTGTGCAGCTGGTGCCGCGTGTTGGGATGAGGCTGCGCTGGCGCGCGACGCCCGCAGGATGAGGACCGCACAGGGTGCATGGCGGATCACGACGTCCGCGACGCTGCCGATGGCCTCAAGCGCCAAGCCCGTGTGCCCATGGGTACTCATCACAATTAAATCGCTGTGGTGTTCCGTGGCCACGCGACAGATTTCCGCGCCTGGGGTCCCCCATCTAACGAGCATCTGCACGGGGACCAAGGCCGGACGTGCCATGGCCTGTAACCGTTGTTCCACGTGCGCTTGCAGCGTCTCCTCTGTGCCTGTCACAAACGGACTAGGCAGGACATGCAGGAGGAGGACGTGGGCCTGCTCGCGGGCGGCAAAGGCCAGCGCCTGCTGAACCACCGTCTCCGCAGAGTCCGAGCAATCCGTTGGTATGAGGATGTTGTGAAATGGCATTGCGGTTTTCCTTTCTTCGGCATAGTAGCGCACCCTTGACCCTGCACTGCTTAGGTGCACGCCCGCGGGGGGAAGGGCAAAATGCGTTCGGCCAGCATGCCCCACCCACGCTCCAGCGTGGTCATGCAGTCCAGCGTCACGAGCATGCGACTGATCTTCCACTGGCCACCTTCACAGCGAAAATCCCACTCATAGCTGCCCCAGCCACAGTACGATTGCTCCTCCCGTGACTGCACCACCAACCAGGTAGCGTAGCCGGTGGCCGTGCCAGCGTCGTTGATGGCAAGCTGATGATTCGTGATGAAATGCCGCGGGCACTGAAAGGCCCGGCGATAATTCCGCAAGGCTTTGAGGGCTAAAGCCTTCCCCACCAGAGGGCCCTGGGTCCAGGGTTGCGTCTGGAGCACGACGTCATCCGTCAAGAGCGCGGCCAGATCATCCTCACGCTGCTCGTCGATGCCACGGGCATAGCGGGCAATCGTCTGCCAGAGGTCTTGTCGAGCCTGTATGAGGCTTTGTTGCCGTTCGAGGGCCGCCAGGCGTGTTTCAAGATCCATGAGTTCGTTCCTTACGTTTGGACGTAGGCCAGTGTACCATTCTATGACTCCATACAGTGCGGCTCCCATGGCCCTTGGGGCGCTGGTAGTGCCTGGTCCACTGCATGCGTCAATGCCACATGCATAAAATCCTAGCAAGTGCAGTGCCAGCCCTAGCGATATGGAGAAGGCTCTTGCATCTCAAGCAGTTCCGTCCTACCCAGACGTTGGACAGGAGCGCGTCTGGCGACAGATTGTCCTTGTCGTGGACAGATTGTCAGTTGGTGTGGCTCACGCGAGCATCCGGCCCATGAGCCGGCGTTTCACCAGTTCCACCAGCACCAAATACGTCAGTGTGGCCCCGGCCAGGAACAGAAAATAGGTCCCTGGTAATGGTACAAAACCTAGTATGGGAGCCAGGGGAGTGAACGGGAGCACGAGTCCGATGAGCACGATGAGGACCGTCGTCGCTGTCAGCGGCAGGCTCGGTCGGCTGCGCCACGGCGTGCCGGCTGTCCGGATCACGAAGAGCACTAAGGTCTGGGTGGCCAGGGATTCCACGAACCATCCCGTGTGGAACAGGGCTTCTGAGGCATGGAAGCCCCACAGCAGGATTGCAAAGGTGAGAAAGTCATAGAGGGAGCTGATGGGGCCGATACCGAGCATGAAGTTGCGAATGACGCGGATATCCCAGCGCTGCGGGGTGCGCACGAAACTGGGGTCCACATTGTCGGTGGGAATCGTGACCTGGGCCAGATCATACAGGAAGTTGTTGAGTAAAATCTGCAGGGGGAGCATCGGCAGGAAGGGGAGGAACAAGACAGCACCCGCCATGCTGAACATGTTGCCGAAGTTGGAACTCGTGCCCATCAAGAGATACTTCATCACATTGGCAAAGGCTTTGCGGCCCTCGATGATGCCACTGTGCAGGACGGCGAGGGTGCGCTCGCGCAGGAGAATGTCCGCGGCATCCTTGGCCACGTCCACGCCATTGGCCACGGAAATCCCCACATCGGCGGTATGGAGTGAGGGCGCATCGTTGATGCCGTCGCCCAAGAAGCCCACGACGTGACTCCGACTCTTGAGCGCCAGGATGATGCGATTTTTCTGGGCCGGTGAGACACGCGCAAACACGGTGGTCCGTTCCGCGACTGCGGCCAGGGCGGCATCGCTCATCTGGGCGATCGCGTCTCCCAGGAGGATGGTACGGCCATCAAGGCCAACCTGCGTGCAGACATGCTGGGCGACCAGCTCATTATCGCCCGTCAGGAGCTTCACCGTGACCCCGTCGCGCTGGAGGGCTTGCAGAGCGTCACGCACGCCGGCCATGGGCGGATCGACGAAAGCCAGGAATCCGGCCAGCACCAGTTCCTGTTCATCGGCTATGGTGTAGCTGCGTTGCGCTGGCACGGGACGGAACGCGACACCAAGCACACGGTAGCCTTCGGCGCTGAGTTTCTCGTAGACTGCCTGGCAGCGCGCCCGCGCCGCTGCGTCAAGCGGGGTGTGAGTCTCCTCGCTTTCGTATGCTGTGCTGCATTGGAGGATGCTCTCAGGCGCTCCCTTGGTAATCAACAACCGCCCACGCAAGCTGTCGACGACGATGGACAGGCGTCGACGTTCAAAGTCGAAGGGAATCTCATCGACCTTCGTATAGTCCTGGGTCTCCGGGTGGCCGGACGCGAGAATTGCGGTGTCGAGCGGGCTGCGGATGCCTGTCTCATACAGGCTGTTGAGATAGGCGAGCAGAAAGGGAAGGGGGCACGTTAAGCTGTGCCCCCTCTGCCCACGCAGTGGCAGGGAATGCGGCGCGGCCTCCCCAGAGGGATCGAGACAGCGGTCGAGCACCATGGCGCCGGTCGTGAGCGTCCCCGTCTTGTCACTGCATAACACATCCATGCTGCCGAAATCTTCAATGGCGGAGAGATGCTTGACGATGACCTTCTGTCGCGCCATGTGGACGGCCCCCTGGGCCAGCGTGACGCCCATGATCATCGGCAGGAATTCCGGGGTGAGCCCCACGGCCAAGGCCACCGCAAACAGGAGTGATTCAAGAGGGGGATGGTGCAGCGTCAGGCTAGCCAGGACCACAAAGAGGACCAGAAAGAGGACCGTGCGCATGATCAAGAGAGCAAAATGTCGCGTCCCCCGCTCGAACTCCGTCTCTGGCGGTGGTGCACTGAGCTGCACCGCAATATCGCCAAACGCCGTAGCTGTCCCGGTGGCGATGACGAGCGCTTGCGCTGTGCCGCTCACGACGGAGGTGCCGAGAAACACCATGTTGCGTGCCTCGGCGAGCTGCGCGGGCGCCGCCGAGAGATCGCCCGCCTCTTTTTCGGTGGGCATGGACTCCCCCGTCAGCGCCGCTTGCTGGACGTGCAGGTCACGTGAGGCGAGCAGGCGAGCATCAGCCGGCACACGGTCGCCGGCCGCCAGCCGGATCACGTCACCGGGCACGAGATCCCGCCGCGGCAGATCGATCCAGGTGCCATCTCGCACCACCGCGGCTGTCGGTGCCACCTCATCGCGCAGGCGCTCAGCAGCCTGCTGCGAGCGATACGTCTGGACAGCATTCAGCACCATACTGAGGAGCACCATGAGGGCGATGATGGTAGCATTGGCGACATCGTGGAGGAGGCCAGAGACGAGACTCGCCAGGAGGAGCATCACCACGAGGGGATTGGTCGCAAAGGCCAGCATGTGCCGCATGCCATTGCCCTGTCGGTGCACCACTGGTTCGTTGGGTCCGCTGGCGAGCAGGCGTTCCTGCGCCTCGGCCTGCGTCAAACCGTGCTCTGAGGCATGCAGCTGGTCGCAGAGCTGGGCAAGAGGCATCATAGCGACGTGAGCGTCGAGCCCGCCAGGCGCGACCGATGCGGGAGAGGAGTGCTGAGGCCGTGCGAATATGCGCATCATGATATTTTCTACCTCTTCAAGGCTTACTCTACATGTCAATCAGCCCTTTAGCGCTCATCTTTTGTTTCCTCGCGGTATGCTATCGTCACACATACGCTTGCCGCGGCACACAACCTTCCTCACTTCTAGTACCAAGAGGGGCACAGAGCCAAGTGCGAGCCAAGCAGCCCACTGGCCCAGCGAGATAGACAATGTCCCAAAGAGCACGTGCAGGCTCTCCGAGTGCCACAGAGACCAGGGCTGCACCGATCAGCACCCAAATCACCAGGCTGCGGAACTGTCCCGCGAGGAGTGCCAGGGGTGAGAGCGCCTGGTCCGTACGCAGCGTATTGCGACCCCATTGCTGCAGCCGCGCTGCCGCTTCAGCAGGTGCAAGACCACGTGCCTCGTCTGTGTTCAGCGCCGTGGTGAGTTCGGAGAGCGCCTGGTCGTGCCAGCTCCCTGGTTGGTGATCCTGCATGGTCGTTTCCTCCTGATACAGAGACGGTAGATTCCCTGGTGTCCTGCGCCCTCTGTCTCAGGATGATGCTCGAAAACGTGCATGGCAATCGCTGAGTTCGCACACAGCGACTGGAGTAGCCGCAAGCGCTTGGGTTTCTAGGTAAGTGGTGCAGGCTCACCTACCATGCCGCACTGTGGCAGGCAATGTCGTGGAGCTGCCAGACCATGACATCCACCCTGATGACTCCTGCATAAGGCAAATTTCGTACCAGACGCGTCCCACCCAGTAGGACGCCTCCTGACATATGCTTCTGCTGCTGTGGGTGCACGTCTGTCCCTTCGGGGTAGATAATATGTCCTCACGCAGTATGACATTTTGTCAGTGCTACCCCTCCCTGGCCATGTCTAGGCTCAGCCGGCGCATCGGGAGATGCCCATCTGGGGCGAGCGCTTTGGGGAGATGGTCGGGGGCAGTAGCAATAGACTCGTCGTCCGGACACATCGCTTACGGACTTTCTTCGCGCAACCGTCTGTCGCCACCGATGGGTCGGGCGCGCTGGCGACTCTGCGATGCAACGGACACTGCCGGCGTTTCATCGCAGCCAGCAGGCTCAGCCGGCAGCGTGAGGCGATAGAGCGTCACGGGATCCGTAATCCCTTTCAGCACGGTGGTGAATGGTCTGGGGGTGGGAAAGCCTTTGAGCACCTGTTGGACTGCCATGTGGTGCAGAAGGTCGGCGGTGAGCACCACGTCACCCCCGACGCTTTCCCCCTGCACGCGCGCGGCAATGTTCACCGTACGGCCGAAGTAGTCGAGGCGATTGTTGGCATTGATGGCAATCACTGGACCCTGGTGCACGCCGAGCTTAATCACCAGGGGAGGCTCAATGTGGTGCGCGCGGTTGAAGGTGTCGATCTTCTGCTGGATCGCAAGCGCTGCCTGTACGGCCGCTTCGGGGCGGGGAAATACCGCCATCACGGCGTCGCCAATGGTCTTCACCAGGGCCCCCTGATGCAGCGTGATGCAATCAATTAAAAAGGTAAAATGCCGCTGCACCCAGCCGTAGGCCCGGGCGTCGCCGATGCACTCATAGAGCGCGGTCGAGTCCTTCAAGTCACTAAAGAGGATGGCCAGGCTCTGCACGCCGATTTCCTGGCCTGGGGCGAGCACCTCGGCGGCAAACAGGTCGCGAAATTCCTGCATGGTGGTAACCTGCAGCGCCGTCGTGGCATAGGGATCCCATTCGAGGCGTTCCAGCACTGCCACTAGCACGCGCGACGTGCGATTGTGCAGACGCAGGACAACACGGCCAGGGCTATATGCGAGGTGTGCGGGTGCCCAGCCATCGTCGTCATAGACCAGGTCCAGGGGGGCAGTCGACACGGCGGTTGGCGTGAGCTGTGCCGTCTGATTGGAGCGTAGCGTACGGAGCCGTAGCACTTCTGCCCCCAGCCGCACCGCGACTTCCTGGAGCGCACCGGGTTCCAGATACTGCTGCGCCACAATGTGCGGGGCATTGCGTGGACCGCCAATGCAGTACGTCGCGTCTGTAGCCTGACGGATAGCGAGGTGGACAGAAAAGCGGAGTTCGACGTAGCGCTCGAAATCCGCCTCAAAATCGACACCGCACAAGTCGCAGTGGTAGCGGGTCTCCAGAGACCTGAGGGTGTCGTACTCCGCTTTTGGGACCCGACAGTTGGGACACATCATCTCCCACTTCAGCGTAAGGAGGCCAACTTTGGTGGCGTAGAGAAATAGACGCAGGACTTCCCGCGGTGCGCTGTGCCAGGTCTCTGCTAACGCATAGGGCTGCATACGCAGCACCTCTTCGTCAGTGCCCTCCTGGAGGTGGCGTTGCAGGGGTGCTATCAAATTCTGCTGGATGGGCATCTGGGCCAATTGTTGCAAGCGCACCCGCAGATGGGTGTGCGATATGGGTGAGCGGGTACGGGAGCGCGGATAGGGACTCGCACTGTCTGAGCGGCTGAGCACGACTGCGGCTTCACAGTAGCGCATGATGTCCCGGACGGCTTTGCGACCCAACAGTGGGAGAATCAAGTACGCCAGCGCATGCCGTGGGGTTATCTGCGTCAAGACCCGTACCACGGTCCCAGCCGGGCTCTCCTGCAGTTCGATTCCACCAACAACCCGCTCCAGGAGACCACCCTCGAAAATCCGCAGTACACTGTAGCGCTCGCGCCGCACCCAGTGAAAGGGATATTCTTTCCAACGGACCGGGATGAGGCCAAGGAGCTTGATAGAAGCATGGCGATAGAAGTCGTCATCGGTGACCACCGGGGCCTCATAGACAACGCTTGGCAGGCCAATGGTCCGATTCAGATGCTCGGTATTACTTAACAACTCCCATACCTGCGCAAGAGGAAGAGGCAGCACCTTTTCGGCGATGCACCTCCAGGGCTTGCCACCCATAGGACACCCCTCCACATCTGGCCTCAAAGACTGTAGGAGATGTATGATACCTGGCTCGTCACTGAAGTCAATAGAAGGTCGTGCTCCTGGAGAGATCAGACAGCGACTTCCCTGTGGATCGTGTCTTGCTGTGTCACAGTGTATGATAGCTCGCTAGGAGATTGTGGTCATCATCTACTCTAGGAGGCCTGCGCTATGCTTGCTGTATCTGCTGTGCTCCCGGACACTATACCTGACCATCCTCCCCTCATCCTCATTCATGGCTCGGCGAATTCCGCTGCTGTGTGGGGGTTCTGGCAGCAGGCGCTCGCGGAGCAGGGATGGCCATCGTATGCCATTGATTTGCGTGCTCACGGGCAGAGTGGGCCACAGGATCTTTCTCACACCAGTATGCAGGACTATGCCGCCGACGTCACTGTGCTCGTTACTCAGTGCCGGCAGCCGCCGGTTCTCATCGGCTGGAGTATGGGAGGACTGGTGGCCCTGATGATCGCGGCTACTGGGGTGGTCGGCGCCTGTGTGGGTCTGGCGCCAAGTACTCCGGCACGGCAGCTCAATACCTCGGTGGCGCTGCGCACGGGCGAGTTTGGGGGGGAGGAGTATGGCATCACGAGTCGCGACCCTGACGAGCAGCCGGCGATGCCTGACCTGGATCGCGAGGAGCGTATGATAGCCCTGGCCTCGCTCGGTCGTGAATCACGGCTGGCGCGAGACGAGCGACAACGAGGTATTGTCATCGAGGCGCTGCCCTGCCCCCTCCTCATCGTCACAGGCACCAAGGATAGAGCATGGCCGCGCGAGCGCTACCATAACCTCTGGCTTACGGCCGATTATCTCAGTGTGGAAGGGGCGTCACATTGGGGGCTCGTACTGCAGAGACGCGCGCTCAGCTCGATGATTCCTGCCGTGCTGCGCTGGATCGCACAGCATACATGACACGCACACGGTTTGGGTGTACACTGCCCAGCATTCTAGAGCAGCAGAGGACACTCAGATATGATCAGGAGGGTAAAAACTATGCGCGTCGTTAAACTCAGCACACTGCAGGAAGAACCTCTGGGCGAGGCCACCCCTATTGCCGGATGGACCGGGGGATCGGTGACCCGGACACGGCAGACCATCATCCCTGATAACGCGTCCGACGACTATCGCTGTAGCGTCGTCAATTTTAGCCCCGGTGCCACGACCGGGTGGCATGCTCATAGCTGCGATCAGATTCTAGTAGTTACGGGTGGCACTGGCATCGTGGCGACCGAGCACGAAGAGCGTGAGATCACAGTGGGGGATGTGGTGCATATCAAAGCTGGTGAGAAACACTGGCACGGCGCCAAGAAGGATACGACGCTGTCCCACATCACGATCACGACGGCTGACAGTCAGAGCCGCCGGTGACCATCCTGGACTTCCCTCCTTACGGCATACTGTGGGGCGCGCAATGACCTACAGACCTCAGGGGGGAAGCCATGTTGTGCCAGACCGGTTGCGACCAATGGCTGAGTCTCATGCGCCCTGACCGCAGAACGCTTTGTCGTCTTGGTGCTGAGCGTCGTCTATTACGGCTGTGCGTTTCTGTTGCGTGGGGGTGTGCTAGCCAACACCACGTAAAGTCAAAAGACTCGAACTTGCTCTGTCACCGGCGATTACGCATCAGCCCGTGCCACTGCCTTGTCCTGCATTCCACCGTGCCATAATCCATATTTAAGAGAGCCTTCGGTAATGCTTACGGCAGACAATCGTACTCTTCTGCACCCTATAACAATGGGTTCATTTGAGCAGCAAGAGACTTTTTATAGGTCATAGAAGGCTAATGCTGAAAATCGACAGTTGAGAACCCGCCGAATGCTCCCAAACCCTGCATCCGATATCTCACCGCCAAGCCTCATCACTCCTTGCATTTGTGACTTATTAGATTTATAAGTACCTGAGAAGCTTGCTCGAATTTTAGTATTAGGATACATTATATACCCTCTATTCCAGGGAGATATAAGAATCACCGAATGGTCACTATATTCAACCGACATGAACCCTATCACGAGTTAGACACCAACGACTTTGACGGGCAGCGGCGGCATTACACGGTAAATTAGTTCGCCCGACGACTGGAGCGTCTGGGGGAGCGTGTCCATCTTGCACCGCTCCCAGAGACCGCAGAGTGAGATATTTTCGAGGCAATCTATACGATGCCGGTGCAGGACAGAAGCCGAGTGGACTTTACCCTGGTGCACCAATCGGTACTCCATCTGACCAGGAGACGTAACTGATGAGAGTTCGTGTGCAATCTTTGTTCTCCATCAGTTCTGCTTCCTTGACACTCGGCACCATCCTCGTCGTGGTCATGCTCTACCTATCCAGCACCCCCATCTTCGACCTGCTCGAATTGAAAACCTACGACCTCCGTCTGCGCTCGCGTGGTCAAGTGCGACCCTTCCCCGCAGTCGTGCTGGCGGTGATCGACGAAAAAAGCCTGGCGACGGAAGGGCGCTGGCCCTGGCCCCGCTCCAAACTTGCGGAACTGGTGGACGTGCTGTCGCGCGATGGGGCCAGCGTCATCGGTTTCGACATGGCTTTCTTGGAGCCAGATGTGAACTCCCAAAACGATCTGGCCCTGGCAAACGCCATAAAACAGTCGTCCGCTGCTGTCGTCCTGGGCTATTTCTTTTTCATGCACCCAGCTGACCTCGATTACGGGCTTGAACAGCAAGCCATAGACCAACAGCTCAGGCGTATCAGTGCTGCAAAATACCCGTCCGGCCTGTATAGAGGACACGGCACGGATATAGTGCCATTTTTACGGGCCTATGCCCTGCAGAGCAATCTCGAAATGTTCACCGCCGCAACTGCTTTCTCAGGCTATCTCAGTCTACTGAGTGATCAGGATGATGTGGCGCGCTTGATGCCGCTTATCGTACAGGGTGGCGAGGAGCTCTTTCCGCCTCTGGCGGTCTGGTGTGCCTGGCACTACCTGGAAAAGCCACCACTGACGGTGCAGGTTGGGCGCTACGGGGTGGAAGGGATACAGATGGGCACCCGCTTTATCCCCACCGACAAAAATGGGCAACTGCTCATCAACTACCTGGGTCCCCCGAAAACTTTTCCGCATGTTTCCATCAGCGATATCCTCGGCGGCAAGCTCCCCAGAGGAACGTTTACCGACAAAATCGTGCTGGTTGGGGCCACCGCCGTGGGCACCAATGACCTGCTGAGCACCCCCATCAGCCCCCTGTATCCCGCGGTAGAGGTGCATGCTACGGTCATCGACAATATATTGACCCAAAACTTCCTCACGAGGCCCAACTGGTCGAAGACATACGACCTGCTCGCCATCATCACATTAAGCGTCCTGATCGGCATTGCCCTGCCGCGGATAGGGGTTCTCAAGGGGCTGTTGTGCGCAATGGGACTGGGTGTGTTGTACCTGGTCATGGCCTGGTGGTTGTTTGTCCATGACGGGGTGTGGCTCACTCTCGTCTACCCCTTGTTGGCTCTGTCGACGAACTATCTGGGGCTTTCCTTCAACAGTATAGCACAGCAGTTGCGCCAAGCCTTTCGTGATCTTCAGAGCGAACTAGAGGAGCGCCAACGAGCTGAGGAGGCCCTGCGTCAGAGTGAAGCCCACTACCGGGCCCTCGTGGAGGGATCACTCCAGGGCATTGCGATCGTCAAGAGGGACGGGACGCGTGTCTTTGCCAACTCTGCCCTAGCCCGCATGCTGGGTTATGAAGGACCAGAAGAACTGATTGGGAGGAGTATTGAGGAACACACTCCATTCCACGAACTCTCGTGCTTCCAGGCTGCCGTCGAGGCCCATCTGCAGGGCGAGCCGGTCCCTCTACACGATGAATACCAGGCAGTAAAAAAGGATGGGGCGCTCATCTGGGTCGAACGTCTGGCGTCTCCTATGACGTTGAACGGAGAAGCAGTGATCCTGGAGGCCTATATCGACATCACCGAACGCAAGCGTCTCGAAACTCAGCTGCGCCAGGCTCACAAAATGCAAGCCATCGGTACCCTGGCAGGGGGGATCGCTCACGATTTCAACAACATTCTAACGGCAATCCTGGGCTATACCGAACTGGCCATGGAGGAGCGGCAGCAGAACAGAGTGTTAGGGGGGTATCTGCAGGGAGTGCTCACCGCCGGGCACCGCGCTAAGGATCTCGTGCAGCAGATCCTCGCTTTTAGCCGTCAAACCGAGCGCGAGCGTACCCCGATTCAAGTCCACCTCCTGATCCAGGAAGTACTTGATCTGTTGCGAGTTGCCCTGCCATCAAATATTGCTATACAGCCGGTCATTGACCCCTACGCCGGCTCTGTACTGGCCGACCCAACGCAGATACACCAGGTCGTACTCAATCTCTGCACGAATGCGGCCCATGCAATGCGCGAGACTGGCGGCGTCATCGAGATCCTCCTGGAGCCCGTTGACCTGCCGACTGACTGTACCACCGTCACCGCCGCTCTCAAGGCAGGACCGTATGTGCGACTGACAGTCCGGGATACCGGTCATGGCATGGCACCTGAGATTATGGAACGCATCTTCGAGCCCTTTTTTACCACCAAGAACGTGGGAGAAGGAACCGGTATGGGGCTGGCGGTGGTGCATGGCATTTTAACCAGCCATGGGGGGGCCATTACTGTGGAGAGTGCTCCAGGGCAGGGCGCGACGTTTGCAGTGTATCTACCCCGCCTTGTCGATCCTACCCCGTCCACGGTCGACATAGAGGAGCCGCTGCCCGGGGGGCGTGAGCGCCTGCTGTTTGTCGATGATGAGGCGGCTCTGGTCCCCCTGTGGCAAGCGGCACTAGAACACCTGGGCTACAGCGTCGTCGTATGCACGAGCGGTCTTGAGGCGCTGGATGTCTTCCGTGCGGCGCCGCAGAGTTTCGATCTGGTCATCACGGACTATACCATGCCTACCATGACCGGCGAGGTATTGGCACACGAGTTGCGACGCATCCGGCCGGACATTCCTATCATTCTCTACACGGGTTTCAGCGACACCATGGTGGCGGAGAGACCCCGAGCTTTGGGGATTGATGCCTTCGTTCTGAAACCTGTGCGAGTCCATGACCTGAACCTGGCGATCCGCCAAGTGTTGGCGCAGCGTACAGCGCAGGAGACGTGAGCCTGTGCGGGATGGTCTCAGGGAGAGAACAGAACGTCTGATGATCACCGGAAGAGCACGAAGGGAGCATGGCATGCTAGATGTCTGTTTTGTCCATACACCGCCAGGCAGTCCTCTACTGGCGCAGGACTTGTGAAGGTGCTAGCGGCCGTACCAGCCCATACCCTGAAACAGGCCGCCGACTGCAGCCATGCGAACCTCCTCATACAAGAGCAGTCCATTACGCTTTGCGGGGGCGACGTGATCATACGGGACCTATTGTATATTGTCCACACGGGCAGTATGATGGGGGGAAACGAGTAAAGAGACCTTCGGGAGATGGGAGAGCGACAATGAACCGCTTCGAATACCGGGAAGCCCAGACGGTGCAAGAGGCCGTCGAGATGATGCGCCAGGAGGAAGGCGCACGAATTGTCGCCGGGGCGACCGACGTCTTGATACGCTGGCGCCAAGGGGCCTGGAAACCCCGGTATGTGCTCAACATCAAGCGTATCGCAGGGTTGGACGAGGTCAGCTATAGCCCGGACAGAGGGCTCAGCCTGGGCACCCTGGTGACGGTCCGCACGCTAGAACGCCACCCGCTCATCCAGGAGCACTACCCAGCCCTGGCTCAGGCAGCGACGGCATTTGCAGGTGTGCAAATTCGCAATCTGGCCACCGTCGGGGGGAATGTCTGCAATGCCTCACCAGCCGGCGATACCTTGCCAGCACTGCTCGCCTATGGCGCGGAGTGCCGCATCGCTGGCCCTGAGGGCGAGCGTCTCGTGCCGCTGGAACAGTTTTGCTTAGGCCCTGGGCATACGGCGCTGCAGCCTGCGGAGCTACTCGTAGCCCTGCGCTTGCCACCGTCACCACCCCGTGCTGGGGCGCTCTACATTAAGCACAGCCCGCGCAGCACCATGGACATCGCCACCGTCGGCGTTGCCTCTGTTGTCGCATTAGGGGAACAGCCCGGCGTGTGCCAGGAGGTCAAGATCGTCCTCGGTGCGGTGGCGCCGACCGTGATCCGGGCCACCGCGGCAGAAGCCCTCCTGCGCGGACAGTCCGTCGACGCTGAGCATCTGCAGCAGGCCGCGCGCGCCGCCGCCCAGGCTGCCAATCCTATTGACGACATCCGGGGCACTGCGGCCCATCGGCGCGCGGTCGTTGCCCCACTCGTACAGCGGACATTACATTACGCAGTGCAGATGGCTCAGGGGAGCCGTTTGCCATTCCAGATGCAGCGTGGTCTCGCAGTCGAAGCCGTTTTCTAGGTGCTGCACCCCGCAGGGCTGCGCACGGCAATTGCCAGTTTGGCGGGGCGGCTTGACACTCAGCCAGGAGGCTATTATGCCACATCCACTAAATCTGACCATTAACGGCGAGCCCTGTACCCTGCTGGTGGAGCCATACTGTTCTCTGCTCGATATGCTGCGGGATCAGCTCCAGTTGACTGGGACGAAAAAGGGCTGCGATGAGGGTGATTGCGGTGCCTGTACCGTGCTCATGAACGGCAAGACCGTCACCTCCTGCATGGTGCTGGCCCTGGACGCACGAGACCAGGAGATTACCACCGTCGAGGGCCTGCGGCAGGGTAATACGCTCCACCCGGTACAGGCTGCCTTTGTGCAGTATGGGGGTGTGCAGTGCGGCTTCTGTACACCCGGGTTGATCATGTCCGGAGTAGGATTGCTCCTGGAGAACCCCCAGCCCACCGAGGAAGAGGTGCGTTTTGCCATTGGCGGCAATTTGTGCCGCTGCACCGGCTACTCGAAAGTGGTCCAGGCGATCCTCAAGGCGGCGGAAACCATGCAAGCGCAAGCGTCTTAACGAGGAGAAACACGATGCCTGACAGCAAAGTCTTGGGGCAGAACTATCCCAGGGTGGACGCCGCTGACAAGGTGTCGGGGCGGTCCCAATACGCCAGCGATGTCTACCTACCCGGTATGCTCATGTGCAAGGTGTTACAATCCCCTAAACCGCATGCCCGCATCCAGCACATCGATACATCCCGCGCCCAGCACCTGCCCGGAGTACGGGCCGTGCTCACGGGGCGTGATGTCCCCGAGGCCCGCTTCGGCAACGGTGCCGTGAAGGACAAGCGCCTTTTTGCCCTCGACAAAGTGCGCTATATCGGGGAGCCTGTGGCGGCCGTGGCCGCGGTGGACGAGATCACCGCCCTGGAGGCGCTTGACCTCATCGATGTGACGTATGAAGACCTGCCGGCAGTCACCGATCCCATCGCTGCACTGCGGCCCGGTGCCCCACTGGTACATGAAGACCTGCCCTCCTACGAGGGCTATAAGCCCAATATGCGGGGCAATATCTGCACCGTCCTGGATGCCGACCGTGGTGATGTCGACATGGCCTTTGCACAGGCCGACCACGTTTTTGAAGACACGTTCCACTCCCAGGGCATCAACCAGGGCTATCTCGAGGCCATGGCCTGCGTGGCCAATGTGGATCCCTCCGGGCGGATCAACGTCTGGACCTCGACCCAGGCCCCCTATCAGATCCGGGCAACGCTAGCCGAGGTGATCGCGCGGCCGATGTCGCGTATCCGCATTATCCCGATGGAGTTGGGCGGCGGTTTCGGCGCCAAACTGCGCCTCTGTGTGGAGGCCTATCCCGTGTTGCTATCACTGCACACCGGCAAACCGGTGAAGCTCATCGCCACCCGGGAGGAGACATTTACCCTGTCTGGCTTTCGCCTCCCCACTATCGTTTACTTAAAGACGGGTGTCAGAAACGATGGCACTATTGTGGCGCGTGAGGCCATCAGCATCTTCGATATGGGGGCGCATCTCGGCGCCGGCGTGCAGTCCGGTGTGAGTCATACGCTTGGGCCTTACAACATCCCCAATTATCGGATGCGCTCTTACGCGGTGTACACCAACAAGATCTGGTCAGGGTCCTACCGCGCCTCCGGGGTGGCCGACGTGACTTTTGCCGTGGAGTCACACACCGACATCATTGCCCGCCGGCTCGGGCTCGATCCCTGGGAATTCCGCAAGAAAAATGCCTTTAACGAAGGCGACCTGGCGCTGCAAGGCGGCACCATTCCGCGCAACGGTCTGCACGAGACCATGGACGCCGTCAAGAGCCACCTCGGCTGGCCCCGGGCCTCCAAGGCCGGTACAGGCGTTGGCCTGGCGATGTGTCAGTGGCGCAGTGGGAGTGGTCCGTCCACCGCGTCTGTCAGCCTCCTCGAAGATGGCACGGTGAGTCTCCTGACGGGCTCGGTGGATATCTCGGGCACTGATACGGTCTTCGCCCAGATCACGGCAGAGACCCTGGGAGTGGAGATGAACGATGTCGTCATTGCCAGGCGCGATACCGACCTGGCCCCCTTCACCGGCCCTAGTGGCGGCAGTCGCATCATCTACAGTCAGGGCAAGGCAGTGCAGATGGCGGCGGCCGATGCCAGGGACAAGCTCATTGCTCTGGCGGCTGAGCACCTCGACGTGCAACCCGGTATGTTAACCTGTGCCAATGGGCGGGTATATATGACAGAGACTCCGGAGCGGGGCTATACCCTGGGCCAGTTAGCGCGTATGAGTCTCACTTCTGCCTCAGGTCCGATTATGGGCACAGCCTCGCTCTCGGCCATGCCCTTTGCGCCCATCTTCAGCACGCAGGCAGCGGAAGTCAGCGTGGACAAGGAGACGGGCAAGGTGCGCGTGGTGCGTTTCGTGCAGGCCCAGGATGTCGGTGTGGCCATTAACCCGATGGCCGTCGAAGGGCAGATCGATGGTGGCGCTGTCCAGGGTATCGGCCGCGCCATCACGGAAGAGGTCGTGATTAAGGACGGCAAGATTCTGAATCCGTCACTGACGACCTATCTCATGCCCATGGCCGCAGATGTACCCTCCATCGAAAACATTCTGGTGCAGGTCCCTACGGACGATGGCCCATTTGGGGCACGTGCTGTGGCGGAACCGCCCGGTTTCGGACCCCCGGCAGCGATCGCCAATGCCATTGAGGACGCCGTGGGAGTCCGCATCAAAGAACTCCCTCTCAGCGCTGAGAAAATCCTGCGGGCGCTCCACGGTGAGGCGCCGGCATCAACCGAGTTGGATCGCGACCTGCTGCAACAGCTTCGAGGGTCAAGTGGCCCCGGATGATAGGCCTATCCCAGAAGCGCTATATACTATCCCCTCCCCCTGCGACTGCGTCGGCAGAGGGCGCCCAGCTTAACGGGCGCCCTTCCCTCCGGGAGAGGGGGCTGGAAGGCTCTGTACCACCATCGGCCCTGGCATTAACACACCGGTTTTCCACACATGCGCCCGCTGTGCAGCACTCGATAGACCACACCAGCGCCACAGGTACCCCAGCACCAACATCCCTCCAAGTTCGCCAGCGAGGTTGACGGGGTCTGTCAGGTTGCGCACCAGGTGGTTCCAGAGTCCCGCCATCCCCACTTCGTAGAGGGGAGGAAATCCATTGCCGGCCCATGGCCACAGTAGACTCACTCGCAGATCGGGGACCCACATGCCATCCAGGAGCAAATGCATGGGCAACACCAGGGCCACAACCCCCGCCCCACGGATGGTACGGCGTAGGAGCAGCACCACCACCATAGCCACTACGATCACGGTGAGCGAATGCCCTACAGTCCGCGTGTTGCTCTGCGTGAAAGCTGGCGCTATGAAGTAACGTAGCGGTTTATCAATGATGTCAGGCAGCATCGAAGCAACGGCGACCCAGCGTGCATCGACCTCACGGCTGAGGGCCCGCGCCAACCCTATAGTCAATCCGACATGGCCAAACAATAACATCGATGATTTATCCCGTGGGATGGTCTCACGACGCCCGCAGAGACCGGGCGACCAGGCCGAGGCCACCAACCAAGAGGATCAGCATGAGCAACGTATTGAACAGGCTGGTGGGACGAAAGTAGATCTCCAGGTGCGCCAGGATGCCAACAAAAATAATCACGACGCCGGCCCCCGTCAGGAGCCAGCCAGCGAGGGAACGTCCATTCACGAAGAGCAGACCGACGCCCAGAAGCAAGGGCAGCAGGGACAGCCCAAAGACATTGTATCCCCCCCAGCGCCAGGCTCCACTGGTCACCATCACCTGATCGGTGAGGAGATAGCCCCCTGCTACAATCATGATGAAGCCCAGGAAAAAGGTCCCCAGCCCTCCTGGCGTGCCACCCGCTCCTCGCATGCGTTGGCGGTTTGTGTCTACCATACGGCTGGCCTCGATGCCAGTGCTAAAGGCTCCTGGTGGTGCATACACGTTCTCCTCGATGAGGGCTAGATCATTTCACCTCAGTAGGCGTCTATCATACTGGAGAACCGCTTGCCGGTACAATGACAGCGTATATTCGTCTTGCCCCTGCCCCATAAATACCTTATATAAAGGCTGCGGGTTGTGGGGCAATGTCAAGGAGGAACCCATGTCGAGGTGCAAGGCCCAACGTATGATCGGCTTTCTTGTCGTGCTCGCTCTCTTGGGAGCGCCGTGGCTCACGTATGCCCAACAGCCATCGCCGGCTAGCGGCACGGGCTCTGCCAAGGCCACCTTTGCCGGCGGCTGCTTCTGGTGTATGGAGCCGCCGTTTGACAAGCTACCCGGTGTGATTTCCACCACCTCAGGCTACGCCGGCGGGCACAAGAAGAACCCGACCTACCACGAGGTGTCGGCCGGCGGCACCGGCCATGCTGAAGTGGTTCAGATCGTATATGACCCAAAACAGGTGAGTTACGAAAAGCTCCTAGACGTGTTCTGGCATAACGTCGACCCGACGCAGAAGGATGCGCAGTTCTGCGACCACGGGAACCAGTACCGCACCGCCATCTTCTACCATGATGAGGAGCAGAAGCAGCTAGCCGAGGCTTCAAAGGCGAAGTTGCAACAGCACAAACCATTCCGGGGCGAGATCGTCACCGAGATCGTCCCAATAGGGGACTTCTACCCGGCAGAGGAATACCATCAGGATTACGCCACCAAAAACCCCATACGCTACAAATTCTACCGTACAGGCTGTGGGCGCGATCAGCGTCTCAAAGAGCTCTGGGGCAAGGCACCGGAGTAGGAGTGCCCGTGCGGGTCCGCTACTCCGGCCCTCCCTCCAATTACTTGTATGTCGTAGTAATCCCCAGTTCCGCCTGCAGATCCCGAATGGTCTCAGCGCGATTCCGCGTCGGTCGCCGCTGGCGCCGACCAATGGGCTCGTTCTCGACCTCCGGGATCACCTTGATGGCGACAAAGACGGGCCCTTTCTCATTGAGGATGTCCCCTACCTTGGCGCCGAATGTTTCCAGATCGTCAAAACTATAGGCAGCGGCATAGCCCGCTTCTTTGGCCATGCCAGCATAGTTGATGTTCTTGGCGTTGGGCACGGGCTGCCCACCCGTGGTAGCGTAACATTCATTGTCAAGCAAAAAGTGGTAGAAGTTCTTGGGCTGCTTACCAGCAGTTGTCGCAAGAATACCCAGGTTCATGAGCAGGGCACCCTCAGCGTCAAACAGCACCACCTTCTCGTTTGGGAGCCCCAGGGCGACGCCCAGGGCGGCGGCGGTTGTTTGCCCCATGGCTCCGCCCATCGTCAGGTCCCGCTTCTCGTTGGTGGAAAAATCCCGCCAGTGGCGGCCAGACGTTCCGGTAGGAATCACAATCGCGTTACCACGATGGGTCTGAAACACCCTGAACACATCCGCTGCAGAGATCATCGTACTCCTCCTGTAGACGCACAAGTGTGTCGCTTGCTGCTGTCAGGGAATGACGGTACGCAGTACTAGCGGTTAAAACCATGGTATTCGTCACCGATCAACACGGCCACCGGTCGCTTCGTAGCGCGGGCCTCCTCGAACGCCGTGGAAATGCGCTTCCCGTCCTCATTCGACTCGACCAGGTAGTAGTTGACGCGGAAGGCATTCAGGAACGGCTCTGTGTAGCGGGCCGCCGAGTCTGTGATCACCCCATGACGGGTCCATCCCCGATATCCGACGACCATGACCAGCGGGAAACCGGAATCCAGCGCCATGCCCCGGATGGAATCGCCGGATTCCATCATACCGGTATTTTGAATCAAGCAGACTGGCACTTTACCACTCACCAGCAGCCCGAGCGCAATGGCGAAGGTTTCGCCTTCGCGGGACGTGGGGATAACGTCTAACCAGGGTTGCTCCTTCATCAATTCATACAGGTAGTTGGTTTCGCTGTCCGGAATCGTGATTATATGCGTAACACCGTTCTTCTTGAACTCCTCCACGAGGGTCTCGGGCCGCAGAATGGCTGCCTGTTCCTCACTCATCGCTTCTTCCTCCTTCTGGGGTGCTTATGCGTTGAGAGGGTATTATACATGATACGGCCACCGGGGTATACAACACAGTAAAGATGCTACCCGCTCTTTCCTCAGCAGGCCCAGGGACGTATACTGCCCCGAGAGAGCTAGCACATCCTGGGGGCGGTTCGACCCCGTATCTGAGGAGACACGACCTATGGCGCGCTTACCGGACATGACCAGAGACCAGCTCAAACCTGAGGACCAGAAGTTTTACGATGCCATTGCCGACAGTCGCGGCAGTGTCAGGGGGCCGTATGGCGTCCTGTTGCACAGTCCTGACCTCGCGGCGCGTGTGGCCCACACGGGGACCTACGTGCGTTACAACCTGGATCTGCCCGAAGCCCTGCGCGAGACTATCATTATCGCCACGGCGCGGGAGATCAAAAGCCAGTACGAGTTCTACGCCCATGCCCGCCTGGCGCGGCAAGCCGGCCTCTCCGAAGACACCATCCAGGCCATTGCACGCGGCACGGCACCGCAAGGTCTCACTGGCGATGAGGCGATGCTGGTGCGCTACGTGCAAGAGCTCCTGCGCAACCACAAGATCAGTGATGCGACGTTCAACGCTGTGCGGGATCGCTTTGGCATGCAAAAAACCTTGGAGATCACGGGCCTGGTAGGGCACTATTTGCTCGTCGGGCAGATACTGGCCGCCTTTGAAGTTGATTTGCCGGAAGGGGCGAAACCGGAAATCCCCGAGTAGAAAGCTCCCTCTCCCAAAGAGAGAGGGAACAGAGGCGTTCATCTGGAGCCGGCGGAGCTACCACCGTCCACCATATAGACACCACCGGTACAGAAACTGCTCTCATCGCTCGCCAGGAACAGCATCAGGCGTGCCACTTCTTCCGGGGCACCGTAGCGCCCGAGGGGAATGCGGGCAGCGAAGGCCTCCTTGGTCTGTGCCACCGTCACCGATGTCCCGGCTACCGTTGTGCGCATCTCCTCCAGGGAGCGCATCATGCGCGTCTCGATTGGGGCAGGATTGACAGTGTTGACCCGAATACCCCAGGGTGCACACTCCAACGCGGCAGTGCGCATCAGTCCAATGACGGCGTGTTTACTCGTGGTATACGCTGAGAGGCCTACGGAACCGCGAATGCCAGCGGTCGAGGAGGTAATGATGATGCTGCCACCGCCGCGAGCCCGCATCGCTGGGATGGCATACTTGAGCCCCAGCCAGACACCGCGCACATTGACAGCCATGACCTCATCGAAGACGTCAATGGGATAGTCGGTAATAGGCTGCACTACGCCTTCAATGCCGGCGTTGGCAAGCAAAATGTCGATACCCTGGTAGCGCTCGAGCGCGGTTTGGACATAACCCTGTACCTCGGCTGGTTGGGTGACATCCGCCACCGCGTAGCTGGCGACCGCGCCGCCAAGCGTGTCCACGACGCGTTGTAGCGCCGACTCGTTGCGGTCTACCAGCAGTACCTTGGCGCCCTCGTCGGTAAAGAGCTTTGCTGCAGCCGCGCCAATGCCTCCCGCCCCACCCGTAATTATGGCGACTTTGCCTGTAAGTCGTGCCATCATGCTTCTCCTCAGTAGCAAATTTGACAGAGCACCACAGTGACGTATAGTAACACTAGAGGCCAAGCATACCGGCATGTGAGGCAATTTTTCATATGGTGCTGGTGTAGTACGCTTCTCCGAAAGGAGCACCCGATGCCAGAACTCGATCTCACCGCCCTTGCCGCCGAACGAGCCCGGCTGCGCGCGACATATCTACGTACCAGTGCCGCGCGTACCCCGACGACTGCCCGCGGGGTGCACCATGTGGCACTCCTCTGTGCGAACGTGGAGCGGACCATCCAGTTTTATCAGGACCTCCTTGAGTTCCCCCTGACCGATGTCTTTGAGAACCGCGATTACAAAGGATCGACACACTTTTTCTTCGATATTGGCCACAGCAACACCATTGCCTTCTTCGACTTTCCAGGGCTGGACCTGGGTACGTATCAGGAGGTACTCGGAGGGCTGCATCACCTGGCGCTCTCCATGGAGCCAGAGCAGTGGGAACGGATCAAAGAGAAGCTTGATACCGCTGGGGTGGCATATCAGCAGATCGGTCGGTCACTCTACTTCCGTGACCCCGATGGCACACGCCTGGAACTACTCCGTGAGCCACTTGGCGAGATGAACGGCAAGCGCGTCCTTTAAGGGCCAGGCTGCTACTACAGGGTATTGGCCTGCGCGTGCGGCGTCTGGCCATGCAGGACACGGAGCATGTTCTCCACTGCCATGACCGCCTGGCGCTCGACACTCTCGTAGGTGCGTGACCCCACGTGCGGGGTTAGCACCACGTTTGGCGCCGTGAGCAGCGGATTAGTCGGCACCACGGGCTCTGGTTCTAGCACGTCTGCGCCGTAGCCGGCGAGCTGACCGCGTTGGAGCGCGACTGCCACGTCAGCTTCGTCGATCAGCCCCCCACGGGCGCAGTTGACCAGATACGCCCCGGGCTTCATCAGCGCCAACCGTGCCGCATTGATGTAAGCCCGGTTCTCGTCTGACAGGTTCATGTGCAGCGACACGACATCAGCCTGCCGCAATAGCTCTTCAGCTGTAGGTTGCCGGATGATCCCCCACTGTTGGGCGAAGGCCTCATCCCAGGTGACATCATAGGCACACACCCGCATGTCAAAGGCCACGGCCCGTTTGGCGACTTCCCTGCCGATGCGGCCCAGCCCCAGAAGTCCGAGGGTTTTCTCCGCGAGTTCACGCCCGACCCCGCGGTGCCACTCGCCCCGCTTGACGATGGCATCGTGCTGGGGAATCTGGCGGGTGAGGGCGAGGAGGAGTCCAAAGGTATGTTCGGCCACGGTCACGTGATTCACCCCAGGACAGAAGGTCACTGGAATGTGCAGCTCTGTGGCAGCCTGGAGGTCAACTTTGTCCACGCCAATACCGTACTTTGATAGCACCTTGAGGCGCGGTAGACATTTTTGCAGCACCGGGCGTGTGAACGCGTCGTCACCGCAGAGGATGGCGTCGTAGTCCCCGACGAGGGCGAGGATGGCCGACTCTAGCAGGGGCCCACGCGCCCGCTCAATGTCGTAAGCATCCTCCGCCAGGAGAGCATGGTGCCTACCCGGTGTGTCCTGGAACGATGTTGTTGTAATCAAGATGCGGAGCTTGCTCATAAGGGGCTCCCAACCGCGCCGCGCGCTTACCGCAGGGCTTCATGCTGCAGGTCCACGACCTGTTCCGCCAAGGCGGTGAGCATGCGCCAGGAGGTCTCATGCTGGCGTATGGCGTCCACATCATTTCACAGGGATGCCTCGCTTGCAATCGCAGGGAATGATGGCAGACAGGCTTGGACCGGCCCGTGTTCGCTTTCAAAACAGTGCTTCTCAGGGTATCAGAACCGCCTGCTCACGACAAGCACAGCTCCTGCTCCTGAGCGCTTTTGTTTTGGTTTTGACACCTTAAGCTCTGCTGTACTACAATGCGTTCTTAGTTCTCCAGGCCATACTTGGTAGTCCACATTGTCTGTTCCTGGCCATGTCTTCCCCTGCCCCGCATGGGTGCAATTGTGTCGGGTGGCCGAGCGCACTGAGCGCATCGGACTCGGCCTCGGTGTGCTGATCCCGAGCCGGCGCCATCCGATGACGAACGCGGCGGCCATTGCCACACTCGCGGGGCTGGCCGGCGCGGGTGGTCGTCGGGGTCCCGGCTTCATGGGCCGCATGGCGATGGGCCAGCGCGCCATGCGGATGATCGCCCTAGCTCCGTCACGGAGATATGCGCATGTCGGCCTGGTTTGACGACGACACACTCTGGGAGAGTCTGGAGGGCTTTCTCTTCTCCCAGTTTCGCTCCTTTGAGAGCGCCGTGCGCGAAGCCGAGCAGATTCTGGCACTCGTCCATCTCCCGCAGGGTGCAACGGTACTCGATCTCTGCTGCGGACCTGGCCGTAACGCCCTGGAGTTTGCGCGCCGTGGCTTCCAGGTCACGGGCGTGGACCGCACGAGACGGTACATTGAAGCGGCACGGGCTGCGGCGAGACGCGAGGGGCTAACGGTGGAGTTTGTCCAGGAAGACATGCGGCGCTTCCACCGTCCGGCCGCGTTTGACCTGGCGCTGAACCTGTTTAGCTCGTTTGGCTACTTCACAGATGCGGAGGAGAATCTCCAGGTGTTGCGGAATCTCCACGCCTCGCTCACGCCTGGCGGGACGGTGCTGTTGGAGATGGCGGGCAAAGAACCGCTAGCCCGCGATTTCCAGCCCCGCATCTGGCACCGGCATGCCGCACGCGACGAGTATCTGCTCGAAGAGCGTATCGTCCGGGAGGGCTGGAGCGTGATCGAGAATCACTGGATATGGATGCGCGGCCCAGAGCAGAAAGTGTATACCTGGACTATTCGCCTCTACTCTGGGGCGGAACTGACGGGTCTCCTCTCCAATGCGGGCTTCTCCGTGGTCCAGCTCTATGGGAGCCTGGCAGGTACCCCATACGATCAGACCGCCCAGCGGCTCGTTGCCGTGGCCACCAAATAGGGACGTTCCCCCGCATCTTGGCCGCAGCAGGCGCTACGAGCGACAAAAGAACCGGTAACGGTGCCAAGTCCCACCTGCTGAAAGCTTCGCCAGCCGGGCGGTCCCACGCACCAAGACCTTGGAAGCGGTCCGAGTGTTCGGGAAGCAGGTGATCCCGAAGCTGTAGACTGCGGCATCGCCTCACAACGCTTTCAGCCAACTGCTTTCGGCCTCCGCTCGTCCTTCGCTATGGTTTCTGGCAGCGGCTGAGGGCTGGGCGTTAGGTGGTTGCAGATCACTTTCTTTACAGAAGGAGTTCACCCATGTCAGCATCACGGCCCGTTTTCCACACCAGGCTCTGTGATCTCCTGGGCATTGACTATCCCATCCTCCAATCTGGCATGGGTGTCATTGCGGGGCCTGATCTCGCGGCGATTGTCTCCAATGCGGGAGGTCTCGGGATCCTGGCCGGTTTTTTGTTGACCGCAGACCAATTGCGTGAGGCCATCCGTGCCATCCGACGCCAGACGGATAAGCCATTTGGGGTGAACCTCCTACTCCCGCCTGAAATTCGTCCCCCCATGCCGTCTGCCGACCTCTCCGACCAGATCGTGCAGAGCGTCCAGACCACCCTGAATCCGTTCCGGGCTCACCTGGGGCTCCCGCCAAAATCTGAGCGCCCAGCCCAGTTGCCTGATCTGATCCCCGAAAGCTTTCAGGTCATTCTGGAGGAGCATGTGCCAGTCTTCAGTGTAGGCCTGGGTAATCCTGGGGCGGAGATGGTCGAGGCGTGTCATCGTCACGGCATGAAGATAATCGCGATGATCACCACTGTCGAAGACGCCCGTGCCGTGGAGGCTACTGGTTTGGATGCTGTCGTGGCGCAGGGGGCTGAAGCTGGTGGACATCGGTCACACTTTCTCAAGCCAGCCGCTGGGGAGATCGGGACCATTGGCACGGTGGCACTCGTCCCAGAGGTGGTCGATGCAGTGCGGATTCCAGTAATTGCCGCCGGCGGGATTGCCGACGGGCGGGGATTGGTTGGTGCCCTGGCGCTCGGAGCCAGCGGCATTTTGATGGGCACGCGCTTTGTGGCGACCCGCGAATCCATGGCTCCAGAGCCGCACAAGAAGGCTCTGCTGGAGCGCTCCGCCAATGCCACAACCGTCACGGATGTCCTGAGTGGGCGGTTCGCACGGGCGCTCCGCAACGTCTTCACTGACGCCTACACCCGCGCTGGAGCGCCTGGGTTGCCATTCCCCTGGCAATATGTCAACGCCAGTGACATTTACCGAGAAGCCGCGGTGCAGGGCAACGCGGACTACTTACCGCTGTGGGGTGGGCAAAGCATGGGTCTGATTCATGACCTCCCAGGGGCCGCTGAGATTATAGAGAGCACCATCCGGGAGGCGCGGGCGTTGCTGTTGGAGCGGCTCCCCCAGACAGTGAAACTGGGCCAATGAGTAGTATCTGTGTGAGACTACTGGAAGGAGGGAGGATATGCGACTCAAAGAGCGCGTGGCCATTGTTACAGGAGCGGCGCGCGGGATTGGCCAGGCGTACTGTCTCGCCCTGGCACGTGAGGGCGCCAGGGTGGTCGCCGCCGACATCCTATCCTGCGCCGAGACCGTCGCCCAGGTCCAGCAGACCGGGGGCGAGGTGCTGGAGGTCACCACGGACGTCGCCAACGCCCAGAGTACCCAGGCACTGGCGGCCCAGACCCTCCAGCGCTTCGGGCGCATCGACATCCTGGTCAATAATGCGGCCATCTATGGGGGCCTCAAACTTACCCCCTTTGAGCAGATTCCGGAAGCCGAGTGGGATCGGGTGATGGCGGTCAACGTCAAGGGCATCTGGCTATGCTGTAAAGCCGTCATTCCGGCCATGAAGCAGCAGGGCCGGGGGAAGATCATCAACATCTCGTCCGACACCATTTGGATGGGGGTGCCGTTGTTCTTGCACTACGTCGCATCGAAAGGGGCGGTCTTTGCGCTCACGCGGGCGCTAGCGCGCGAGCTGGCGGGCACGGGGATCACCGTCAACGCCATCACCCCGGGCTACACGTTGACAGAAGCAGCGCAGGGTATTGCGGAGCCGGAGACGGTGGCGCGCCTGCGCGCCTGGGTGGTGGACCAGCAGATCATCAAGCGGGTCGAAGAGCCCGCGGACCTGGCTGGGACGGTCGTGTTTCTGGCCTCGGAGGACAGTGACTTTATCACGGGCCAGACGATCAATGTGAATGGCGGGGCGACCCATCACTAACACGCTCTTCCCCCCGTCTGTCATACTCCTCAGCGTGAAGGCGGACGAAGCCATAGAAAGAGGCGAGAGCAGAGACCTATGCGCGGGCGTTCTGCTCCTGCTCACTGTGCCTGAGGATGCGACGTATGAGTCAGACCAGCAGCAAGCCGTTTGGGCCCATCCGCGATGCATATGCCTTCTTCCAGCAACATGCGACGGAAACAGAGGCGGATATCAGTGCCTACCTGCCCCATATCCTTGGCGTGGCGCGAGGAGACAACCCTCTGCGCATGCTGGATTTTGGATGTGGCGATGGCGGCTTTACCGCCGCATTGCTCGGCAGCCTCTGCTTGCCTCCTGAGCGCCTGCGGCTCGCCCTTGTGGAACCCGATGACGTCTACCGGCACCAGGCAGTCGAGCAACTCCAACCCTACAGCACCCAACCGGTGCAGGTGTGGTCGGCCTTACCTCCGCATCTGCACCCCTGCTTCGACCTGGTGGTGGCGAATCATGTCCTATACTATGTGCCTGATCTGCACGGCACGCTCGTGGCCCTCCTCGGCGCCCTGGCTACCCCCGGCCTCTTGCTTGCGGCCATGGCGGGGCGGGCCAATGCCATGACCCATCTCTGCCGGCATTGCTTTGACTGGCTTGGCAAGCCCTTTCCTTTCCATACCGCCGAAGACTGTGAGGCCACTCTGGCTAGGCTGGGAGCAGCCTACGGGATGGAGGATGTCCATTACGAGCTGGTCTTTCCAGATACTGAAGAAAACCGCTTGTGCATAGGGCAGTTCTTGCTGGGAAGCGATTTTCACGCCGTCCCGCGGCCGACGTTGTTGCAGTGCTTCGACCCATACGCGCATGCCGGACAGATCGCTATGCAACTCGTGCACCAGCACTTCTGCGCGACGTACCCCCCTTCGAAAGAAAGGAGACCCTATGGACCTCTACACGTTCCTGAAGCGCCTCCCCAAGGTGAGCCTCCATATGCATCTTGCGGGTAGTGTCCAGCCGTCCACGCTGGTCGAGTTGGCCAGCAAGAACGGTGTTGCCCTGCCCGCGTATCGGGTGCCGGCGGACCTCTACGACTACCCGGATATCTATCAGTTCCTCACGATGCTCGACCTCGTCATGGCCTCGGTGAGGGGTCGCGCGGACTTCCACCGGATCACATACGAGACGCTGCAACAGGCGGCCGAGCACGGGGTCCGTCATCGCGAGATGTTCTGGAATCCCACCACCCACATGGCGTGCGGCGTGCCCTACGAGACGGCCGTGGACGGGATCATCGATGGCATCCGCGACGCCCGCACCGACTTCGGGATCCAGTGCTTCCTGATCGCTGCCATCAATCGTATGGAGACGCCTGAGCTCGGGCTCGAGATGGTACAAACGGTTCTCGCGCACCCTCGGGAGGAGGTCGTCGGGATCGGCCTGGACTACGCCGAGGCCGATAATCCGCCTGAGAAGTTCTGGAAGGCCTACCGGCTGGCCGGCGAGCGCGGGCTGCGGCGCACGGCGCACGCGTGCGAGGATGCGCCAGCCCGCAACGCCGAGACGTGCCTGGACCTCCTCGGGTGCGAGCGCATCGACCACGGCTACCACGTGATCGAGGACGCACGGATCACCCAGCGGTGTGCCGACCAGGGCGTGGTCTTTTCGTGTTGCCCGCGGTCGACGGCGTGGGTGTATTTCGGTCATGACCTGACCCACCACCCGATCCGGGAGATGGTGCGGCGAGGGCTGAAGATCATGGTCGACTGTGACGACCCGCCGATGTTCCAGACGGACCCGACCAGCGACTACGTGGCGATGGCCGAGCACATGGGATTCGGGCCTGAGGACTTTCGGGAGTTCGCGCTGAACGGCATCGACGGGTCCTGGCTCGACGATCCCACCAAACGCCGCTGGCGGCGGGAGTGGTCGCGGGAGATCGACGCGCTCATCGCCCAACTCGACTGAGGACAGACGAGAACAGAGGAGTCCCACGATGCCTCGTACCCTCATTCGCAACGCAGACCTGGTCCTGACCATGGAGCCTCAGCTCGGTGACGGAGAACTCGGGCTCATTTCCGGTGGTGATGTGCTCATCGAGGACGACCGCATCGCCGCCGTGGGTCAAGGGCTGGAAGGTGCAGGAGCCCGCATCGTTGATGCCACGGGCAAGATTGTATTACCCGGCTTCGTAGACGTGCACAACCACCTGTGGCAGTCGCTGATTCGGGGGTGTGGGACGTCTCTGGCCGTGGGCGAGTGGCTGCAGGCCTGCGTGTTTCCCGTGGGCCAACTCAATGTAACCGCCGAGGAAGCCTACGCGGTCGTCCGCCTGAGCACGCTGGACGTGCTCTCCACCGGCGTGACCACGGTGGTCGACTGGAGTCACGCCTTTAATCCCGACTTTGTCCGGGGGAATGTGCAGGCGCTGCTCGATTCCGGACTGCGCTTCGCCTTTGCCTATCTTGGGCGCGTTGAGCGCGTGGCGGACATGTGGGAGATGAAGCGCGCCATGATCGATCCCAACCCGCGCGCCCGCTTGCAGATCGGTGGCGTGAACCCCATGATGGCTGCGGAGGTGCGGCACACTCTCCATAGCATGGCGGAGCTGGCAAGCGAGATGCACGTCCAGCTCCACGTGCACCTGCTGGAGGCGGAGCACAACCGGCAGGACGAGCCGTTGCGGGCCCTTGACCTGGCTGGTGCCCTGGGACCCAGGCTGATCGGCGCCCACGCCGTGCACGTGACCGAGGACGAGATCGGGCCACTGGCCCGGCGCGGCGTGCGTCTGGTCCACTGTCCGCTGTCTAACATGCGTCTGGCGTCTGGCATCATGCGGCTTGGGGCCATCCAGGCCCAGGGCATACGAGTCGGGCTCGGCCTGGATGGCGGCACGAATGACACCAGCGATATGTTCGCTACCATGCGTGCCGCGGTCGGCTTACAGCGCGCGGTGACGCGCAACCCCGCCGTCTACCCGACGGTGGCGGACGCCCTGTACCTGGCCACGCGCGGTGGCGCCGAGGTGCTCGATATGGCGGACCAGATCGGCTCGCTGGCGCCAGGCAAGCAGGCCGATATCATTGTGCTCAATCCGCAGACCCTCAACTTTGCGCCACGCTTTGACGACGTGAGCCAGGTGGTGTTCAACGCCCAGCCGGGCAACGTCGAGTGGGTCTTTGTGGATGGGCGCGTCCTCAAGGAAAAGGGGCAACTCGTAGGAGTGGACGTCGCGGCCGTGATTGCCGACGCCAACCAGGTGGTCCAGCGCGCCCGCACCGCGTTGCGCCACTAGCAATCGACGAGTGATGTCCATACCCGCGGTGCGAAGCGCACATTGCTACGCACATCCTGAATCCATGCACTATACAAGGAGCGCTATGACAACCGGGCCTTTCGCTTTCAATCCGCTGGCATCACCACACCTGGAAAATCCGTACCCACTCTATGCGCGAGCGCGGCGAGAAGCGCCGCTCTTCTTTAGTCCGCTCTTCGCGACCTGGGTGGTCACCGGCTATGAGGACGTGCGCGCCATCCTGCACGACCCCAGGCGCTTCTCGTCGTCATATCTCTTCCGCACACCAGTAGATCCCACGCCAGAGGTCCTGGAAGTGCTCGCGCACCTGCCGCCCGAAGTGGGTGTCTTGGTGAACGAAGATCCCCCGGGCCACAGGCGCACCCGCGCCCTGGTGGGCAAAGCCTTTCTGCCCAGGCAAGTAGCGAGGATGGAGGCGCGTATCCGCGCCATCGCCCATGAGTTGATCGATCACATGTTGGAGGCCGACTCTGCCGATCTCGTGCGCCAGTATACGTATCCGCTGCCCATGCGCGTGCTCCTGGAGTTTCTCGGGCTACCTGTCGAGGATGCCGATTTTATCAAGCAATGGTGCAACGACCATATGCTGCTCAGTGTCCCCGGTATCGGTGCCGCCCAGCAACTCCGCTCGGCCCAGACCGAAGTCGCCTTCAGCCGTTACACGGAGGCCCTCATCGCGGCGCGCCAGCGCCAGCCCCAGGAGGACGTGTTGTCGGCATTGATCCATGCGCAGGTAGAGGGCGAACGGCCTTTGGATATGGCCGAACTGCACGTGCTCGTGCAACAGCTCCTCTTTGCTGGCCACGAAACGACGACCAACCTGCTCAGCAATACCTGCTATGCACTGCTGCACGACCCCGCCCTGTGGCACGCCCTGCGCTACGACCTGACCTTGAGCGCCCGCGTTGTGGAGGAAGGACTGCGCTATGACGCGCCCGTGCAAGGCATGTTTCGCACAACCACCGAGGACGTCGAGATGCACGGCGTGACGCTGCCCGCTGGCGCCCGCGTCTTCGTGGCCTTCGGGGCCGCCAATCGGGACGAGCGCATCTTCACGTACCCGGATCGCTTTGACCTCTGGCGCCCCAATGCCGACCAGCATCTCGCCTTCGGGCATGGTATGCACCACTGCATCGGGGCGCCGTTCGTGCGCCTGGAGGCGCGCATAGCACTCGAAATCCTCGTGCAGCGTCTGCCAGATTTACACCTGGTGCCCGCGCAGCCTCTCACCTACCTGCCGAGCCTACTCAACCGCGCCTTGCAACATCTCCAGGTGCGCTGGGGCGCATCCAGTCACGCGCACGGATAACGCCCCGGATCCTCTTCGGTTCGACACACCTATGCCATCGAAAGGCTGGTATACTCACGCGTTCTATGCCACCCTCCCCCTATCGAAGGCACTGCTATGGAGCACCCATGCCTTGATGATGGAGGAGAAGATACACACACCACGGAAGAGATAACATGCGACACTGGCACTTGCGTAGAGGGCTGCTGGGGGGCACTGCCTGCATGATGTTCGTTTTCGCCTGTGCCCTTATGGGCTGCGGCGGTGACAGCGGCAGCGACAGCACTGTAATAAACGGCCTGGTTGGTCTCGCTGCCGAGGATGGTGCATCCCTCGCGGGGCTCACCTTCGACTTCCCCGATGCGACGATCTTCGGCTTCCCAGGCGCGTCAGCGACCCTGGGGGTTGGCGCTGGTGCTACCACCTTCACCCTGACAACCAATGGTGGCACTGTGATCCATGGCACCATCACCAATGTGGCCGGCACCGTGGTGTCGTGTCAATTGACCCAAAATCCGCAGGAGGTTGGAGCAGGAAAAGCACAGTTTGATGAGGTGTACGACACATGCCAAGCTACTGTGAATTCAGCGGGGGAAATCGCCTTCGGTGGATCAGGCCCTGGCACAGTAACGCTCAGCTTCGGTAGAGCAGACGGGACTGCAGTAGCCTCAAGCCCAGAGGATGTCATCCTACTTCTCCACGAGAATGGTACGGTCACGATCAACGATAATACTACGCCGATATAGGGGGAGAGCTCGACGCGTCTGGCTCTTCGGCTCGATGGTCTGGCAACATACACATGCCACGACTGACAGCTTCATGGCGATCAAGACGATAGCGCACCAGTGGACTGGAACATGTTATTGCATCAGGCGCGCATACGTTTAACGCTTATGTCTTTCCCCTGTCTGTGCCAGCACCGCCTGTGTCTGGGGTAGCCAGAAGATCATCTCCATGGCACGGTAGAGTTCGATGGCCGTGCCCAGGGCGGCCCGGGCCTGCTGTGCTTCTCCGACCTGGCTGTACAATGTGCCGAGACCGCGCTGGCAGTGAGCCTGGAGCGGACGCATGCCCAGCTCCTCGGCCAGAGCGAGAGCTTGCCGGTAGTGGGTTTCAGCCTGCTCAGCCTCCGGCGGCTCTCGCTGCGCTGCAATCTCGCCGAGGAGTCGTAGGGCGTAGGCTTCATGGCCCCGTTCCTGATGGGCTTGCGCGAACTTTAGGGCGCGCTGCGCCTGGGTGCCCGCCTCGTCCAAGCGGCCGGCCAACAGATACGCCTCGCCCAGCCAGACCACCCGAAGCGCATAGTCGACCATATAACGCATCGCGACGGCCTGTGCGATTGCCTGCTCCAACAGCGATAGGGCCTCGGCAGTCCGTCCGGCAAGCGTATAGGTCGCCCCCAAGGTCGTGGCAATCCAGGGGATTGCAAGCCGGATATGCTCCCTCTGCGCGAGGGCGAGGCCGCGTTCGAGCACGGGGTAGGCCTGGGAGAGATCTCCCTGGCACAGTGCCAGAAAGCCCACGGCCCAAGAGGCCAGGACACGGCTAAAGGGGTGATTGGCGGCCTCAGCCATCCGCATCCCTTCCTCAGCGGACGCCCGCCCCTCAGCGAAGGCACCGCGCTCGGCTAGGGAGAGGACGAGGAAACTGCGGGCGAGCACGGCAGGCGGCGTGTGCAGGCCGAAGCGCTCCTGATGCGACGCGCCTTGGAGGGCCACCACGTTCTGGCGGAAATACTCCACCGCGCGCGGATAGTCCCCCACGCTGCGGTAGGCAAGCCCCACATAGCCCTGTACTGTGGCCGTGAGGCCCACATCCTCCAGGTCTGCGGCGATCGCCAGGGCGCGCTGGCCAGACGTGAGGGCGCGGTCCGGGTCACACACCTGCACAAAATGGGCTAGCAGATAGGCCGCGACCCACCCCAGGCGATGTTGGTCGCCCAGGATCTCGGCGCTGGTGTGGGCGTCCTGCAAGGAGACGAAGTTCCGCTCGAACTCACCCAGGGGCCAGAGCGCATTACGCAGCGCGAGGCGGAGATCGATGGCCTGCGCCAGGATGGCGCGGTGGTCAGGGAGATGCTGCACGGCCCCCAGCGCCTGCTCGAAAGCGGCCTCCGCCTCCCGATAGGCTGAGCGGGCCAAGGCTTGCTCCCCAACCTGCCGGAAATAGGCCACCGCCTTGTCCCATTGCTCCCCCCGCAGTGCATGGTAGGCGAGCAGTGCGGGTGTGGTCGTCAGCGTCTCGGGAAATTGGGTCTCCAGCACCTCCACGATGTGTTGATGGGTCTGCCGACGCATACTCCTGAGCACCGACTCGTAGGCAGCCTCCTGGACGAGAGCATGCTTAAACGTATAAATGGCCTGGGGAAGCTGCCCGCGTTGATACAGTAACTCCGCCGCGACTAAGGTAGCCAGGTCACGCTGCAACGGCGCGTCCTCCAGGGGCGCCACGGCCCGTAGCAGGGCATAGGGAAACTGGCGCCCGAGTGTGGCTCCCAGTTGTGCCACGCCTTTGACACTCCCCAGCCGATCCAGCCGGGCCATAAGTGCCTCATGGAGTGTGGCGGGGATGGCCACTGCCGGTACCAGAGCGTTCACTTCGTCCTGATGCTGAACCTCGGTGAGATGCCCCGCCTCCACCACGGCTTTGGTCACCTCTTCCACAAAGAGGGGGATACCATCGGTCTTCACCACAATCTGCTCGCGCACTGTCGCGGGGAGGCAGTGCCTCCCGAGCATCCCCCCTATCATGTCCTCAACTTGCGGCTGTGTTAAACGATTGAGGACGATGGGCGTGAGATGCGTGCGGAAGCTCCAGGGGGGCTGAAACGTCGGGCGACACGTGAGCACGGCGTAGAGGCGCAGCGTCGGCGCCTGGTCGAGCAGCAGCGCCAGCAGTTCCAGGGTCGACGGGTCCACCCAGTGGAGGTCTTCAACGATCACGAGTACGGGTTGCTGCTCGGTCAGTGCGCCCACGAGGGCCAGGACCGCTTCGAGGGTGCGTTGCCGCTGCTGCTCGGGCGGCAGCGGTCGGGGGGGATAGCGCTCGGCGGGCAGCGGCAGCGCCACGAGGTCCGCGAGCAGGGGCAGCGTCTCATCCAGGGCAAGCTGGGCCTGCGTCAGGAGGATCTCTAGCTGCTCGAGGGCTGCGGCAGGGGCTGTGCCCGGCTGCCACTGGAACCAGCGCTGCATACACGCGGTGATGGGATACAGCGCGGTGTGTTGATAATAAGACACCCCCCGACACTCCCAGCACAGATGGGCCTCGTGGGCAATGTGGTCTTTCAGCACCTGCACCAGGCGCGACTTCCCAATACCCGCCTCACCTTCCAGTACCACCACCTGACCCATGCCCGCCTTGACCCGCGCCCAGCGCTCCAGCAGCAGTTCCACCTCCGGCGCGCGGCCTACCAGGGGTGTTAGCCCACGGGCCGCCGCCACCTCCAGGCGACTCTGCGCTCCACTGGCCTGCAGGACCTGATACACCCGCAGCGGCTGCGCCAGCCCCCTGAGCGACTGCTCCCCTAGCGCCTCACACGTGAAATAGCCCGCGATGAGCTGATAGGTCGCGGCGGAGATCACCAGTGTATTGGGCAGTGCCAGGTGTTGCAGTCGCGCTGCAATATTGGGCGTCTCCCCGAGCGCCAACGGCTCCTGGCGTGCCCCGGCCCCGACGTCGCCTACCACCACCACGCCCGTATGCACCCCCAGCCGCACGGCCACCCGTTCCTCAGGAGGCAGGGCTAGGCGGGTGTTCAGCGGGTCGACAGCCTCCAAAATGCCGAGCCCGGTCCAGACGGCCCGCTGGGCGTCGTCTTCATGCGCCATGGGATAGCCAAAATACACCAGCAGGCCATCGCCGAGGTACTGGGCCACATAGCCATCAAAGCGCTGAATCACCTCGGCACAGGCCTGGTGGTAGGCGCGGACAATCTCGCGGTAGTCTTCCGGATCCATGCGGCTCGCCAGCCGGGTCGAGTCCACCAGGTCGCAGAATAGCACCGTGAGGGAGCGGCGTTCCGCCTCGGGTGGCACCAGGACGTCTGAGAGCGGCTGGATACGCGGACGCGGGGACGCTGCTGGCCTGTCCGGCGGTGGCGCAGATGCCTCTCCTGGTCCTGCCGCTAGCGTCTGGGGTGCGGCAGGATCCAGCACCTCCTCGATGTGCGCCGCGACGGGCGCCACAAAACGATAGCCCCGGCGGTGCACGGTGGCAATAAAACGGGGTGCCTGCGCCGTGTCGCCCAGGGCCCGGCGCAGCTCACCAATGGCGATGCGTACCACCGCATCGCTGATGGCCGTCTCGGGCCAGACGGCGTCGAGCAGGGTGGCTTTTGTCACCAGGCGGTCGGCATGGGTGACCAGATACCGCAGCACCTCGAAGGCTTTGGGCGTCAGGGCAAGGGGCTGTGTCCCACGCCAGAGACAGGCGTTATCCAGATCGAGACGAAAATCAGCGAAGCGCCACTGGGGGGAGGACATCCCCGACCTCCTCTTCTTGCCCTCGGGGGGCGGCTATGGCAGCGAGGTATCAAAACGCATGATACCACAGCCGCCCTGCGCCGGTATAGACCAAGGTGCAGGGCTTTGACCAAAATTTACCGCATCTTTACGCGACTTTTACGGCACCTTTATGACTTCTCTCCCAGCGTCTGTCATACTCCATAGTGTCAAGGCTGAATGACGCCTGGGCATCCGCGCCGGTGCCGGTGATAGTGCCTCGCGCTAGCGCGTGTGGGGGCACGCTGTGATCATGTGACACTTGGTGCTGCCGGGAACTCGACCCTGAGGTGGTTGCCTTCTGCTGGTATGCTCCTCTGAAACCTACAGCCGACCGTGTCGACTGTGGTGGTCGAGCAGGCTGGGCGCGTTGTGGTCCCTGGCGGCGCATCCCCGAGGCGTGAGGTGATGGACAGAGACAGGAAGAGGAGACGAGCTACATGGAGACAGCGGAGAGCCGTGTCAAGCTCGCCCAAGCCGCATCAGCGCAGCTCAGACAATACCTGCACACCTTGCCTCCCGAGGCCTGGCGTCGGCCCAGCGCGTGCCACCACTGGGAGGTACGCGATGTCGTCGGCCATCTGATTCTGGCGGCTGAGTTCTACCTGGACGTCATCTCACGAGGGTTGCAAGGCGACACCTCCCCCCCGGCCGGCTTCCCGCCGGCCGGGACCGCCAATGCGGCGTCCTGGTCGGCCCTCTTCGACCCGATGAGCGTCGCGCGTCGGGAAAGCCTCGGGGATCAGCTGCTCACGACCTTCACCGCCACCAGCGACCAGTTGCACCAGCTCCTCGCCCAGTGTAGCCTGCAGGACTGGGAGACCCTGTGTTATCATGCTGCCAGTCTGCTCCCCGCGCGGACGTTCGTCGATCTGCGGCTCACGGAGTTGGTGATGCACGGGTGGGACATCCGCTCCCGGTTTGAACCTGAAGCGCATCTCGCCCCTGAGAGCCTCCCCGCCTTTCTGGAATTGATAACAGGAGTATTGCAATGGGCGTTTTGGCCCGGGGCACGGCACTCTGCCCCGGTGCGGTATCGCTTTGAGGTCACGGGCCCCATCCCTCTCAAAACAGATATTGTCGTCGCGGGGGATCAGGCTCGTCTAGAACCCGTAGAAGCGGCCCAGGCCAATGTGACCTTCCACTGTGCGACGGAGCCCTTCGTCCTCTTGCTCTACGGACGCCTCACCCTGCCTCAGGCCGTCGCGTCCGGTCACATTGTGGCAGAAGGTGAGATGGATCTCATCCCCGTATTTGCGCAATGGTTTCGGGGTGTGTGACGTCGATGGACCAGGGGTCAGGACAAGCGCTAGCCTGGACAGGACAGCGGACCACAGGGTTGTGCTACCTCTCTCCCAGGCTAGCATACCTCTCACGGCACTGCGTCTGAAGGAGAAGACATGGACAAGCTTTTCTGGGTTATCCCTGGTAAATTAGCTGGTCGTCCAGGGCCTGATCGGGAACCGTGGAATTTGGCAGCTTTGCGTGCGGGGGGCATTGGGGCCATCCTGTCCGTCAACGACGGGCTATCGTGCCAGCCACAGGATTTTGCCACGGCTGGCATCGCCTATGCCTGTATGCCCTTGTCTTCCAATGCACCGCCCAAACCCGGAGATGAGCATATCTGCCGGCGCGTCCTGCCACTAGCCTACACGTTCGTCCAAGCCCAGATGGAGCAGGGGCATGGGGTCGTGGTGCACTGCTCGGGGGGCAAAGATCGTACCGGACTCTTTCTCGGATATTTCTTCATGCAACATATGGGCCTATCTCCTCAAGAGGCCATTCAAGCCGTCCGTCACGTGCGACCGATCGCCTTGAGTGCCCCAGGGTGGGAAGAGTTTGCGCTGCAGGTCTTGCGCTGCTTTGCGTAACCGGGATGGAATGCGGTTGTGTACATCTCACATGCCGGAAGAGTTGCAATCCCGTTGAGGTTTGTAGGCAGTGCGAGGTAGGCGAGGCGTGGATGATCAAGGTGACGAAGGCCATCGGCGACACCATGGGCCACTATGCGCGCCCCGACGTGCTGCGGCTGCTGGTGCACAGCGCGCAGGGCTGGCAGCCAGTCGGGAGCGCGCGCGACCTTTCCCCAGTCCGTCTCGCACTCACGGACGAGGCGCTCACGCGCGCCGCCGAGGCTCGCGACGTCGATCCGGCCAAGGTGGTGGAACTCGCCGAAGAGGTGCGCCGCGCCGCCGGCTGAGGCCGCCGTTCTATTCGGTGACAAAGCAAAGGTATCAGGAACCGCCTCTCCATAGGGGCGCGGGCAGGGGGCGCGGCGCAACGGGTTAGGGCCAGGCGGGGCTCAGGTCGGGGGATAGAACTGCGGAGGTTCTTAAAGGGATATCGGATGACAACATCATGAGAGAGAGTCATGGAGAAAACTAACGTGGCTTGGGAGGGATACAATGATCGTTGCCATGTTTCGTACATAACCTGCCCGTGCGCGCCTGCGTGCAGGCCGATCTCTCGCGTCCAGGCTTCCTCGTGGAGATCATGGTAACTGCCGCCAGGTAAGACCAAGCAGCCTCTACAAGTGCACGCGAAGGCATGAAAGCAGCCGCAGTTTCCGCATGGATAGAAAGTTTAAAGCACTTTATCCGTAGCGACCATGTGGCGGCTTGTGGCCTACGCACCGCTACTCTACTCACCCTGACCTCTGATACCCTGGCTCTACCTTTGTGGTACAATGCACACCTGACGTCACTGCTGCCAGCGACGGTCTAGGGTTATACCAGGCGGTGCTTCAGTACGCATAAAATACTGTACAAAGACCAATAAAGGTGTCATACACATAGTGTAAACTCCTGTCACGTGCTGTCCAGTTGTGTGCAACACCGGTGCCCAAGGAGAACCGTCATGCCCTCCTCTCCCCAGTGGGTCTTCGACCGCTTTCGCTTGGATCCGGACCACGCCTGCCTGTGGCGCGGCGCTGAGGTCATCGCGCTGCCGCCCAAAGCCTTTGATCTGTTGCACTATTTCGTGCGGCATCCGGACCGTGTGGTGACCAAAGACGAGCTGTTGGACGCGGTCTGGCCGCAGACCGCGGTCACCGAGGCGGTGGTGCGCGTCACCATTGGCTTCCTGCGCAAAGTGCTGGGTGACACGGCACAGACTCCACAGTTCATTGCCACGGTAACCCGGCGTGGCTATCGCTTCCTGGCCCCAGTGAACGTGGTGCACCCACCCGAGACGGTCCCTGCCGAGGCGCCCCAGCAGCCTGCCGCGCCTACCCCACGCTCACCGGAGGCTGTGCTGCCCGCGCTCCGGCTCATGCCCTCCACGGGGGATCACATACGAGAGCCTGTGCCGGAGCGCGCACCTCTCGCCTACACTCCCACGGTCCTGGCCGACAAGGTCCGCACGTCGCGCGCGACTCTGGAAGGCGAGCGCAAGCAGATCACAGTGCTCTTTGCCGACCTTAAAGACTCGCTGGCCCTCATCCGCGACCTCGACCCCGAAGCCGCTCAGCAGCTCCTGGATCCCGCCCTGCATGCCATGATGGACGCGGTGCACCGCTATGAGGGCACTGTGAACCAGGTGCTGGGCGACGGCATTATGGCCCTCTTTGGCGCCCCCATTGCGCATGAAGACCACGCCGTACGCGCCTGTTACGCGGCGCTCGCCATGCAGGCGGCGCTCCGCGACTATGCCGAAGCAGTACGCCGCGCCCATGGCCTGACCATGCAGAGTCGCATCGGCCTCAACTCCGGGGAGGTCGTGGTGCGCACCATTCACCATGACCTGCATATGGATTACTCGGCGGTGGGACAGACGACGCACCTGGCGGCACGCATGGAGCAGTTGGCGTCCCCAGACGCTATTGTACTCACTGCCGCGACCATGAGGTTGGTGGAAGGGTTGGTGCGCGTCAAGGCCTGGGGGCCCGTGCCCATTAAGGGCCTGGCCGAGCCCGTGGAGGTGTGGGAGCTACTCGGGGTGAGTGGCCGGCGCCGGCGCTTGCAGAGCGCCAGAGCCCGTGGCCTCACTCATTTTGTGGGGCGGCAGACAGAGCTGGCTGTCCTTAACACAGCGCTGGCCCAGGCCGGAGCAGGGCACGGCCAGGTGGTAGCAGTAATGGGCGAGGCGGGGGTGGGCAAGTCGCGGCTGGTGGACGAGTTTATCCAGGCCGCCCACACGCAGGGCTGGCTGGTGCTCGACAGCGCTGCAGTGTCCTACGGCCAGGCCAGACTACCGGCACGGCTGGGGGAGTAAGACCTACTACACACAAGTGCGACTGGACCCCTTGCCCCCGGCGAGTGCCGACACTTTCCTCCGAGCTCTCTTGGGAGATGACCCCAGCCTGACACCTCTTAATCAACTGCTGATCCAGCGCACCGAGGGCAATCCCTTCTTTCTGGAGGAAAGCGTACGGACGCTGGTGGAGACCGGGGTCCTGGTGGGCGAGCCAGGAGCCTATCGCGTGGCACAGGCCCTCCCAACTAGTCAGGTGCCGGCCACTGTGCAGGCTGTTCTGGCAGCGCGTATTGACCGCTTGCCCCCAGAGGAAAAGCGCCTGCTCCAGACTGCAGCGGTCATGGGAACAGAGGTGCCTTTGGCCCTCCTCCAGGCAGCGGGGGAGCTTCCTGAAGAGGCGCTCCGCCTAAGTCTCACCCATCTCCAGGACGCCGAGTTCTTGTATGAGGCGCGGCTGTTTCCGGGGCTGGTCTACACCTTCAAGCACGCCCTCACGCAGGAGGTAGCCTACGGCAGCCTGCTGCACGAGCGGCGGCGGATGCTCCATGCCCGCATTGTCGAAGCCCTGGAGGCACTCGCTGGAGACCGGGTGGCCGAGCAGGTGGAACGGCTGGCCCACCATGCCCTACGGGGCGAGGTGTGGGCCAAGGCCCTGGTGTACTGCCGGCAGGCGGGGGAGAAGGCCCTGGCGCGCTCAGCCCACCGCGAGGCCGTAGGATACTTCGAACAGGCGCTTAGCGCCCTCGATCATCTGCCGGAGACACGTGACACTAGCGAGCAGGCCATCGATCTCTTGCTTGCCCTGCGGACAGCACTCTTTCCGTCTGGTGATTTTGGGCGTATCCTAGCATACTTGCGCGAGGCCGAGGTCCTCGCAGAAGCTCTCGACGACTCTTATCGGCTGGGACAGATTTCGCGCTTCCTGTCCAACCATTTCTACCTCATAGGCGCGCATGACCAGGGCATCGTCGCTGCCCAACGTGCTCTCGCGCTCGCCACGGCCGATGGGAACGGGGTCATGCAGGTGCTGGCGAACCGTCACCTCGGCGGAGCTTACCAGGCCCAGGGCGACTATCGGCGTGCGATCGACTGCTTCAGACAGACCGCGGCGTTCTTCGATGGGGCGCGGCACTACGAGCGCTTCGGCGAGGTCTTCCTGCCCGCGGTGCTCTCTCGCGCCACGCTCGCCTGGTGCCATGCCGAGCTGGGCATGTTCGCTGAGGGCAAAATACTCGGGGACGAAGGGCTCCGAATGGCCGAGGCGGTGGCTCACCCCGCGAGCCTCATGCTGGCCTCGCGTGGGATTGGCTTGCTGGCCCTCCGCCAAGGCGACCTGCCGAGGGCGCTACCCCTACTCCAACGGGCCGTCAGCCTCTGTCAGGATATGGACCTCCCAGTCTTTTTCCCCTGGAATGCGGCGGCCCTGGGGGCGGCCTACGCCCTGTCCGGGCATGCTGCCGACGCCGTGTCGCTGCTCACGCAGGCGGTGGAGCAGAGCACTGCTACGGGACATGCCCACTACGAGACGTTCTGTCGTCTCTCCCTGGGGGAGGCATGGGCGCTAGCCGGCCGCCTGGAAGAGTCGCACGCCCTTGCCGAGCAGACGCTGGCGCTCGCCTGTGTGCACCAGGAACGGGGCCACCAGGCGTATGCCCTGCGTCTCCTTGGCGAGATTGCTGCACGGTGCAATCCTCCTGAGGTCGAGCACGCCGAGACCCACTATCACGCAGCCCTCGCCCTGGCCAACGAGCTGGGCATGCGCCCACTCCAGGCCCACTGCAACCGCAGTCTCGGCACCCTGTATGGCCAGGTGGGACGAGGGCAGCAGGCCCGTGCCGCCCTGTCCACGGCCATCGCGCTGTACCGGGCGATGGAGATGACCTTCTGGCTGCCCCAGACCGAGGCGGTGCTGGCGCAGGTGGAAGTAGCATCAGTGCCACAAAGAGGTTAAGGCATACGGCGCCGGCGTATACAGCATGCGACAGAGCGCGCAGGTCGCCCTCGTCACGGGCGGTACGCGTGGTGTTGGCCTGGCGGCCACCCATGCTTTCATCCGTCGCGGGGCACGCGTAGTCATTACCGCGGCGGGGCAGGCGCCACTTGACTCGGCGTGCAGGCGCCTGTAGCCACACCTGCAGGTGGCCGTGCAGTGATGTGCCAGCAACGCGGGCTGAGTGGCAGCAGTGTCAGAAACGGGCCTCGCTGAGCCCGTAAAGCCTTACAGGGCACAGGGGCAGCATTATGGCTCTGTAGCAAGTGTGCTGAGGAGCGCCTGCGCGTCCAGCAGGTCGGCGGTATCAAAACCCTCGGTGAACCAGCCGTAGACCGGTGCCAGGAGCTCGCGGGCCTCGGCTCGTTTGCCCTGCTGTTGCCACAGTCGCGCCAGGCTTGTAGCCGCGCGTAGCTCCCAGGATTTGGCCTGCTGGCGGCGGGCGACAGCGAGGGCCTGATGGAAACAGGTTTCCGCCTCGCTACTTCCTCCCACGGCCTGCAACAGCATCCCTTTGAGCCGATACAGCTCTGCCTCGCAGTAACACAGCCCATTGGTGTGCACTTCCGCTAGCACCTCGGCCAGCACGGTGAGCCCTGCCTCTGGCCGCCCCACGTTCCCATAGAGCTCGGCCAGCAGGACACGAAAACGCGGCTGGTACAACGCTTCCCCCATGGTCTGCCAGGCGGCCAGACCCTGGCGTATCTGCGTAATCCCCTCTGCTCCCTGTCCTTGCTCGGCCAGGGCCCAGCCCCGCAGCACCGTTGCTGACACCAACCAGAACGCAAACCTCTGCTCGGTCGAGAGGCTCATCAGAGTCTCTGCCCGCTCTTGTGTCCGTTGCACCTCCCGGCGGAACTGAGAGATCTCAGCCACACCTTCCAGGGCAAACGCCAAGCTGAAGGGATGCGACAAATCCTGGGCTAACGTGACCGCCTGCTGGCTTCTCTGGAGGGCCTGGTCTGGATAGCCAAGATACCATAGGGCCAAGGCCGCATAATAGAGAGACGTCGCCCCAGGGTCCTGCCCGTAAAGGAAGCTATGAGAGCGGTGTTGTTGGGGATCGTAGAGGGCCATCACGTGCTCCAGGTGCGCTCGCGCCGGTGCAAACGCTCCCATGAAGAACAAGGTAAACCCCAGGACCCAGTGAGCTTGCATGAGGAGCATGGGGTCTGATGCGCGCTGGCCCAGGCTCAGCAGCTGCTCCCCCAGCTCACGCGCGGTCTGGAACTCTGGCCGCACCACAGATGATGTCCACAGTCCAAACAGCACCGAGGAGAGCTGCGGGGTCTCGCCCACCTGCTGACACAGTTCCCACGCCCGGGTGTAGGCTTGTGCCGCTTCCGGAGAACTCCAGCCCTGGATGGTCCGCAACGCTAGGCCGAGGGCGGTCTGCACATCCAGCTCTTGCCGAGCCCGGTCAAGAGTGTCCGGCAAGGTCGTGAGCACCTCGAGCCCCTTGGTCAGATGCCCGATCGCTTCCAGATTGGCGGAGCGCTCGATGGCGCGCTGGCCGGCCTGCTGCCAATACGGAATGGCCTGGGCCATCGAGCCGGCCTCCGTATAGTGCTGGGCCAGCAGTTCGGGCTGCGTCTCGCAGAGCTCGGGAAAGCGCGCCTCCAAGATCTGTGCAATACGTTGATGATACTGTTGTCGCGTGCTCTTGAGTAAGGACTGATAGGCTGCGTCTTGAATCAGGGCATGTTTGAAGAGGTATGTCGCTTGCGGCGGCAGCCCCCGCTGGTAGAGGAACTCCGCCGCTACCAATTGTTGCAGACCCTGTTGCACGGTGCCCTCGTCCCACGGGGCGACGGCGTGCAGCAGGGCATACGAAAACTCACGCCTCAGTGTCGCCCCGAGTTGGGCCAGGCCCTTCACCGCTGCCAGGCGATCCAGCCGCGCCATCAGCGAGTCGTGCAGTGTGGTGGGAATCGCCAGCGTGGGCAAGGGCCCAGTCAGCTCATAGCCCTCCTCCCGCTCCTGGAGCAGTCCGGACTCTAGCACCATCTTGGTCAACTCCTCCACAAACAGTGGCACCCCATCGGTCTTGGCCACTACCTGCTCGATGACCTCGGGTGGGAGGGCCTTGCCATGGGCCACCTGGCTGGTCAACTCGGCGGCCTGCCGACGCGGCAAGCGCGGCAGCGTCACCTGAGTGAGGTGCGCGCGCCCCGTCCAGGGTGGACTGAAATCGGGGCGAAAGGTCCACAGCGCCAGGATACGGGCCGTCGGACCTTGATCGACCAGGAGGCTGAGCAACTCCAGCGTGGTTGGATCGACCCAGTGCAGGTCTTCCATGACAAAGAGCATCGGCTGCTGGGAGGCGATGCGCAAGAAGATCGTCAGGAGAGCGTGCAGGGTTTGCTGCTTCTGCTGCTCGGGTGACACGGCCAGGGGAGTATAGTTGGCCGTCAGCGGTATAGAGATGAGGGAGGCCAGGAGCGGCACGGCCTCTGCCAGCGGCAGCCCATACTGCACCACGAACCCCTCCAATTTGCGCAGCTTCTGTGGTGGCGATTCCTCCCGCTCGAAGCGCAGCGCCACCCGCTCCAGCAGATCGATCATGGGATACAGAGCCGTGTGCTGATAGTACGGCACACACTGACACGGCGTCAGCCACGCCTGGGACTCGGTGGCCACATAGTCCTGGAGCGCCTGCACCAGGCGCGATTTGCCAATGCCCGCTTCACCGCTGAGTAGCACCACCTGCCCCATGCCGTCCTTGACCTGGGCCCAGCGCTCCCGCAGCAGCCCCACTTCCTGCTCCCGGCCCACGAGCGGGGTCAGGCCCGTGCGCCCCGCCGCTTCCAGGCGACTGCGGGCCATACTCTCATGGAGCACCTGATAGGCCTCCAGCGGCTGAGCACGGCCGTGCAAACGTACAGGGCCTAACGCCTGGCAGGCAAAGAAGCCGCCGAGGAGCTGCCAGGTCGCGCCACTAATCACCATGGTGTTAGGTGCCGCGATCTCTTGCAGACGCGCCGCCAGGTTGGGGGTCTCGCCGAGCGCCAGGGGTTCCTGCCGGGCGCCTGCCCCCACCTCCCCGACGACCACCAGCCCAGTATGGATCCCCAGGCGCACGGCTAATCGGTCCCCCGGGGGTAGCGTCAACCGCGTATTGAGCGGCTCCATGGCGTGCAGAATGCCGAGCCCCGTCCGCACGGCCCGCTGGGCATCGTCTTCATGCGCCACGGGATAGCCAAAATAGACCAGCACACCGTCCCCGAGGTACTGAGCAATATAGCCGTCAAAGCGCTGAATCACCGCGGCACAGGTCTGATGGTAGGCGCGTACGACCTCGCGCAGGTCTTCCGGGTCCAGGTGCCCCGCCAGTGCGGTCGAGTCGACCAGATCGCAGAACAGCACAGTGAGGCGACGGCGTTCGGCCTCCGGTGACGACAGAGCAGCCGGTAGGGGCGCCACAGGCACATGCAGGGGCACTGCTGGGGCGTCCTGTGGCGGCGCGGCTGGGGGGAGCATCGTACTTGATAAAGCCGTGGCACACGCCTGACAGAAGGCTGCGCCAGGCAAGGTGTCCTGTCCGCAGGCAGGACACCGTACTGCCTGCGGTGCGGCGCAGGCGGTGCAAAATTGCGCCTCGGCAGGATTGGAGTGCTGACACCGGGGACAGGCACGGGCCCGGGCTCCTGGTGAGGCCACCGCCATCGGTGGCGCCACCAGCGGTGTCGGGGGCACTGCCAGAGGCACCGGGCTGGCAGTGCCCGGCCCTCCCTCGGTGTGCTCCACGACGGGCGCCACAAAACGATAGCCCCGGCGGTGCACGGTGGCAATGAACCGGGGCGCCTGCGCTGTGTCGCCCAGAGCCCGGCGTAACTCGCCGATAGCGACGCGCACCACCACATCGCTGATCGCCAGCTCCGGCCAGACGGCATCCAGCAGGGTATCTTTCGTCACCAGCCGGTCAGGATGGGTGACCAGGTAATGCAGCACATCGAAGGCTTTGGGTGCCAGGGCAATAGGCTGCGTCCCACGCCAGAGACAGGCGTTGTCCGGATCGAGGCGAAAGTCGGCGAAGCACCACTGAGCGGAGGACATCTACGACCTCCTCTTCTCCCAATTGAGAATCGGCCACGACCAAGAGGTATCAAAGCGCATGATACCACAGCCGCCGTATACAGGCATGGCAAAAAGCTCCAGGGCTTTTACTAAAACACTACAGCATCGTTACGCAATTTTTACGGCACCTTTACGACTTCCTTCCCAGCGTCTGTCATACTCCACAGTGTCAAGGCCGATAACGCCTGGTTATCCGAGCTGGTGACAGTGGGAGCGCCTCGCGACTGCGTGGGAGGCAGGCGTGAGCGTGCCACAAGCCCAAGGAGGAACACCGTATGGAGCAGACAGCACAGTATGACCATATTGGCAGCAAATATGATGAATACGCTCAGACGGCTACCCTGAAGCGCGCCGAGAGTTATACCTTCTTTCGCATGGTGGGCGAGCTCGCAGACAAGCGCGTCCTGGATCTGGCCTGTGGCTTCGGCTTCTACACCAGGCTGCTCAAGCAGCAGGGCGCCACGCAGGTCATCGGCGTCGATATTTCCCCCGAGATGGTGCGCCTGGCGCGCGCCAAGGAGCAGGACGATTCCACGGGGGGCGAGTACCGCGTGGGCGACGCCATCCACCTGCCCGTGCTCGGCCGCTTCGATCTGGTCACGGCGGTCTATCTGCTCAACTATGCAACGAGCAAGGACCAGATGTTGGGCATGTGCCGGAGCGCCTACGCCAACCTGGTGGCGGGCGGGCGTTTCGTGGCCTACACGGTCAATCCAGCCTTCACCCTCAGCAAGCCCAACAGCACGAAGTATGGGGTCACCGTGCTCGGCAAGACGTTCGAGGCAGATCGGTACGTATGCGACGCCGAGTTTGTCACTGATCCGCCCACCCCCTTCCAGTGCTTCCAGTGGAGCCAGGCCACGCATGAGTGGGCGATGCAGGAAGCCGGGTTCCGGGCCTGCGCCTGGCATCCGTCGGAGGTGGCGCCGGAAGACATCGCACACTATGGGGAAGTGTATTGGCACGATTTTTACGACAATTGCCTGGTGATCGGGCTGGTGGGCCAGAAGTGACCTGGGACGCCCTCCCAACGCCAGAGGGGGCCCCGAAAGCGGTGCGTGGAGTCACGCCGTGATAAGGAGTGAAAGATGATAGAGCTAGGTGTGTTCCTACCGGTTCTCAGCAATGGGTGGATTGCCTCGACTACGGCGCCGCGGTATCGTCCGACCTATGCGATGAACAAAGCGATGACGATGCTGGCAGAGGATCTTGGCTTTAGCTTCGTGCTCTCGCCGGTCAAATATCGCGGCATGGGTGGGCCGACCGAGTTTTGGGACTATGGGCTGGAGTCGTTCGAGGTGATGGCGGCGCTGGCCGAAGCAACCGACCGCATCCAGCTCTACGGCTCAGTGGCGCTGCCGACGGTGCATCCAGCCATCACCGCTCGCCGCGCCGCGACGATCGATCACATCTCTCAGGGCCGCTTCGGTATCAACCTCGTATCAGGTTGGCAGAAGGCGGAATACGAGCAGATGGGACTATGGCCAGGCGATGTGCACTACGAGCGCCGCTACCAGTATGCCCGAGAGTACGTCGACATTCTCAAGCTGCTGTGGACGCAGCGCGATGTGGACTACGAGGGGGAATTTTTCCACCTGCGGAACTGCCGCATACTGCCGCATCCGGAGCGACCGCTCCCGCTCGTTTGCGCCGGGCAATCAGACATCGGTATGCAATTCTCCGCGCAGCACGTCGACTACGCTTTCGTAATCGGTGACGTCAGCGGCGATGCGGTGTTCAATGCCAACCGTAAGCTTCGGCAGTATGCTGAGGAGACCGGACGCGATGTCGGCGCCTACGTGCTCTACACGCTCATCCCCGCTGAAACCGAGGCTGAGGCGCGGGCCAAGTCAGACTATTGGTCAGAGCACGCCGATCGCGTGGCACTCGTCGAGATGATGGGCCAGGCAGCGCTCGACGCAGCCGGTGGGACGGCCTCAGCGCTGCAGAGCATCGCCTATATAGGCATTACGCCGATCATCGGCTCGTACGCACAGTGCGCCGCGACTCTCGACCACATCGCCTCCGTACCCGGAACTAAGGGGATCATGCTCATCTTCGCGGAGTATCTGGCGGGCCTCCAGGAGTTCGGCGAGCGGGTGCTACCACTCATGCGCACGGCCAAGCTGGCGCCCCCGCGGCCCCCACGGGTGATCGCGGGAGAATATGAATGGCGGGGCGACCTATCACTTGCAAGCGCACACGCGCCTGCCTGAGCACAAGCCAGGGACAGACTTGCATGAACCTGTGTCTCGTCAGTCAAGTCAGGTGCAATGTCAATCTCAGACGAACTACATGGGGGAGGGAACTATGGCGGACCTGCAAGTTACCACAGTCAGCGGGGCGAACACCGTCCTGAAGGAAGTTACCGTCACAGCATTCAAGCAGAGCCTGCGCGGTCAACTCATCGCTCCCGGCGATGACAGCTATGCCGAGGCCCGCCAGGTCTGGAACGGTAATATCGACCGGCGGCCTGGCCTGATCGCCCGCCCCGCTGGGGTGGCTGACGTCATTCAGGCCGTCAACTTCGCCCGTGACCACAACCTGCTGGTGTCCGTGCGCGGTGGTGCCCACGGCTTCGCTGGCACGTGCGTCTGCAATGGTGGGCTGGTGATCGACTTGTCTTTAATGAAGAGCATTCGGGTCGATCCCGGGCGACGCGTGGTACGTGCTGAGGGTGGGGTCAAGTGGGGCGAGTTCGACCGTGAGACTCAGGCGTTCGGCCTGGCCACCACCGGGGGCACCGACCCCGATACTGGCATCGCTGGCCTCACCCTGGGCGGCGGCCTGGGCTGGCTAGGGTACAAATACGGGCTCGCATCAGACAACTTGATCTCCGTCGATCTCGTCACCGCCGATGGCAAGTTAAGGGTCGCTAGCGACACCGAGCACCCGGACCTCTTCTGGGGTGTGCGTGGCGGTGGAGGCAATTTTGGCGTGGTGACCTCCTTCGAGTACCGCCTCCATCCCGTGGGCCCGGTGTTAGCAGGTCTGGTGCTCCATCCCTTTGCGAAGGCGAGAGAGGCCCTGCAATTCTACCGCGACTTCTCCAGTGCCACCCACGAGGAGTTGACCACCTATGCTGGTCTCCTGACCTCGCCCGAGGGTGCCAAGACGGTGGCCATCGGCGTCTGCTACACTGGGCCTCTGGCAGAGGGGGAGCGGTTGATCGCACCGGTCCGCCGGTTTGGCCCACCGCTGGAGGACCAGATCCGCCCCATGGCTTATACCGAACTCCAGAGTATGTTTGACACTGCATACCCCTCTGGGAATCAGTACTATCAGAAGGACCAGATTTTGCGGGAGATTAGCGACGACGCCATTGACATCGTGGTCGAGCACTTCGCCCGCGTCTCCTCCCCCCTGTCCATACCGTTCTTCCAGCAGAGCGGTGGCGCCATGCGGCGGGGGGACACCGCCTACGCTCACCGTGATGCCCTCTATATCCTGGTCCTCACCGCCCAGTGGCTGGACCCTGGAGAGTCAGAACGCCACGTCCACTGGACCCGGGAGCTGTGGCAGGCCTTGCAGCCCTACGCCACCGGCGGGGTCTACGTCAACCACATCGGGCATGAGGAAGAAGACGGCGCCGACCAGGTCCAGGCGGCCTACGGTGCCAACTACCAGCGTCTGGCGGAGCTGAAGCAGAAGTACGATCCAACGAATCTGTTCCGCCACAACCAGAACATCAAGCCGGCGGTGTAGGGGGAGCCCACGCTGTGGGATAGTAGGGATAGGAGTATGGTTGACCTGCACGAAGATTTTGTTGACAATGCTCCTGAATTAATGGCCCCTTTCATAAGAGCGAGCGATTAGAGCAGAGATGTCAGCAGCAGTCTCCCGAAGGTGGCGCTGACGCCGCTGGTCTGGCAACGTCTATCCTAACCTCCCCTCATGAGCCCTGAGGACGAGAGTGTCTCAAGGCAGGGCGGCGGCACAGGGGAAGCGTGATGCACCTGGGGGCGGCACGAAGGAGAGGCGCATGAGCAATCGCGATAGAGACGTAGCACACCTGTACCACGAGTCGACCAAACTCTTCTATCTCGACCTGCAGCGGAAGCCGCCAGCGTATAAGCGGTATAGGGCGCTGCTGCCTCTCCCCCTGCCGACTGAGGTCTCGCCACTGGCGGTGCCGACCCTGGAGGCTGTTGCCGCCACTGTGCCGGCGGCCAGCTCACCCCAGGGCTTTGACCTCACCACCCTGGCAGCACTGTTGTTCTACTCGGTGGGACGGATCAGAATGCGCGCCTTCGCAGACGCCGGGAAGGTTACCTTTCGGGCCGCAGCTTCTGCGGGAGGACTCTATCCCATCGAGGCGTATGTCGTCTGCGGGGACCTCCCCGGGCTAGCAGCGGGGGTGTATCACTTCTCACCGGTTGACTTTGCCCTCCGTGGTCTGCGCCAGGGCGACTATCGAGGGGCGCTGGCGCGGGCTGCAGGCGATCCAGCGGTTACCACTGCTCCAGGGACGCTGGTCTTTAGCGCGGTCTTTTGGCGTAGCGCATGGAAGTATCGGGTGCGCTCCTATCGCTACTGCTTCTGGGATAATGGCACCATCGTGGCCAACTTGCTGGCCGCCGCCACGGCGGCAGGGCTACCAGCCAGGGTGCTGCTGGGTTTTGTCGACGCCCAGGTCAACCATCTCCTGGGCCTTGATGGACACCGCGAAGCCAGTATCTGTCTGGTGCTCCTGGGGCAGCCTGTGGACCTGCTCTCCCTGGCGGAAACAGACCAGGTGCCGCCGCTGTCTGCAGAGATAGAGCTCTCCTCCAGGGAGGAGATTGACTACCCAGAGATTGCTCGCCTGCACACCGCCTCAGCCCTGACCACCCCGGAGGAGGTCGTAGCGTGGCGCGGGTTCCTCACTCCTAAGCCAGTACCAAGCGCTGAGCCGCGCGCTCCTCTCCGCCCCCTCGCGCTGGCGATGGCTGCCCCGAGCACCCTGGGTGACGTCATCCGCCAGCGTGGTTCCACCCGCCGCTTCGCGCGTGAGCCCATGTCGTTCTCCCAGCTCAGTGCGCTCCTGGCCCACGCCACCACCGGGGTCCCAGCGGATTTTCTTGGTCCAGGGGGCACAAGTCTGCTGGATATCTACCTCATCGCCAATGCTGTGACCGACCTCCCCTCGGGGAGTTACATCTTTACTCCCCAGGAGCAGGCCTTGCAGCTACTCAGCGCCGGGGATTTCCGTGAGGAGGCCGGTCACCTGTGCTTTGAGCAGGCTCTAGGCGCCGATGCCAGTGTGGTCGTGTTCTTCCTGGCCGCCCTGGAGGGCGTATTACAACGTTTTGGGAACCGGGGCTATCGCGCTGTGCAACTGGAGGCCGGCAGCCTTGGCGGCAAGATGTATCTGTGTGCCGGCGCTCTGGGATTGGGTGCCAGTGGCCTGACGTTCTACGACGATGACGTCACTGCCTTCTTCGCGCCGCATGCCACCGGCAAGAGCGCCATCTTTGTCGTGGCCCTGGGCCAAACGGCGCGTGAGAACCGGGTGCGCCCGTTCCGGTCCCGCGTCGGCATGCGCCTCGATGCCCTGTCCCGTCGGGACTTCTGAGGCTACCTCTGCGCAGGATGGCCCTCAGCAAGGCTCAGGCAAGCGTATCTATGCCGACAGCAATGGCTAGCGCCCGGTTCAGCGCTGCGATTTTATCAGGGGACAAAGTGCCGATGAAAGAAGTCAGGGACGACTTGGGAATACTGATGAGTTCATCGCAGTGTATGCTACTGTCATGCTTCAAGCCCTCGTTCACCCCCACCGCCACCTGCGTCGAAAGGCCATCGAAGGAGGAATATACCGGCGCGCAGATGGCCGTGGAAAAACGCGAGTCCAACAGTATTTGCCGGCTCACCACCACGAAGACGCAATACCGCCTCGGATCGCGTGCCGCAGCCTTATACACGCGATACAGCTCACCACGTCTCATAGCTCTACCTGATATGAGAGGACATCGGCAGCTTCGGTATTGAGCTCTTCGGCACGGCGATTGAGAATTTCCCGATCCTGTGCCTCTCGCTGGCGTTGCGCTTCTGTGGCCAGGAAGTCACGGACAGCCCGCTCAATCAGAGCGGAGCGCGTGCCATATTGGCTCGACAGTGTATCAATTTGGTGGATTAACTCTTCTGACAGCGTCACAGAAGTTTTGACTTTCATGCGAATTGCTCCCTCACACCAACCCAGTCAGACCTGTTTTCTGCGTGGCGGGAATACGTTTATCCTACCATCCATACTACTAAAGTAGTCGCTCTGCTAGGCAATGTCAAGGAGGTCGTGCCCTCGATGCCATCCCTTATCCCGCCTGCGCCAGGGCGTGCTGGAGCACGGCCAGCTCGGGTTGTCGCCCCACGAAGGGAGTAAGACCACGCGCTACCGCCGCCTGCAGGCGCTGCCGGAGCGCGCTGGCACGCACAAGCACGTCTAACGCGGCGTGTCCCAAGCCCCCTTGATGGGAACCGGCGTGGCTCGCCGCTGCGGGGTGGTAAAACGCGCCACCAGCACGCCAGCGAGCAACCCAAATAAGTGACCCTCCCAGGAAATATAAGGCCGCGTCGGCAAGACCCCCCACACGATGCCGCCGTATAGTACCAGGGTCAGGAACGCGACCAGTAGGGCTGTGACGCTACGCTCGTACCACCCACGTGCCACCAGGTAACCAAAGTACCCAAAGAGCACACTGCTGGCACCAACGTGGTACGCCGAGCGACCGAAGAGCCAGAGCGCTGTACCGCTCAGGAGAATGATCCAGAGCGATACGGTGAGAAAGGTTCGCGTTCCATAAAAGGCTACAAAACTCCCCAGTGTGACCAGAGGCACCGTATTGAGGATGAGATGGGCAAAACTCCCATGTAGGAAGGGACTGAGCGGAATTCCCACTAATCCTGTATACGTACGTGGCAAAATCCCCCACTTGATTAAACGATGATCGAGGAGAGTATTGACACACTCAATGCTCCAGAGAAGCACCACACACCCGAGCAGCAATAGAATCGGTTGCCATCGACGCGCCGGCATGCATTCGTTCTCCCGTTATTGTGCCTGTACCTCAGGTACAGTGAGCCAATTTTGAGCAGCGTGTTCGTTGTAGGGAAAAATGCAGGGGTTGTCAACATCTTGCTGCGCTTGCAGCCCATGCCGGTGCAGGAGATAATCCACGCGGGTGGCAATAGCCAGCATCAAAGGAGCTGTATTTCCATATTCTGGAGGAGGCTGTGTATGCGCGCTCTCGTGCTCCAGCACGTGGCTGTCGAAGGGCCGGGCACCCTGGCGTCCTATCTCGAGGCACGTGGCTGGACGCTGGCAACAGTTGCTCTGTATGAGAACGCTCGTCTTCCTGAGGACGCCCAGGAGTATCAGGCGGTCATCGTCATGGGAGGACCTATGGGCGTCTACGATGAAGCCGCGTATCCGTTCTTGCGCGACGAACACCGATTTCTCACGCGTGTGCTGGGGCAGGGCGTACCGCTCCTGGGCATCTGTCTGGGCTCCCAGCTGCTCGCGAAAGCCCTAGGGGCACGAGTGTATCGCAATCCCCAGAAGGAAATTGGCTGGTATACCGTCGACCTGACTCCTGCCGGAGCGGCTGATCCACTGTTCGCCGGCCTCACCTCACCGGTCCCGGTGTTTCAATGGCACGGCGATGCGTTCGATCTACCTGCCGGGGCCACGTCTCTGGCCTCGTCGCCACTCTGCACGCATCAGGCGTTTCGCTACGGCGACCGGGTCTATGGCTTGCTCTTTCATCTGGAGCTGACGCCAGCCGTCATCCACAGTTGGATAACGGCTTTCCACGACGAACTCGTCAGTGTGCAAGGCACCATTGATCCCGCACGCATTGTGGCAGACATGCCACATCGTTGCGTGGAGTATCAGCAGGTGGGGAGCAGGGTGTTTGCTAATCTCGTCGAGCACGTCTGGGAACCCCTGGCGACACGGAGACATGATGCCGTATAGGCCTCACGACGGCGTCGTGGTGAAGCGGCTGCTCCACATCAACACTGCGGCGATTGCGGCCATCGCCGCGGCATACTGAAAAACTTCCTGGAAGGCGAGGAGGAAGGCTTGTGGACTAATAGCAGCCACCGGCATACCGGTCGTCTCAAGCTGCATGGTATAGCGCGCTTGTAGCCATCCCAGGAGAAAAGAGCCGAGGGTGACACCAGCGACCACCCCGATGGTACGTGTGAGCATCGTGAGACTCCCAGCCACTCCCTGCTGGTGACGCGGAATGACGCCCATCACGAAGTCCATATTGGTGACTTGAAACAAGCCGAGACCGAACCCCTGCAGCCCGAGCATACCGACAATCAGTGCCATCGCAGTGTGGGCATGCCACTGGCTGATGCCCAGTAACCCCACACTGACCAGACATAGGCCACACACACTCAGGTGCTGTGATGCATAACGCGACAGCAGCCAGCCACCTAGAGGCGAAGCGAGCATGGTCCCAAGCGGGGATATCGCCAGGCATACCCCGCCGACAAAGGCAGATGCCTGGTAAGAGTTGAGCAAATAGTAGGGTGCCAGGAGCAGCACTGTGAAACTGGCAATATTGGCCAGCACGTGCGCCAGGTTGGCTATGGAGAAGGCGGTGTGACGAAACAGACGCAGATCGATCACGGGCTCAGCACAGCGGAGTTCATACCAGATGCAGAAGCCGAGGCAAGCCCAGGCCCCGCCAGCTAAGAAGAGGGTGGGCAGGGCGGACCATCCCAGATGATTTCCCTGGTTCAGGGTGAGCAACAACCCGGCGATAGCTGCTGTCAGAGCCGTAGCCCCCAGGATGTCGAAACGCTGTCCTGGACGCACGCCTACCGGCTGTTGCACCCAGCATACCGTCAGGATAGCGGCGATGAGAGCCAGCGGCACGCGAAAATAAAATACGGCTGGCCAGCCCCAGAGTGCTACGAACTGACCGCCCAGCAATGGTCCGAGTGTCGAGGCGAGCGCCGAGAGCATAGTATACACGCCGAGAGCTGTACCACGCTCTGCTTCGGGGAATGTCAGCGTGACAAGGGCTGGCGCACAGCTCAGCAGGAGGGCAGTACCGACACCCTGCATAATGCGGAAAAATAGCAACCATGCGAACGTGGGAGCCCAGCCACACAGGTATAAGCTGATGGCACTCCATCCCAGACCGAAGAGAAAGATGCGTTTGTGCCCAATGACGTCGCCCAGCCGTCCACACCCAAGTAAGAGACTGCCGTAGGTGAGCACATAGCAGATGACGACCCACTGTATAGTCGTTACCGGAATGCCAAAGGCGGCAGTAATGGCGGGGAAAGCAATATTGACCGCGGTGTCAAGCGGGCCGGCGGCAACTCCGAGACTCACAATGAGTGGAGAGAGCCAGCGGTGACGGTGCGGCGGTACATTGCAACGCGTCCCTGCTGTCACACTCCTCATGCCATATCCCACACGCACCAGCGGTGTTAAACCCCTTGCATCCGCTCCACCCGGTCACGCCGACGCCACCGGAACCATATTAACACACCAGCGAGGAGTAAGAACAAGGCAAAGGCATTTGTCCACACGAGTAGGTACGGCACCGTGAGCAGAGAGACAGGCTGGGCTGCTTCCACGACTAGAGGTGGTTGAGCACTTGCTAGCACCTGCTGGGGAAGTCGTTGCCCGACTCGCACTGGCTCAGGGGTTTGCGCCAACATGTGCTGCAGACGTTGCGTTAAACGCTCTTCCAGGCTCTGAATGCTCGCCTGCAGTTCCGCGGCACTCACCAGAGCAGTGGGCAGCTTGGCCTCCTGCGTCTCGGTCTGGTCTGTCAGAGTCAGGCGTCGCATCAGACGCTCTTCCAGGCCTTGCAGCACCGTTTGTAACTCCGTCATACTGACCATATTCCCAGCCTTACTCACCGGAAGCACTACTGCTGGCCCTGGCACCAGTTTCTCCGCCATCTTCTCTGCCGGTATTGTAACCTCTGGCGTCGCTGCCTCCACGGTCGTGAGGTCTAGTTTAGTGGCTCCTGTGGCCGGGGTGTCTGCATCGTGCGCTGCGACAATGATACGCTGCTTGTCGAGCCCTGAGCGCTGCAGAGTGCGCCATTCCTCCCACTGCTCGGCGACGATTCCCTGGGCTTCAGAAAGCTGTATAGCCGCCATATTCTCTGCAAGGTCAGGCGGTATCACCAAAAACGTGCCAACCGACAGCCCATGCAGATTGCCCCCCTGGAATTGCTCCTTATTGGCTCGCCAGAGCGCGACCACAGCCTGCCAGAGCTTGTCATTGGGCACGCGCAACGATTTGGCAATGCTGTAGAGCGTCCCCCCTCGCTCAACCGGCCCATAGCGCCCTGTCTGCTGCAGGGGACGCGTCGCCTTGGTACCCGTTTTGCGTGCTGAGGCTACGGGTGCTACCGGCGCGGTGGTGGGTAGGGGGGCCACGATAGGGATAGCAGGAGGCGCTGGCGCTGGTAAGGCCACGGCCTGGTGCTTCACAATAGTGACCTGTCCTACGCGTACTAACAGGACGAGATCAAAGGCTGTCTCCTGGAGAGGCACTGTGGAGGAGAGACGGATAACATTGCGTGTGCCAGGAGGGAGCACGGCTTGCAGGGTATTAATCACGGCCGGACGCTTTACACCCTCGCTCCGGTAGGCATCCTGGTTTCCTAGCGTGACCTCAATTTCCTTATCGCGCTCGCGCGCCTCCAGGAGCAGACGTATGTCAGCCGCAAACGGTTCGCCGCGGCGGCTGTGCACGGTAATGTCCCCCACGGCAAAGGCCCACAGACCGCTGACCAGGGACAGTTGCAGACCTATCATGACCATGACCACGCGTGCTACATGTTGCATAGAGCTTCCCCGATCTCTCGTATGAAATGTCCCCTGCTATAGCCCATACTCTGTCTGGTTTGCTTTCTAAGCATTATTACACAATTACTTGTAAAAGTGTGAGAAAAATTTACTTGACATATAGGGAACAAAAATAGAAGCGTCTAGCACGGCAGCCTGGGCATGACTTCCTGAGCGAGTGAGGTCATCGCCTGTCGCGTTATGGCACATCCTGCACGCGAATGTGCTGGATGTGATGCGTCGTCAACCATTCCAGGAACACTTCCTGCTCCTCGGAGAGTTCGATGACCGTGCGCTGCTCCCCATCCAGGGGAGAGACGAGTTCAAAGACGCCATCGGCGAACCACTGAGCACTATGTTCAGCGTCGATCCAGTAGTCGTTGGGCTGCAGAGGTGGAACGTGCGGGGCATCGGGCGGTGTCATGAAGTAGACGAGTTGAGACCGTAGACGAGCGGAAATCGCCAGGGATGGGGCGGTGGGATGATCGACAGGCATAAGCTGGTAGGTCATAACTTACTCCCATAGCTCGCAGTCCACAGTCCTCACCCCAACCCTCTCCCGAGGGAGAGGGCATAGGAAAGCATCTACATTGATAGCGCTTACGCCGGTCGCTGCACTTTGAGACTAGCTGCCAGCATGTCAATGACCTGCGTCAGGCTGCGGTCACGGTCACGCGTTTCAGGGGTCTCCTCAGCCAGGGGAGTCGAGGCCACGAAACGGTACATATCCGCTGCGGCCTGATGGAATTTGGGCGTTAGCCCTGCGTCAGCAAACGTCTGGGCAATCTCTTCCATCTCCCCGATCCAACGGTGCGCTCTCGGAGGCATCGTCGGGATTTGGCGCTCCATGGTACGGTAGCGGTCTCCCTGGCTCTTCTGAAACTCCTGGACCAGCGGCTCATACAGGCCCATGCTGTGTGCCACCGTGAGCAGACCGGTCGCCAGGGCTGTCGTACCCTTGGTGAAGGCAGCGTAACACATTTTAATACCCGACGCCTGGCCGATCTCCAACCCGAGCGGGCGGACGTCCAGCCCATAGCGGCCCAGCTCAGCAAACTCCTCTACATCAGGCCCCGAGGCATAAAATCGCGTGGTCCCTTCCCGGCGTGGCGGTGAGCCGATAATGCCAGCGTCCACAAAGCGGCTGCCGGCTGCGGTGATCACCTCAGCGATGGCGCGGACCGTCCTGGGTGAGACGGCATTACAATCGGCGTAGAGCGTCGTCGCGCCGGCACTGCGTAGCGCCTGGGCGACGACCCGGGCCGTGTTCAACGCTTCTTCGGGGACCAGAATGGAGAGCAGCAGATCCGCCTCGCGCACGAGTTGCTCGTACGTGGGAACCTCGGCAATCCCTGCCTGGCGCGACAGCATACGCGTGCGTTCACTCCTGTCCCGCAGGCAGGTCACGACGCGCATGCCGTGCTGGAGCAGCACCTGTCCTACAACGTGTCCCATATCACCGGGGCTCAGCAGCCCAACCGTCTGTATTGCCATAGAGTGTCATCCTCTCTGGGTGTAGGTTTGCTCGTGCTATCAGAGTGTAGGGGAGCGTTCTGGACAGCGCCAGAAAAAAGTGCTTGGCGGCAGCATGTGTGCAGAGTCAGTCTGAGAGGAGGCGTACACCTGGGCTTTGACAGTATGGCTACCGCCGGCTATGCTGCTCGCGTCTCCACAGCGCCAGCGCTGTGCAGCGCACGCCTTACCTGCCTACCGGAGCCAGGCCGAGAAGACGGAGGAAGCCCATGGGACCGAAGCTAGTCGATTATTTGTTATATGAGCCCGAGGACAGTGGCATCTTGTGGATCAAGTTCAATCGCCCGGAGCGCATGAATGCCCTCGTCGGTACGGCTGAAGAGCACGCCACAGTGACCAAAGTGGGGGAATACATGCGGGCTGGAGACGATGATCCAAACGTCCGGGTCATTGTCCTCACAGGCGTCGGACGCGGTTTCTGCTCGGGTGCTGACATGCGACGCGATATCCCCGATGAGGTCAGGGGTGAGAATTTGTCGGGCAACCGCAATATCCCTGAGGGTCCGGATACTGCCAGAGAACATTTCTTCCACGGCTTCACCAAGCTGCACCGCGATATCTCACTCATCCGCAAACCCACCATCGCCATGCTCAATGGCCCGGCTGTCGGCTCGGGCATGGATATGGCCCTGCACTGCGATATCCGCATTGGATGCGAGCATACGCGCTTTATTGGCTATCAGCAATTAGGTCAGATCATGGAGAACGGTGGGTGCTACTACCTGCCCAAGATGGTCGGGCTGGGCCGGGCGCTGGAGTTCGCCTACGTCGGCCAAATTGATGCCCAGCGCGCCTACGAGTGGGGGATATTAAACCACTTGGTGAGCGCTGACAAACTGGAGGAAACGACGCGGGACCTGTGTGAGCGCATTATGCGCACGCCGCCCATGGTGCAGTGGATCAGTAAACGGATCATGCGCGCTGCCCTGGATAGCTCCCTGGAGACCACCATGGTGCTGACGTCCAATGCTGGCGGCATCCTGCAGGGCTCTGAAGATGCTCAGGAAGCCCGACGCGCCTTCCTGGAGAAACGCCGCCCAGTGTTTAAAGGGCGCTAGGCAGCGGGCACGAGCAGCCGCCCCAGACTGCATTGCAGCATACTTCCCGGGCAGGGGCTCAAAGGCATTGGTGCAGCTGAGCCCCCGGGAATCATGGCCACCGTGCGCTCATGTGGGGTTCGTGGCTCTATCCCTCTCCTAGGCGCAGAATCTTGCTGCTCATCTGCATGAGATCATTGCCAGTCGCTAGACAGCGCTGGAATACTGTCCCCAGATACCTCCAAGCGCTCATGGCCGTGCTCTCGTTGCCTGCCTGGATGCGGACTAGCGTGGTAAAGACATCGACCAGCCATTTGTAGATGTTATGCTCCGCCAGACACTCTTGCAGGCGAGCCATGCGGTGCGCCTTTTCCTCGGGCGACATCTCCAGGGCCTGGCGCAGCGTCTCTGCCACGCCTTCGATATCGTAGGGGTTGATGAGCAAGGCATTGCTCAGTTCTTCTGCCGCGCCGGCGAACTCGCTGCAGAGTAACACGCCCCGCCGCTCAATCTGGGCGGCGATAAACTCTTTCGCCACCAGATTCATGCCATCGTGGAGAGAGGTAACCATGGCGAAATCGGCCATACGGTAGTACACCGCTAATTCGGCGGGCTCCACCTGCGCGTAGCGATAATGGATGGGATGCGCCGCTCCCTGACTAAAGCGACTATTGATCCGTGCTACCACCTCTTCCACATGCTCTTTCACCCGGCGATAGTCCTCGATCTGCGTGCGGCTGGGTACGGCAATCTGTATAAAGCCCAAACGTCCCTGATAGGCCGGGTACTTTTCCAGGAGCCGCTCAATGGCCTCCAACCGACTGACGATCCCCTTGGTGTAGTCGAGCCGATCCACTCCCAGGCCGAGCAGGGGGAAGGCCAGGTCGGGCTGGGAGCGCAGGCGCGCCATGCGGTGGGTCGCACGCTGTCCCCGCGCGAGTTGCTCCCAGGCGTCATAATCGATACTGATAGGGAACGGCCGCACCCAGGTGACATGCCCCGCATACTCCACCTTCCCAGCTGTCGTATCGACCTGCGCCCCCAGCGTCCGCTCGGCACACTCCAGGAAATTGCGGCAGTACTGCTCCAGATGGAAACCAAGGAGGTCGTTTCCCAACAGGCCCTCCAGCAGTTCCCGGCGCCAGGGACAGGCGCGGTAAATTTCCCAAGGGGGCCAGGGAATGTGCCAGAAATGCATCATGGCGAGATCAGGGATACGCTGGCGGAGGAAGGCCGGGCAGAGCGCCAGGTGATAATCCTGAAGCCAGACAACCGCTGGCTCTGCGCCACACTCCTCGGCGACCACGGCGGCGAAGGCAGCATTGACGTGCTGATAGTGGTGCCAGTGGCGTGGCTTAAATATGGCCCGCTCCAGCTGGAGGTGACACAGGGGCCATAGGGCGCTATTGGCAAAACCATAGTAAAAGCCTCGCACCTGTGCCTCGCTGAGCCAGATGCGCCGCAAGGTGTACTGTGGATTGTCAGGTGGTACCTGTACATGATCCTGGGCGTCAACAGTGTGTCGATCTGCGCTGTCATGCCCCCACGCTACCCAGGTGCCGTGACAGGCTTGCATGACAGGATCGAGCGCAGAGGTGAGGCCTCCCGCCGGCCGAGTCCAGCGGATGGCCGAGTCATCCTCAAGCAGGTCCGACCCCTGCAGTCCCGACGCCTGGCGTACCCTTTCACCCTCCCAGCTCATTGTGCCTCTGGGTGCGGATGCGCCTCCCGCAGAGGCAGCGAGCACCTGACGGTGCCAGCGGTGGCTGTAGGGTTCACGGTTTGATACCAGGATGAGCCGGGCCTCACCGAGGAGTGACACCAGAGACGCTGTTGCCTGCGTTGCAGTCCAATGCGCCATACACAACCCTCCCTTGCTTGATAGATGACGATTATCTCTCTGTGATGTGAGATTTACATGAGTCAGCCTCCCTAGTGCGCACGCCGGCTTACCCGGCCCAGTGTCGATGGTTACACGACTCCAGTAATGCCTACACGGCATGGTCAGCTTTACGCAAGGTGCTTGCAGGCCTCAGGAATACCCTGTGCAGGACTGTCTCTGGCGTTTCACAGTGCGGCTATAGTATCCTTGGTTGCTCTCAGATGTCAACTACGAGCCCCTCGTAGGCCGCTGTACACTGCATGTGCCGATTCTGGGTATGTATCCAGGCGCGTGTCTCCTCCTGGATAGCATCCAGCCCGTCATCCGTCCGCCCAGGGTCGTGGTGGAAGAGGATCAGGTGTTTGACCTCTGCTGCCACGGCTAGCTGACAGGCTTGTGGGACGAGACTGTGCCCCCAGCCATGTTTCGCCGGCATATCGCTCTGAAGATACTGGGCATCGTGAATCAGCACATCAGTGTGCCGACAGAACTCGGCAAACTCAGCAAAGCTCGTAGCCTTCTCATATGGTGGAGCGAGTTCGTTATCCGTCAGGTAGACTACAGATCGTCCCGCATGCTCGATCCGATAGCCTGTGCCCCCACCCGGATGATTCGTCGCAATGCACGATAGGTGACAGCCGCGCTCCTGGAAGACTTCCAGCCCCTTCTCCATGAGACAGTGCACCTGGGCCGGCAGATCTTCCGGGGTCACTGGAAAGTGCATGCCATCCATCTGCTCAAGGGTTGAGCACCCCAGGGTGTGACCCATGCGGGTTGGCAAGATAGAGATCATGCGGTGCGGCTGATAGATTGGGGCAAAAAACGGGAATCCCTGGATATGATCCCAATGGTCATGCGACAGCAGCACAAAGATATCGGTATCCCTGGCCGCCAAGTCCTCTCCCAAGGTGCGAATCCCGGTGCCCGCATCCAGCACCAGGAGGGTACCGTGCCCCAGATCGACACTGATGCACGCCGTATTGCCTCCATAGCGCACGGTGGCGGGCCCTGGGGTAGGAATAGAGCCACGCACCCCCCAGAATTGTAGGGTCATAGCGGTTGTCATGATCCTTACCTCACCTTGCTGAGGATAGCGTAGACAGAGGGATGTCCTCGGTGCACCGAGAGCTTGAGGTACGAACGCCCGCTCGCAAGGACGCTCTTTACCGCCAGCTTAGCGCTGCCCCACAACCGCAGCGCGTTGAGGCACCGTAAGTGTGAAAGTATCACCAATCTTCAGGCTCCCGAGAGCCTCACGAGCCATGGCCAGTACGAGTACTTGGCCCGCATCCGTCTGGGCCTTTACCCGGTTGGTCGTTAAGTCGATCGATACAATGGCGGCGCGCACTGTGCCGTCGGGGTTACTCGTCTGGATATCTGCAATCGACTGCGCAGGGACGCTTGCCGTGACCACCCGATTGTCATAATCAATAAGGTGGTACGTGTGTGACGCCCCTTCCACTACTATAAGCTGTGCAGTGGGTAATGGTCTGGATGGTTGATCAGCCGCGAAAACGCCAGGGGACACGAGGCCCAGGAGGCACAGGGCCACGCCTAAGAGGCTTCGTGGGTTGCGATACATAGCTTTTTCTCCTCATACTCATCTGTACGGTACTACCAGTTTTGGTGGTCTCAGACCGGCTCACCTCTACCTTTATGTGAACGCGGTAGCACCGTTTTACAGATATACATACCAAATACGGGTGCAAGTTTGATGCCACCTGTGTTGCGGCTGTCCGGGCGTCTGTCTGTAGGCTAGCGCCAGAGGCCGACAAGAGGCAGCATGTCCGGTCTTCATTCAAAATGAGAGACTCCCTCTCACAGTGAGAGAATGCTGTCTCAGCTCGACCTCAGCGCGTTCTGGTTCGGCGTTTGGCCTGCGCCTTGGCGGCGGCTTCCCTGGCAGCGGCCTCCCTGGCAGCGAATTCCTCCTTAGTGTAGGCCAATTCCTGCTCTAGTTGCGCGTTCTGAGTTATGGTTGCGCGGACTTGTTGATAGGCCTGGTCAGCTTCCCGCTGAGCCCGTTCGGCTTGTTCCTGGGCGCGTTGGGCCTCACGGGTGCGCGCGTCGAGGAGCAGACGGTCCCGAGCCATAGTGAGCTCCTCTAGCTCGGCCTCTGCCTGCTTTTGTTCGGCAGCGGCACGGGCTACCTCAGCTCGCTGCCGGGCTACAGCGGCCAGGTTCTGTACTTCCCTCACATCCTTCTCTTTATCCCAGATTTGTTCGGCATGTAGGAGCGTCTCTTCAGCTTCGCGTAAGGCGACTGGGGCACGACTGGCGACCTGCGGGTTGTCACGCGCTTCCGCATATGCTGTACGGGCCTGGTCTAGCTCCACAGGGCGCGGAGGAGTGTGGCTACAGCCCACCAGGCTTATCCCAATAACAGTACCAATCACTAGATACAACAATATGTATTGCCGTGTTATGTTTCTCATAGTCTTTTCCCTCCTTTACCGGCCTGGCGATGCTGGCTTCTGTGCCTCACGGCGGAGCGCTTCAATGCTTTGCCGGAGTTCCGCAGCAGCCCGTCGTGTCTGCTCTGCTTCCGCCTTGGTCTCTGCCAGTTGTGCATTGACCAGGGCACGTTCGGCCCAGCGACGAGCCTGGGTGTACTCTTTCTGACGCAGAGCTTCCTGCGCGCCGGCGAGTTGCTCTCTAGCCGTATAGAGTTCTAAACTGGCATATTCTGGTGCTTTGCTCTTGCTGGCCTGCTGCACTGCCAGCTCCGCTTGTGACACTTGTGACACCGTCGCTGCCGGCGGTTTGCCGGCACAACTGCTCAGCCCCATCGCTCCACAGAGTAGGAGCAACTGTATGACTGCTTTCTTGCTTATCATAGGGTACCCCCTTTTTTTGTGAACTATCGTTCTACGCCGCAACCCGGCGGTTAATGGCCTATCTCTTCTTCGTGAGAAAAACTTTTGTCAGCCCGGCCTGCATAGAGGACTTATCCTCGATATATGGCCGTCATCACGCCGGTTTAGCAATTTTCATGCCACGCTCCCATAGGATCTCAGGGCCGCCCCCAGACACTGTCAACTGCCCACTAAGTCTGTACAGGCCCTGGCGCGTATGGCATACTCGTTCTATGCACACACCAGCCAAGACAGGAGCGGAGACATGGAGACAGTTGGCTTTATCGGGTTAGGCAATATGGGTAGCGGGATGGCCGGCAATATTCAGAAGGCGGACTATCCCCTGGTCGTCTACGACCTGCGTCATGAGAGCACCAGGCCTTTCGTTGACCGGGGGGCTCGCTACGCCGCGTCCCCAGCCGAAGTGGCGCGCCAGTGTGAGGTGACCTTCACCTCCCTGCCTGGCCCTGCTGAAGTGGAGGCGGTCGCCCTCGGAGCCCAAGGCATTCTGGAAGGCATTAGGCCAGGGGCGGTGTACGTTGATCTTTCCACCAGCCGCCCGACGCTGATCCGGCAGATCGAGCCCCAGTTTCGAGCCAAAGGGGCACACGTGCTCGATGCCCCGGTGAGTGGTGGAAAGACCGGTGCAGCGACGCGCAATCTGGCGGTGATGGTCGGTGGTGAGCGCGAGGTATACGAACGCATTAAACCGATTTTAGATGCGTTTGGCGACAAAGTGTTCTACGCCGGGGCCATCGGCGCCGGGAGCGTGTGTAAACTGGTACACAACATGATCGGTCATGGCGTGCGCCAGGCGATCGCCGAAGGTTTAACGCTGGGTGTGAAGGCCGGCGTTGATGCAGAGACGCTCTGGGAGTGTGTGCGGCGTGGCTCTACAGGACGCCTGCGGTATCTGCATGAGAGCGTGCCACGGAACGTGTTTCGGAAGGACTACGACAACCCCAGTTTTATGCTCGCCCTGGCCCGCAAAGATATTGCCCTGGCCAATGAACTGGGGCGTGAATTCCAGGTGCCCATGCCCATCGCCAACCTCGCGGAACAAATCGCCATCCAGGGGCTCAATCGCGGTTGGGGCGATAAAGACAGCAGTGTCACCTTCCTGCTCCAGGAAGAAGCCGCTGGCGTGGAGGTGCGAGCGCCTGATGTCGATTATGTCAAGGCCGGGAAGTTTATTTCCACGCACCCTGATGCCGAATGATGCGAGAGCAGAGGCCGGGAGGGCTGCCTCTGCTCTCCAGCCCCGCGGCGCAGTTCAACGCGTGATGTAGTGGGTAATATCATCCTTAAAATATTTGATCACCGACAAAATCGGATTCGGCGCGGCCTGCCCTAAACCGCAAATAGACGTCAGTGCCATCGTCTCCGATAGTTCTTCAATCAGCGTCAGATCCGCGGTCGACCCGCGCCCATGCAAAATGCCTTCCAGCAGCATGACGATCTTTTCCGAACCGACCCGGCAGGGCACGCACTTGCCGCAGGATTCGTTGCGGAAAAAGCGCCCGACGTTGAGGGCCAGTTCGAGCATACACGTGCCCTCAGCAATGGCTACGACCGCCCCCGAGCCGAGCATCGAGCCCACGGCTGCCAGGGCGCGGAAATCCAGCGGGGTATCGGCCATACTGGCTGGTAAAAATCCCGACGAGGCACCACCGGGTGCGAAGGCTTTGAGCGGACGGCCATGACGCAGGCCGCCGGCCAGCGCAATGAGTTCGGTAGCCGTGATCCCCAGAGGTACCTCATAGACACCGGGCTGTCTCACATGTCCACTTACCGCCAGGAATTTTAAACCGCTCGCGCCATTCTTCCCCTGTGCCGCCCACCACGCCCCGCCCTGGAGGAGGATGCCAGGGACCATGGCAAAGGTTTCCACATTGTTAATCAGGGTCGGCTTCCCAAACAGGCCATACGTGCCCGGGAAGGGGGGTTTGTTGCGCGGTTCGGCGCGTTTGTCTTCGAGTGCCTCCAGCAACGCCGTCTCCTCGCCGCAAATATAGCCTCCTGGGCTAGCAAAAATCTCGAAGCTAAGGTCATCCAAGAGCCCTCGCCCCTGACATTGACGCAGTGCCTTGTGCAGTGTCTCACGCTCACGGGTGTATTCATGGCGCAGATAGACAATGACCTGCCGCGCCCCCACCACGAGGGCAGCGATCGCCATGCCCTCAATGACGAGTTCTGGCAGGTGCTGGAGGATCACGCGGTCCTTAAAAGTCCCTGGTTCGCTCTCGTCTGCATTGCAGACAACGTATTTCACCTCGCCCGGAGTGTTGCGCACCAGTTCCCACTTGGTGCCGGTGGGAAAGCCTGCCCCGCCCATGCCACGCAGACCGCTCTGCTTTAACTCCGTCAACACCGCCGCAGCGTCGCCCTGTTGCTGCAGGCGTTGCAGGGCCTCATAGCCTGGCGCCCCTCCATAGGGATTACAGGCAAAGGTCCGCGAGGTCGGGGTCAAGCGTTGGCGCCGCAGGGTACGCCCGCTGGCGATAGTCTGTAAGAAACCCGTGATACGCTGCGCATTGACCTCGGTATAATACTGGTCGTTGATCGCCATGGCCGGGGCCCCGTCGCACTGACCGAGGCACGACGTGGGACGAATTTGTACATCCGTCAGTCCTAAAGAATCAGCCACGGTCTGGACAATGGCGTGCACGTCCGTGGCACCGCGCAGGAAACAGGCAATATCGCTACACACCTGCACGTCAACTGCCGGTGGGGGTTGCAGGCGAAAATGTGGATAAAAGCTCGCCACCCCGTGCAGTCGGTAGAGCGGCACGTTGAGACGACGGGAAAGGGCTTGCAGCTCCTCAGCCGGCAGATACCCGTGCTCTTCCTGGATTGTTTTGAGCTCGTGAATGATCATGGCCTCGCCATCCCTGCGCTAGAGTTCACCGTCTTGCGCCGCAACATTAGCGCGCTTCCTGGCGAGCGTCAACTGCTTCCGCTTGCAGACAATCCTACTGTTTGACACATGGGCAACAACGAACCTACAATGCCGCTGGCACACAAGGAGTCCCTGGGCTGCAAGGAGACAACAATATGTCCTCAACACAGCAACCGATCACCGGCGTGATCCTGGCCGGCGGCAAGAGCAGCCGCATGGGGCAAAACAAAGCCCTCATGGCGCTCGGTGGTAAGCGCCTGGTGGACCGTGTCGTCGAGGTCATGCGTAGCGTGTTCGATGCTCTCTTGATGGTCACGAACACGCCGGATGTATACGCGGATCTCGGCGTGCCAATGGTGCGGGATGTCTGGCCAGAGAAAGGCTCACTGGGAGGGGTTTATAGCGCCATTTACCATGTCGCCACGCCCTACTGCCTGGTGGTCGCCTGCGACATGCCATTTTTGCGGGCTGCGGTGCTGCGCTATCTGATCACGCAGATGACCGACTATGACGTGGTCGTGCCTGACGTGCTCGGTGAGCTGCAAACTCTCCACGCCATCTACAGTAAAGCCTGTTTGCAACCTATCGAGCGCCGTCTCGAAGCGCATCGCTTGCGCATTGTCGGTTTCTTCCCTGACGTGCGGGTGCGCACGGTAACGGCCAGCGAACTCGAACCCTACGATCCAGAGTTGCTGGCCTTTCAGAATCTCAATACGCCTGAAGAATTTCAGGCTGCCGAGCAACGGCTGCGGGCCTGAGACCGGCTGTTCGCCTCTCTAGCTGACACGTTCGATATATTTCCCTTCCGTCGTGTCAACGCGCACCACCTCTCCCTCGGTGACAAACTGCGGGACGTACACCACGAGACCTGTCTCAGTGGTGGCTGGCTTCATCGACGCGGTGGCCGTGGCCCCACGTAGACCTGGCTCCGTCTCAATGATGCGGAGATCAACGGTCATAGGCAGCGTCACACCGATCGGACGGCCATCGAACATATCGATTGTGACACGCATGTTGGGCACGAGATAGGAGAGGCTATCTTCAAGCAGCTCTTTGGTGAGGGGCGTCTGATCGTAGGTCACAGGGTGCATAAAGACATAGTGATCGCCATCCGCATACAGGAATTCCATCTCTTGCGCGTCTACGGTGGCGCGCTCCACTTTATCGGTCGAGCGAAAGCGTTTCTCGAGTTTTGACCCGCTTTGTAAGTTGCGGAGCGTTGTTTGCACCATGCCGCGCCAGTTTCCGGGGGTAATATGCTGCATTTTCATCACCCGGTATAAGGCCCCTTCCATCTCAAGCAACATGCCAACACGCAACTGGGTCGCCGTAATTAACATCCACCCTCTCCTCGCTTATTGGTCATCTTCACCAATGTCGGTATTGTGAAAACGGACATACGTCGGATCAACATGGGCGACTAACTCCGCCGCCTCACGCTCAATCAGGACATAGCGTGACTCTTCGAGTTCGTCGGGGCGCTCCACGATCGCCAGAGCCCCCGTGCTGAGCTGTAAGCCAAGAGGCTCCGAGACGGAGAGATATTTGACCACATTGTTCCGGGTCATAAAATACCACCGGAGTGTCCCCGTGGGCTCTTCAAGCCGCCAGTAGTCAGTGATATGCTGTATCCTCAGGAGCTTCTCTTTGGCTTCGAACTGGGTACGCTGGGCCGCTGCACGTTCACGGTCGGCAACACGTTGTGCTTCCAGCCTGGCCTCATACGCCCGTCGCTGCTGCTCCTGCGCGAGTGCGTCCGCCTCTCCTTTTTTGAGCTGCTTGCGCTCGCGACGCTTCTCTTGCTCGACCTGCTGTTTTTGTCCTTTGCTGATAAGCCCTTTTTTTAAAAGCTGGTCACGCAAGTTTTGCATCGCCCGCCCCTCCGTGAAAATGCTGACAGACGTGCGTAGCTATCGCCCGACGAGCGCCGCCCCATACGGTCTGAGCCACGCAGGTTGCATACGTAGATCGTAGCAAGGTCGTAACGTCTCGACAAGCCTTTCTGCGTGCCGGAGGACCTTACAGGAGCATAACCTGTACACTATCGCCAGGTTGCAGGTGTTCGGTGTCTTCCGGGATGTCAATCAAACAGTTGGCGAGGCTCATAGAGCGCAGAATGCCCGAGCCTTGCGGACCCGTAGTGGTGACCGTAGTCTGCCCCTCGTCCTGGCGCAGCACGCCGCGTAATAGCGTGCGCACCCCACGGCGTTTCTCCACCGCATCCTGTAACACCGCATCAAGACGCGGGCGGAACAGGTCGCGGCGCCCCGTCATCTTGCGCAGCGCCGGGCGCACAAAAAGCTCAAACGTCACCATGGATGCCACCGGGTTTCCAGGTAGGGAGAAGACGGGGACGTGCCCGACCATGCCAAAGGTCGCTGGACTACCCGGACGCACCGCGACGGTCCAGAAACGCGCCTGGAAGCCGAAGGCATCGAGACATTCGCGCACATAATCGAAGCTGCCCACCGACACGCCCCCGGAGGTGATGAGCACATCAGCACGCAGCCCACTGGCAATGCGTTGGGACATGATCGCACGATTGTCCGGGGCAACCCCAAGGAGGAGCGGACTCCCACCGGCCTCGGTGATTTGGCCAGCCAGGGTATAGGAGTTGCTGTTGATGATTTTCCCTTGTGTGTCAGGTTCACCAGGGTCAATGATCTCATCACCGGTCGCCATGATGGCGACGCGGGGGCGTTGGTAGACCAGTACCTGGGCTTTCCCAACCGAGGCCAGGACGCCAAGCTCGGCCGGCCGCAAAAAGGTCTGGGCGGCCAGGACACATTCGCCCTGCCGAATATCCTCACCACGCCGCCGCAGGTTACTGCCGAGGCGCGGCGCCCGGTAAATCTGTACCTGCGTATCACTCCCGTCGGTGTGCTCGACCTGCACTACCGTATCGGCGCCTTCCGGCAGCGGCGCTCCCGTCATGATTTTGACCGCGGTGCCTGGGGCAATGCAATGACGTGGACGTTTGCCAGCCGAGAGGATTTCGAGCACCTCGAGCACTGCTGGCTGGTCGCGCGTGGCGCCCGCCACATCCGCGTGGCGCACCGCATAGCCGTCCATGGCGGAATTGTCATCCAGGGGAATGTGACGCTGGGCCGTGACCTCCTCGGCTGTCACCCGATGCAACGCCTCGAGCAGGGCCACTTTTTCCACGCCCACGGGTTGGACGCAGCCCAGCACCAGCTCCTGAGCTTCGGCGACCCGCACAGCCTGTTGCATACCCAATTCCTCCAGGGGACCCGTGTCTGACATGAGCGGTGCGGCAGAAAGCGCACCATGACCCGGTTATTATCTTATGATACCATATATAGCTTGGCATCCATGGCCGCTACAAGCGCTGGCACGAGGATAGCAGCGCTACGCGGACCCCACGGTATACTATGCAGATTCTACACCTATGTGCATCCCATCCGGAGTGCCCTACCTATGAGTTCTGCCCCCATTGACCCTGCCGTGCTCCAACAACTCCAGGCATTTTTCAATTGTGATCACGTCGACATCGTCTGTGTGTATGTGTATGGCAGCGTGGCACGCGGGGAGGCCCGTGGTTCAAGTGACATCGATGTTGCGGTATTGTATGCGCAGGGGCCCCCCCCAACCCTTGATGGTCTGGGGCTAGAGCTTGGTTCCACGCTGGAACGGCTCCTGGGAAAGCCGGTAGACTTGGTCATCCTCAATCGTGCACCGCTCGACCTCATCCATCGCGTCTTGCGGGACGGGGTGCTGGTCTACGATAGTGATCCGTCCTCCCGTATCCGCTTTGAGGTGCAAGCCCGCAACGCGTATTTTGATCTGCTGCCCTATCTGCGTCAGTACCGTCGTGCGACACCGGGGGTGCTGTCGTGACCGATGTCGATCTCTTGGAGAAGAAGTTGGCGTTCATCGAAACCTGCGTACGCGAACTCCGACAGCTCAGTCAGCCGGAGCGCATCACCCACGACATCCGTGAGGAACGCTTTGTCGCTCACACTTTGCAAATAGCCATTCAGGCCGCCTTAGACATTGCGTCCCATATTGTGTCTGATGGACGTCTGGGCGAGCCACGCACCAACCGGGAGCTGTTTGACTTGCTGCAGCGGCACCAGTGGCTGTCGTCTGCCCTGACGGATACCATGCGCCAGATGGTCGGCTTCCGCAACATCGTTGTGCATGGCTATCAGAGTGTCGATCCCGCGATTATGCGAGACATTGTCGAACATCGCCTGGATGATCTTTTGGCCTTCACGGCTGCAATCAAATCTCGTTTACAAGCCTGATACGCCTCCTGGTGAGGATTATCCTTCTGGCGTCCGCGGCGCACTACTGGCCTGCACAATCGCCTGTATGATGGGGGCATAGCCGGTGCAGCGACAGATATTCCCGGCGATGGCCTCCCTGACCTCATCTCTGCTGGGATGCGGCGTTTCCTGTAACAGGGCGTAAGCGGTCATGAGCAAGCCGGGGGTACAGAAACCGCATTGCAGGGCATGGTGCTCCTGAAATGCCTGCTGCAGCGGATGCAGCGTGTCGCCCTGCGCCAGGCCCTCGACGGTCATCAGCTCGGCTCCATCGGCCTGCACGGCGAGCATGAGACAAGAACGCACGGCGGCACCGTTGTACAGGATCGTACAGGCCCCGCAGACCCCGTGTTCACAGCCAAGATGCGTGCCGGTGAGGTTCAGCTCCTCGCGCAGGAAATCGGCCAGCGTCATACGCACGGCGACCGTGCGTTCATAGACCGTACCATTGACGGTCAGGTGGATGCTACGCGTTGCCTCCATGGTGTGTCCTCAGTAGAGATACTGGCCGCCGTTGACATGGAGCGTCTGGCCAGTGATGTGGCGTGATTCTTCGGAGGCCAGAAAGACGGCCAGGTCGGCGACATCTTCAGGAGTGCCCATGCGCCCGAGCGGCACCTGCCGTCCAGCTGCCTGCAGTTCCTCTTCCGACATACCATAACGGGGTTGCGCCGTATCCGTAGTGCCGGGGGCAATGGCGTTTACCCGCACCCGGTAAGGTGCCAGCTCCAGCGCCGTGGCGCGCGTCACGCCGACAATGCCAGCCTTGCTGGCGACATAGTGCACACCCCGTGGCGAGCTGCGAAACGCCGCACTGGAGGCGAGATTAATCACCGCCCCAGCACGGCCACGTTCGACCAGCTTCTGCGCTACCGCCTGGGTGCATAGGAAAGTCCCTTTGAGATTGACGTTGAGGACCTCGTCCCACTGGGCCTCGGTCATATCGAGAAATTCGACGCGGGGGAAAATACCGGCATTATTTACCAGAATATCGATCCCGCCAAGGCTCTCACCTGCCTCCACCATACGCCGGACATCGGCAGCCTGGGCCACATCGCCAGCAACAGGCACAGCCCGTTGCCCCAGGGCGTGGAGCTGGGAGGCAATCTCTTCCGCCGCAGCCTGGTTGTCCAGGTAATTAATTACCACACTGGCTCCCTCACGGCCATAGGCCAGGGCAATCGCTTTACCAATGCCCTGTTGTGCCCCGGTCACTAACGCTACTTTCCCTGCTAAACGCATAGATCGCCTCCTCAGGCAAAGAGACCACGCGGCACGGGGTAGCCGAGTTCACGCCCATCCGCCTGGACATACAGCGTGCCAAATTGCACTACCCTGATCTGCGCGGCTGGCACAGGCGTGCGTAACGTGATCGTCTCCCTGGCAAAATCAATGTGCATGATAAGGGCCAGGCCAACTCCCTCGTTGCGTCGATTCGCCACCCCACACAGGAGATGGCGTTCGAATCCGACGGGCAGCACATGCACACCGGGCGTGTCCGTCGGTTCCTCTTCAGTGATAGCCAATATGCCTTCGGCCGTGTGCTCGGCGTAGAGAAAATCCTTCTGCTCTAGCTTCCTCCCCGTGAACAGGAGAGCGCGTTGAAAAATTACCTGGTGCAGCCCCAGTTCGACCGTGGAGGCAGTGGCGAAATACGCCCCAAAGGCCCGTTCGCGCGCGGCTCGGCGTTGCTCGAAAGTCTTAGGTGTGGCGTATGCGGAGGCCGGCACACGCAGGATGCGATAGTGGCGATACGCCTGCAGCAGCGTCCGTAATTCCCGGCCGTGTTCGAGGGCCACGATCACGTCCGGCCGGACTGCCTCGATCTTATAACTTTTGAGCACGCGTCCTGGACCAGTCACAAAGCCAGTCGTGTTAATAATGATATAGGCGGCCCGCGCTGTGTCCACCAACTGCCGCACTCCGACG
>Ga0081455_10000211_pt1 | contig 74488 bp, 64 predicted proteins | sample TabmetS3T2R1_FD_70207 | JGI IMG/M metagenome (GOLD analysis project Ga0081455, IMG submission 70207) | Tabebuia heterophylla rhizosphere microbial communities from the University of Puerto Rico - S3T2R1 | ecosystem: Host-associated > Plants > Roots > Rhizosphere ...
GATTGACCGACAGCGTGGAATCGTCAACCGGCGCGCCGTCCGAGATCATCATCAGGATGCGGCGCTGCTCGGGACGAGCCAGCAGGCGCTTGTGCGCCCAGTCCAGCGCCTCGCCGTCGATATTCTCCTTCAGCAGGCCCTCGCGCATCATCAGGCCCAGATTCTTCTTGGCCCGGCGCCAAGGCTCGTCGGCGGACTTGTAGACGATGTGGCGCAGGTCGTTGAGGCGGCCGGGATTGGCGGGCTTGCCGGCGGCCAGCCACTGCTCGCGGCTCTGGCCGCCCTTCCACGCCCGGGTGGTGAAGCCGAGGATCTCGACCTTCACGCCGCAGCGCTCCAGCGTGCGGGCCAGGATGTCCGCGCTCATCGCCGCCACCGTGATCGGCCGGCCGCGCATGGAGCCGGAATTGTCGATCAGGAGCGACACGACCGTGTCACGGAAGTTGGTGTCCTTCTCCTTCTTGAAGGACAGCGCATGCATCGGGTTGGCGACGATGCGCGCGAGCCGCGCAGCGTCGAGCATGCCCTCGTCGAGGTCGAAGTCCCACGAGCGGTTCTGCTGGGCCATCAGCCGGCGCTGCAGCCGGTTGGCGAGCTTGCCGATCACGCCCTGCAGGTGGCTGAGCTGCTGGTCGAGATGGTTGCGCAGCCGGCCGAGCTCCTCGGCGTCGCACAGATGGTCGGCCTCGACGATCTCGTCGAATTTCACCGTGTAGGGGTGATACTGCTGGCCCAGCGGCTCGTTGCTGAGCGCGCCCGGCGGCAGCCATGGCCGCTCGGCACGGCCCGGCTCCTCCTCGTCGCCCTGGCCCATCTGCATCTCGGTCTGGGCCTGGTCGGCGACGGTCTCGGAGGCATCCTCCTGCTCCGACGCGTCCTCGGTCTCCTCGCCCTGGGCGCCGTAGCCGTGGGTCTCGCTGGAATCGCTCTGATCGTCGCCCGTCTCGTTGGACTGGCCGTCGGCGTTCTCCTGGTCCTGCGAGTCGTCCTGGTCCTCGTCCTGCAGGTCGGCCGATTCGTCGCCGAGCTTGAGGTCGCGGATGAGCTGGCGCGCCGCGCGGGCGAAGGCCTCCTGATTGCCGAGCGATTCGCGCAGCTTCTGGAAGTCGCGGCCGGCGGCCGATTCGACATCGGCGCGCCACATGTCGACCATGGCCTTGGCCGACTCGGGCGGCGCCGCGCCCAGGAGCTGCTCGCGCGCGATCAGGCCGATGACATCGGCGATCGGCGCGTCGTCCTTGGTCTTGATGCGGGCATGGCCGCGCTGGTCGGAGCGCTGGCGCCACAGCGCCGAGAGGTTGTCGGCGACGCCGGCCATACGCCGCGCGCCCAGCGCCTCGACACGGACCTGCTCGACTGCCTCAAAGATCGCGCGCGCGGTCTCGCCGCGCGGCACGCGGCGCAGGTGGGTCTTGCGGTCGTGGTGGCGCAGGCGAAGCGCCATCGAATCGGCCTCGCCGCGCACCCGGCTGACGTCCTCGGTCGGCAGGTCGCGCGCCGGCACGGTAATGCGCGCCTCGCTGCCCAGCAGCGAGCCGCCATCGGGCACGAAGGAGACGTTGACTTCCTTGCGCGACACCGCCCGCATGGTGGTGGCAGTGACGCGACGGAACTCCTCGAGCGGCGTGGTGTCCTTGGCCATAGAGGCCCCTTTAGTGCAGTCGGCCGCCCTTGCCGCTCGACGGCGGCAATTCCTTGCCGAAGCAGCGCTGGTAGTACTCGGCGAGCGTGCTGCGCTCGACCTCGTCGCACTTGTTGAGGAAGGTGAGACGGAAAGCGAAGCCGATATCGCCGTTGAAGATGCGCGCGTTCTCGGCCCAGGTGATCACCGTACGCGGCGACATCACGGTCGAGATGTCGCCGGCGATGAAGCCTGCACGGGTGAGATCGGCCAGGGCCACCATGGCCGACACGATCTTGCGGCCGTCGTCGGTGTCATAGGTCGGCGTCTTGGAGACGACGATGTTCACCTCGGCGTCGTGCGGCAGGTAGTTCAGCGTGGTCACGATCGACCAGCGGTCCATCTGGCCCTGGTTGATCTGTTGCGTGCCGTGATAGAGGCCGGTCGTATCGCCGAGGCCGACCGTGTTGGCGGTCGAGAACAGGCGGAACGCCGGGTGAGGGCGGATCACCTTGTTCTGGTCGAGCAGCGTCAGCTTGCCTTCGACCTCGAGCACGCGCTGGATGACGAACATGACGTCGGCGCGACCGGCGTCATACTCGTCGAACACCAGAGCCGTCGGATTCTGCAGCGCCCACGGCAGGATGCCCTCGCGGAACTCGGTCACCTGCTTGCCGTCGCGCAGCACGATGGCGTCCTTGCCGATCAGGTCGATACGGCTGATGTGGCTGTCGAGGTTGACGCGAATGCACGGCCAGTTGAGGCGCGCCGCTACCTGCTCGATATGCGTCGATTTGCCTGTGCCGTGATAGCCCTGAACCATGACTCGTCGGTTGTGGGCGAACCCCGCCAGGATCGCCATCGTCGTGTCGGGATCGAACAGGTAGGCGTCGTCCACCTCAGGCACATGCTCGGAGGCTTGGCTGAAGGCGGGCACCTCCATGTCGGTGTCGATACCGAACAGCTGGCGGGCTGAAACCTTGATATCCGGCATGCCCGAGACGTTCTGCCGGGCTGCGGTCGTCGTGGAAGCCATCACGTGTCCTACAAAACAAAGCCCGCCAGATTGCGGGCCTGAAACATACTCGCAGGCCGAATTGTGCACCGCAAGCGACCAATTGGCGTGTCTGCCCTGAACTAGGCTAATTGGACTGGGCTAATTGCCCGCCGGCAGATTCTCGGATGCCCGCAGGGTGGAATAGGCGGCGTTGATTTGCTTGAGCTTTTCCTCGGCGTCGCGGGCCCCACCGTTGGCATCCGGGTGATGCAGCTTGACCAGTTCCTTGTAACGGGATTTCACGTCGGCGCGGGTCAGCGGCCATGAAAGTTCAAGGATTCCCAAAGCGTTACGCTCAGCCGGTGTCAGTTGCTCGCTGCCATCTCGTCGCGCGGCAGCGGACTTTTCGTCGAGGCCGGCATCACCCGCCAGATCGAATGGGTCGATGATGCGGTAGGTGCTGTTGCTGCGCCGTGCGCCCAGCGGCCACACCGGCCGCCGCCACGTCGTGTCAGCCCGTATGTGGGCCTCGATCTGATCGGCGTTGAGACCGGCAAAGTAGTCCCACTTCCTGTTGTACTCGCGAACGTGCTCGAGGCAGAACCAGCGATAGTCGTTGAGCCGGTCGCGCGCCCGCGGCGCGCGATAGTCGCCGCACAGGCCGCAGCCCGGCACCTCGCACACCCGCTGATCGGGCTTCGTAGCGTCCGTCGCTGTCAAAGGGTTCATGCGGCGTCGAGGCATTCGGATAATATGTGTTCAACAGATTGGTCGGGCAAGAGAGGCGAGTGATGGGCAAGGTTGCAATGGCGATTGACAACAAGCTGCGAAGCGAGTTCGCGCCGGCCCGCCTTGCCATCGAAGATGAATCGTCACGCCATCGCGGCCATGCCGGCTGGCGCGAAGGCGGCGAGACACACTTCCGGGTGGAGATCGTGTCGGCGGCTTTCGAAGGCAAGAGCCGCGTGGCGCGTCAGCGACTCGTCTATGCCGCGCTGAACGATGAATTCGCCGCGGGCTTGCACGCGCTTGCACTGACGACGCTGACGCCGGCGGAGGACAATGGAGTGCGGACCTCCAGGTCCGCATCATGAGCGGACCTGGAGGTCCGCACTCCAATCACCCTTCCATCTCGATTTCCTTGCCGGCCGCGGCAGCGCGCACGGCTTCCGCATCGGGCCCGGTGTAGTAGTCGGGAACCCAGCGCCTGACGACGGGGCCATCGGACGCCCAGGCGTGACAGTTGTCGATCATGTACGGTTTTCCGCGCGGCTTGGATTCGGCATCGACCCTGGACGCTTGGCCGGTCCGTTCGAGATAGACCCGGTTGAGGTCGCGCGCCTTGCGCGAGAACACAGTCTGGAAGGCCGTCGTCGCCACCGGGCCCAGCAGCTCGACGATGTGAGTGCAGCCATGGACGCCGCCCAGCCGCTTGCGCACCTCGCGGTGAAAGCCGCCGCCGATGCGAAGCCCGATCAACTTCTTGAAGTCGGGCGCAACCTCGCCGCAGACCGGATAGGGCGATTTGTCGGTCACGGCCTCGACATCGACGATGGTGAACTTGTGATCCAAGGTCAGCCTGATCGACATGTCGTGCACGAAATCGCCGGGCTGGAGCGGCCCGCGCCATTCGTTGGCATGCTCATACGTCTTCTCGTCGGTGATGCGGCCCTCGATATCCCAGAGCCCGTCGTCCCGGAAGAAGCCCTGACAGGTGACGCGACGCGTATGCAGATGCTGTCGCCCGACTGGCGGCGAAAGCGGCATGGCAGAACCTCTCCTCTTTCGGGTGCGGTGACTTCTAAATGGCGGCCTCTATGGCGGCCGGCGGCACGATGCGCAACTCAGCAATACGCGTGCCTTCGCGCTTCAGAATTTCAAAGCGGAATCCGTAAAATGCGTAGGTTTGGCCCACTTCGGGGATGCGCCGTGCCTCGTGCAGGACAAGGCCGGCGATGGTGATGGCCACGTCTTCCGGCAACGCCCAGCCATAGGCACGGTTGAGGTCGCGGATCGGCACGTCGCCGCGGCAGATCAGGCTGCCGTCCTCCCGCTCCACGATGCCGCGCTTGATGGCATCGTGCTCGTCCTCGATGTCGCCGGTGATCTCCTCGATGATATCCTCGAGGGTAACGATCCCGCGGAGCGCACCATACTCGTCGACGACGATGGCGAAATGCTCATGGCGTGCTCGGAAAGCCTGCAGCTGATCGAACAGCACCGTCGATTCGGGAATGAACCAGGGCGGTGTCATGACGTCTTCGAGCTTCACCGCGTTCGGGCTTCCGGCGGCATTGACGGCGCGGAACAGATCCTTGGCGTGGATCACGCCGATGATGTTGTCCGCCTCGCCGCGGAAGACGGGCAGGCGTGTGTAGGATGCGTCGAGCATCTGGCTCACCACGGCGTCGACGGGCTGGTCGGCGTCGATCAAGGCGACGTTGCCGCGATGGGTCATCACGTCGCCGACGGTGCGGTCGCCAAGGTCGAGCACCGACCGCAGCATGGCCTTTTCCTCGGGCGCGTCCTCGTCTGCCTGGCCTGTGCCGTGGAGCTCGATCGCACCGCGCAGCACCTCGACGTGCTCCTGGGGTTCCGGTGCCCGGTCGGTGCGCACATGCAGAAGGCGGAGGAAGAAGCGCGAGATCCAGCCGACCGCGCGTGCCATCGGGCCCAGGATCTTGAGGGTGAGCACGATCGAGGGGGCGAGCATCAGCGCCACCCGGTCGGCGCGCAGCAGTGCCCAGGTTTTGGGCATCACCTCGGCGAAGATGACGACCATCACGCCGACGATGACGGTGGCGTAGACGATGCCCGCGGCGCCGAACAGCGCCGTCAGCACCGCTGTGGTGAGCGAGGCCGAGAGAATGTTGACCACGCTGTTGCCCAGCAGGACGGCGCTGACGGCCTCGTCCTTGCGGTCGAGCAAGCCGTTCACCAGGGCTGCACGCTTGTTGCCCTGCTGAGCCAGGCGGTGCATGCGTGGCCGCGAGGCGCCGGTGATCGCCGTTTCAGCCGCCGACATGTACGCACCCAGCAGGAGGCAGAGCACGACCAGCGGCCAGGCGACGTGCAGCGGCAGGTCAAAATGAAGGTCGGCTTCCATTCTCGTCAGGCAGTGATGGCATCGTCGAGCAGCGCGCCGAGGATGCCTTCGTCGACATCACGGCTGACGAAGGCTTTGCCGATGCCGCGCACCAGCACGAAGGTGAGCCGACCGCCTTCGGCCTTCTTGTCGCCGCGCATATGGCTGATCAGGCGCTCTGCTGCCCAACGCCGCCGATTGTCGCCGCCGATCGAGCGCAGGCGCACGGGCAACCCGACAGAACCGAGGTGCTGGCGGACACGGTCGGCATCGGCCGCCGCGCAGAGGCCAAGCCGTGCTGACAGGTCGAACGCCAGGGCCATGCCCGCGCCGACGGCTTCGCCGTGCAGCAGGTCGGATCCAAAGCCGGTTTCCGCCTCCAGCGCGTGGCCGAACGTGTGGCCGAGATTGAGGAGTGCCCGCAGGTCGGTGGTCTCGCGTTCGTCGGCGGCGACGATGCGCGCCTTGGCGAGGCAACTCTGCTCGATCGCATAGGTGCGCCGGATCGGGTCGCCCGCCAGCAACGCGTCGCCATTCTTCTCGCACCACGTGAAGAAGTCCGGCTCATCGATCAGGCCGTACTTGGCGACCTCTGCATAGCCCGCCAGCAGCTCGCGCCGCGGCAGGGTGTCCAGCACGTCGGTATCGGCAAGGACGAGACGCGGCTGGTAGAACGCCCCCACCAGGTTCTTGCCGTGGCGGGTGTTGATGCCGGTCTTGCCGCCGACCGAGGAGTCGACCTGGGCCAGCAGCGTCGTCGGCACCTGAATGAAATCGACACCGCGCAGCAACACCGCCGCTGCAAAACCCGTCAGATCACCGACAACGCCGCCGCCCAGCGCGACCAAGGTCGTCTTTCGGTCAGGACGCTGGTCCAGCAGGTCGTTCATGAGGCGCCCAAAGGCGGCGAACTCCTTGCTGCCTTCCCCTGCAGGCACCGTGACAGTGGTGGTGCGAACGCCGGCCTTGTCGAAGGACGCGGCGAGGCGCGGGCCATAGAGCGACGCCACCGTTTCGTCGCTCACGATAACGACACGGGGAGTGGCGAGCAGGGGACGGCAAAGTGCGCCGGCGCGATCGATCAGGCCGGGGCCGATGACGATGTCGTAAGCGCGGCCGGCGAGGTCGACGCGGATCGTTCTTGTGTCAGCGGTCATGCCGGAGTCTTGGTCTTTTCGGTCTGTAAATAGGCACGCAAGGCATCCAATACCTGGTCGGTGGTGCGGTCTGCCGGCTGGGCTGTCGACTCGACAACGATGTCCGCCTCGGCATAGATCGGGTAGCGCTGGTCCATCAGGCGCGCGAGGATCTCGCGCGGCTCGCCCTGTCGCAGCAACGGGCGATGGCCACGGCGCCGAACTCGGTCGAAGAGCACGTCGAGCTCGGCGCGCAGCCATACGGTCACCGCCTTGCGCCGCATCAGCGCACGAGTCTCGGGATGAATATAGGCACCGCCGCCGGTGGACAGCACGTGCGGCGGCTCGTCGAGCAGGCGGGCGATGACTCGCCGTTCGCCGGCCCGAAAGTCGGCCTCGCCGTATTTTTCGAAGAACTCGGCGATCGAGCAGCCGGCGGCACGTTCGATCTCGTCGTCGGCGTCAACGAACGGCAAGCCAAGCCGCACCGCCAGCCGCTTGCCGATCGCGCTCTTGCCGGCGCCCATCAGGCCGACAAGCGCTACGGTGCGCGGCAGCAGCAAGGGTGACGAAGCGTCCATGACCAACTTCATGCATGGATGTCGCCCATTCCGCCCCCGGTTTCAAGCGACAGGCCGCGGGGAGGCCGCCACGATTGCCGCCCCGCCAGGGTCCGGGTAGGTTGCCCGCGTCGTGCCCATGTTCCGTTCCAGAAATCGCTTCACTGTACCAGCCTTGAAGATCGGCCCGGCGATCCTTGTGGTCGTCGTTCTCTTGTTGATCGCAGGCCTTGTGGCGCTCGCCGTGATCGAGCCGCGGCCGCCAGTGCGCCATTTCGAGGTGCCTGTTCCCAATGAACGCTTTGCGCGCTAGCGCCGCCGCGATGGCCGCCCTGATGGCCGTCCTGGCCGTGCAGCCCGTATCGGCGCAGGTGCCAAATTTCGATGACAAGCCGACTGGATTCCTGACCGTGAAGACAGGAGGCATGCCGGCCGACGCCTGGAATGGCACCTCGCTCGCCACAGCCAAGCGCCTGGTCTCTGCGCTGCCCGTCGCACCGCGCAGTCGCGCCTTGCGCGACTTGCAGTTCAAGGTCCTGGTCAGCGAGCTCACACCGCCGGCGCCCGACGGCAGCCCGCCACCTGGCCTGTTCTTCCGCAAGGTCGAGAAGCTGGCGGCGATGGGCGAGGGCGAAAGCCTGAACGAAATGGTACGCAATGCCGGCGGTTACGCCGATCCGGCGATTGCCACCATCGTTGCCAATGCGATGATGATGGCCGGCGAGCGCCAGGGCGCATGCGCCATTGTGCGCAACTGGCAGCTCACCGAACCGTTCGGCCGTCGCGCCGACGCCGCCTGCAGGCTGTTGGACGGAGAGAGTGCCGGTGCCGCTCCAGCCTCGGGGCAAGCGGATGGGCCCGCCGTCATGGCGCTCGACCTCAGCCGCGGCCAGGCGCCGGCTGCCTGGCTGAGCTCGATGCAACCACCCGTCATCCGGGCGCTGGTCGGCATGAAGTCACTGCCGATTGCCACACGGCTGGACGTTGCCGAGCGCGGCGAGGCGCTGGCTATCGTCGAGGCGACACGTCTTGGTGATCTCTACCTCGAGGCTGTCCGCAACGGCGCGTCGCTGCCGCCAGCGATGGCGCGGCGTGCCCAGCTTGTCGCCGCGGCGCGCAATGCCTCCAATCCCGAGGAGATCGTCAATTCGATCATCGCGGTCTATAGCGACGTCCGCGGCAGCCCTCTGTTTCCCACGGTCGCTCGTGCGAGCGCCGCTGGCCTGCTCAGCCTTCCCGCCAAGCCGCAATTCGCCAGGGTCGCGCAGGAAGCAATGCGCGGCTTCCTGCTGCTGGGCGACAAGCAGCAGGCGCAGGCTTGGACGCGCCTGGCACTCGGTGCGGCCTACAACAATGTCCAGGCTTTGACGGCTCTCGACCGCCTGCTGCCGCTCGCCGCCATCGCCGGCATCGACGACCCCAAGCGCCTGCCGTTGAACGAAGTCAACCGGTGGTATCTCGTATTGCAGGAAAACGATGCAGCGCGCGCGCCGCTGCGCGGCTACCTCCTCCTCGAGTTGTTCCGGGCCACCGGCATCGACGTACCGCCGCGTTCGACGGAGCTGCCCGAGGTGCCGCCTGCCAATGCTCGCCTGGTCATGCCGCCTGCCGCGACCTTGCAGGCGCTGCAGGCCGCAGCGGCCGGCCGTCGACGCGCCGAAGCTTCGCTGCTCGCCTCGATCGCAGCGAGCGAAACGCCGCTTTCCGAGCTTCATCCCGCCGCGATCGCCACCATCGTGCGCGCCCTGCGGCAGGTCGGCGAGGATCATGCGGCGCGCCTGTTCGCGATCGAGACCGCGATCGCCTATGGCCTTTGAGCGGACGTGAAGAGGAAGCTGTCCCAACCTTTGTCACGTGAAGCGGAAGCCTTCATCGAAATGCTGTCTGCCGAGCGCGGCGCTTCCAAGAACACCGAAGCGGCCTATCGGGCCGACCTGAAGGACCTCGAAACCTTCCTGGGGCGACGCAAGCAGCGGCTGGCGACAGCCGACGCCGGAGCGCTGCGCGCCTATCTGAAAGCTCTCGACCATCTCGGCATGACGCCGCGCACGGTGGCGCGTCGGCTGTCGGTGATCCGTCAGTTCTTTCGCTTCCTTCTGGCCGAGCGGCTGCGCGAGGACGATCCAGCGAGCACGCTGGATTCGCCGCGGCTCGGGCGTCCCTTGCCGAAGGTGCTGTCGCGCCAGGAGGTCGACAACCTGATCGCGGCAACGCGTGACAAGGGCAAGGTGGACCATGGCCGCATGGCGACCCTGCTGGAAATCCTCTATGCCACGGGCCTTCGGGTTTCGGAGCTGGTGACATTGCCGCTCGGCACCGTCGAGCGTGATCCCACGGTGCTGATGGTGCGCGGCAAGGGGGGCAAGGAACGGCTGGTGCCCCTCAGCGATCCCGCCCGCCAGGCAATCGCCGGCTGGCTTCATGTGCGGGCCGCCATGCTTGCCGAGGACGAGACATCACGTTTCCTGTTCCCGTCACGCGGCCGGACCGGCCATCTCACGCGCCAGCGCTTTGCCCAGCTCCTGAAGGAGGCGGCATTGGCTGCGGGCATCGACCCGGCACGTGTCTCGCCGCACGTGCTGCGGCATGCCTTTGCCAGCCATCTGCTCGAGGGCGGCGCCGACTTGCGGAGCGTGCAGTTGATGCTGGGCCACGCCGATATCGCCACCACGCAGATCTATACTCACGTGCTGGACGAAAAGTTGCGCACGTTGGTGCAGGAAAAACATCCACTGGCGCGCCGGCGCCGCCGGCCCGTCGGCTGAACCGCCCCGGTTGACAGGATTCCGGTGCCGGGCGACATCTGAATCCAATGACCACCTATCTCGACTTCGAGAAGCCGATTGCCGAGCTGGAAGGCAAGATTGCCGAGCTCAGGCATCTTCCGAACTCGGGCGATATCGACATCGCCGAGGAGGTCATGCGCCTGCAGGACAAGGTGCAGAAGCAACTCCGGGCGACGTACGCCAAGCTGACGCCGTGGCAGCGGGTGCAGGTGGCGCGTCACGCCGAGCGGCCGCACGCTCAGCGCTACATCGACCGCCTGATCACCGACTACACGCCGCTCGCGGGTGATCGCGCATTCGGTGACGACGCTGCCATCGTGGGCGGCCTGGGCCGCCTGGACGGCCGCAGTGTCGTCGTGCTTGGGCAGGAGAAGGGTGACGATACCGACTCTCGCATCAAGCACAATTTCGGCATGGCGCGGCCTGAGGGCTATCGCAAGGCCCAGCGTCTGATGAAGCTCGCCGACCGTTTTGGCCTGCCGGTCGTCACCTTGGTCGACACACCGGGTGCCTATCCCGGCATGGACGCCGAAGCGCGCGGCCAGGCCGAAGCCATCGCGAGCTCGATCGATACCTGCCTGTCGCTCGGCGTGCCGCTGGTCAGCGTGGTGATCGGAGAGGGCGGTTCCGGTGGAGCGCTGGCGATTGCCTCGGCCGATCGCGTCTACATGCTGGAGAATTCCGTCTACTCGGTGATCACCCCCGAAGGCTGCGCCTCGATCCTGTGGCGCGACAACGCCAATGCCCAGGATGCCGCCGAAGCGATGAAGGTCACGGCCGCCGATCTCAAGAGGCTGGATGTCATCGACGAGGTCATTCCCGAGCCCATGGGCGGTGCTCATCGCGCACCGGACGAGACGATCGACCTCGTCGGCAAGGTGGTGTCGGAGGCGCTAAACGAGCTTTCCCAAGTCGACGCCGACGGCTTGCGCAAGCGTCGTCAGGAGAAGTTCCTGGCGATGGGCAAGAAGGGACTGTAACTAATTCCAGGCGTCGGCAAGCAGTTCCTTAGCCTCAATCATATCGAGCGCGTCGAACCCCTCAGTGAACCGATCGTAAATCGGCCGCAACAGGTTGACAGCTTGCATGCTCTTTCCCTGACCACGCCACAGCCGAGCGAGGCTTGTGGCAGCGCGTAACTCCCACCATCTTGCACCTTGCCGTCTGGCCGTCGTTATGGCGCGGCGCAGCTTGAGCTCGGCAACCGTCGGGTCTGAGGCGACAGCTGAAAGGGTCACCTCTGCTTCGAGGCGTTGCAACTCCGCTTTCGCCCATCCCACGCGTGTTTGCCGCGCCTGCTCCAAAGCTTCGGCAAGCGCGCAGCGCGCATCTTCGTTACGACCGACCTGCCGATAAGCGACTGCCAACGCTCCCAGGTTAAACGGTCGCAACCGAACCGCACCTGTCGCCCGTACGCCAGCGATACCTTCTTCGAGTACGGGCACTCCTTCCTCAAAGCGACCCGCAAGCATCAGTGCTCGCCCACGATGCAACGTTCCTTGTGCCTGCATGTAGGTCAAGCCGTGGTCTGCCGATAACGAGCACAGTTCGTCCGTCCGCCGCTCGAGATAGAGTCGATCGCGCAAGATGAAGTGCAGTCGGCAAGAGATGTTCAGTGCTAGTGCAAGCGTATGGGCATGATGTGCATGGCGGCGCGCGCGCGCCACTGACTCGTCGGAGCGGGCGATTGCTGCTTTCGGAAAGCCGAGAATGGCGAGGCATAACGAAAGGAACCCGAGAATTGCCACCCCGATTTCCTCAGCCACAAACAGCGGCGCGTCATGCTCGTGGAACAGGCCGAGCGCGCGCTCGAAATGCGTGCGAGCCAATGGAAACTGGCCGACGTGCAGCAAGCTGTCACCCAGGTCTCGATGCGCCACGAGTTGAGCGGCAACGTCGTTCCGTTCTTCGGCAAGCCCCAGCAGTTCACGCGCTGCAGCCTGTGATTGGCTGATTTCGGCCCTCACTTCATGATAAATGAAGATGCCCGCCAACACATGAAACAGCTGCGACGAGCCTCCAATTTCCTGGATCAACTTATAGGCGCGACTGAACGCCCGCCCTGCCTCCTTCGCCCCGTAACCTCTTGCTGCGATGAACGCCTCACCGAGCGCGACTTGTAGCTGAATTTCCCGTTCCTTGCATTCCTTGGTGGGGGCGAGTTCACGAAGTGAGTCAAGCGCATTTGTAAAATGGCTAATGGCCTCCTTCAATGCGAACCGCGACGTCGCCAGCAGACCGGCCTTTTCCCAGTAGATGGCGGCACGCTCGGCCAAACCCGCCGCCGCGCAGTGTTGTGCAAGCAGCTCAGGTTGCGCCTCGATCAACTCGCTCGATCGGGCTTCGAGTGCGGCCACGATCCGAGCATGCAACGCCTGTCTCGCCGGCCGCAGCAGCCTACTGTAGGCAGCCTCTCTCACCAGCGCGTGCTTGAAGGCGCACGATACGTCTGGTGGAGCGCCGCGACATTTGATCAGCCCGGCTGCTTCCAGCTCGGCGAGCGCAGGAGCGATCGTCGCCGGATCGCAATCTTTAAGGTCCGCAACCAGCCCGCTGGAAAACTCTCGGCCGATGGCGGCGCCAATCTGGGCGGTTTCGTCGGCGGCCGCGGTGAGAGAGTCCAGGCGGGCCAGCAACGAAGCCTGAAGTGATTCTGGAATATCTTTGCTCGCCAGTGCGGTAGAAGCTAACTGCGGAGCATCACGTTCCCCTGTCTCCAGGATCGCTTTGGTGAGTTCTTCGACAAACAGAGGAATGCCGTCAGCGCGCTGCACGATCTCCGCTGTCAACTCTTCGGAAAGCACATTGGTGCCAGCAACATGCCACACCAGCGCAGCGGCGTTGCGTCCGGTAAGCCGGTTCATGGCGAGAAGCGTCACGTGCGGAGGACCAAGCCAGGGCAGCTGAAACTCGGACCGAAAGCTCACGAGAAGAAGGACCGGCAGCTGGGCCACTCGCTCAATCGCCATTTCCAGCAACTCGCGTGTCGTCGGATCCATCCAATGGACATCCTCGTAGATCACGAGTACCGGACGTTGTCGGGCAGTGCGCTCCATCTGCCCCAAGAGCGCCGCCAGCGTTCTTTCTCGGCGCTTCTGCGAGCTCACTTCTGCCGGACGATCGCTACCGTCGGTCGCAAGTGCGAGCAGATCGGCGACAAATCCTGCTTCTTCCCGGCTGAACCGCAGCGCCGTTTCCAGCTGCGCAAGCTTTTGCGCCACCGAGACAGCGCGCTCGAAAGCGATGGCGCGCTCCAACTGGTTAACCACCGGGAAGAGGGGGCTGTTCGCATGCTGCGGTGAACAAAAATAGCGCAGCGACTCGTGCTGCTCGTCTTCCATCAGTTCCTGCAGAGCGGCGATCAGGCGCGATTTGCCAATGCCTGGCTCGCCTGAGATCAGCACCACTCGGCCTTCCCCATTGCATGCCTGTCGCCAGCGGCGTTGTAGCATGTCCAGTTCCTCCTCCCGACCAAGGAGGGGTACGGGTTGCGCGACGAGGCGTGCCTGAAAACGACTTTCAATAGCACTTGGCCTCAGCACTTCGAACGCTTGGCGAGACTCGAGTTCAACGTTACGAATTTCATGATAGTCGAAGGCTCTGCCGACCAGTTGATGGGTGCTAGCGGCGATGACCAAAGTTCCAGGTTTGGCCATCGCCGCCAGGCGCTCAGCAAGAGTGATTGGTTTTCCGACCACTGTTAGCTGCCTCAGTTCACTGCCATCAGGCGCGTTGCCAACAACGACCGTGCCGCTGGCGATACCGATTCGAACCTTCAATTCCGGATCGTGTTTGCCCTTCAGGCCCGCATCCCTTGCGAGGAGCGAAAGCCCAGCGCGCACCGCTAGCTCGGCATCGTGCTCGTTGGCCTTTGGATATCCGAAATAGACCAGCATTTTGTCGTTGAGGTAACGGGCGACATAACCGCGATGCTGCTCGACGATGCCCTTGCACCACTCGAAGGCAGCGGTGGTGAATTCATGCAAATCTTCAGCATCAAGCTGCATCGAAAGCGCCGCTGCGCCGACAAGTTCGCAGATCAGGACTGTGAGCTGCCGTCGCTCCACCTGCCGAAGGCTGACCGGGGTTTGGGGAGCCTGAGCGATCTGGCCGTTCTGGACTGTGCCGGCTTTCGTCGAATCGGCTTGTGGACCTGCTTCCCTATCTCTATCCAATTGGGTGGAGGCGGCGCTCGGCGAGCTTGTCGACCCGTTGTCCGTTTTTTGCAGCGAGACCGTAGAAAGGAAAAGATATCCTCGCCGCGGCACGGTCTTGATCATCCTTCGGTCGTGATCGCCAAGCGCACGACGCACCTCGCTGACGCAATGCGTCAACGCTTCATCTTCGACGAAAACGCCAGGCCACACGGTCTTCGCCAGCTCATCCTTTGATACGACTCGGCCTGCGTTCTCCACCAAGTAGCAGAGGACACCGAAGCTCTTGGGCCGCAGGTCGATGAGCTGTTCTCCGGCGTGCAGGCACCCGCGCGCGAGATCGAGCGTGAAGCCGTCGAATTCGAACAGCCCGCGAACTACCGCCGGTCGCATTCCTCGATCTCCAACATCCAGAAGCGGTTGGCGAATTACACGACTTTTACGCGATTCTTTCAGGCTTTCTTCACGAATTCTTGGACCATTAATGGCATCCTTGTCCAGGGTATCTGCTGCGATCGTTCCACGTGTGGCGTGCCAATGGGGACAGTCTGTTGGAGATCCCAGTCAGTAATCCAGCCTAAGGCGAGCATGGATAGGAGCTGATCATGGTTGACCGAGGTCGTGCTGAAGCAAGTCGCCTAGACGATCAAGTGAGTGCCCGGTGATGCAGGCTCTGCTAGGTGGTCTCGCTTTCACTTTCCTCGTGACGGCTCACTTCTCGCCGTGATTGCCGTGCGTACCACGCTAACCGACGACCGTCCGGATAGGGGTTGTCCGTCGTGGTCGGCTGATGGAATAGGCGACCGAATTTCCGAGGAGGGTGGAGATGCACATCGCGACCCGACTGCGACTGTTCCTGCTGACATCTTGCGAAGCAGCGCCAGATCGATCGTCCAAGGCAATCTTCGAGTTCCAGGCGTGCCAGAAAGCGTTGCTGCTTGACTATTTCCTGTCGCTCACCTGCGAGGAACGCGTCTTTCGCTTTAGAAAGTTCACCAGCGAGGACACCATACGCCAATGGTGGGCGGGGATAGATTGGCATCAATATTGTGCGATTGGGTCGGAACACAACGGAAGACTGGTAGGGCTTGCGGAGCTCTTCTGGTCGTCGCCCACTGGATGGATGCGGCCAGAGTTGGCCCTTTCGCTGCGTGGGTCGATCGCCGTTCAGGAGCGCAACAAGCTTGTCGAATCGGCCTTGGCCATCGCGCGAACGCGCGGTGCCGGGGACGTAATCGTCTACGGTAATAGTTGCGACAGCTGGGTCACCGAGATTGCCCGTTGCTTTGGCGGCGCCATTGACTGCGATGCCGAGTCGATGCTCATCCCTACTGAAGGACCACACTTGGCGGCGCACGCCATTCCAGACACAAAGCAGTATTGCGTCGGGCGACGGGTGGGCGACAACCCGACATGGGAATGGGGTCGGCATCGGACCGGTGATCCCGTATGACCCAGACTTCTACCCAATCCCTTGCTCGATGGTTGAACGGGCCGGGCGTGATTGCCGCAGCACCAGCCGTAGCGTTGCTAATCGCGTCGGCAAGTCCCACGCAGCCTGCGGAAGCCACCAGCCATCTGGAAAGATTGGCGGCCAAGCTTGAGCAAGCGAAGGTCATCCATTCCGAAACGACGCAAACCATTATACGTATTCTTATGCAGCCTTCTTATGATTGCGAGCAGGCCGCATGCAGTCCCGCGATTCAAGCACGCAACAGGGCAGCCCGCTTCCGACTCGAGTCGATATTGGCAACACGCAGTGTCGCCCAGCATGCGACCGACGATAGCACAACGACGACCGTCAGTCGCAGTTCGCGATCCCTAGTCGCCGGAAGCGGTTTAGGAGGTCGATCCCCGCAAGTTCTGAACGATTGCAGTCAATAGTCGAGGCGTAACGGCGAATAGTGCAGGAACTGATCATGCTTGACCGAGATCGTGCTTCAAGGAATCGCCCAAGGTCATCGGTCGATGACAGGACACCGTGGCCGAGTTCGCTCACCGGCATCTGGGACATCTCTCTACGAACAAGATCGAGGTTGGCCCCATGGAGAATCGGATCGATGCGCTGGGAGGCCAGACGACAAAAGTCCTCCGAAAGGCTTGGTGACTTCGCCTGGTCGCCGATGACGTGGATCTTCTTGTGTCTGTTCGCCTTGGCCGAAGTCGCCAACTGGCAAATGGGAAACGAGATAGGCCGCGTGTGCGAGTTGCTTAGCCAAGGAGGCCTCTCAAGCTCGCCGGCTGGGCTGGCGAAGGAAGAGATTGAGGGTATCTGCCGCAACCGTACCCCTCAGGAGAAGGAGTTCGCCTTGTACAGGTGACCTACGCGTTGGCCAGGGAGTGCAGGAAGTCGTGTCCAACATCGTCCTCCTCATTGCTTGTCTGGTTCTGGGCGTCGTTCTGCGTGCGTCTGGTAAGTTCCCTGACAACGCTCCTACCACCATCAACGGCTTCATCATCAACGTCGCCCTTCCAGCGCTCATTCTGAGGCACGTGCACAGCACCGAACCGCGGATGGAACTGATCGGAGCGGTTCTGATGCCTTGGTTGCTGTTCATCCTTGGCGCCGCGGTGTTCTGGTCAATGGCGCAAGCGTTGCGCTTATCGCGGGGCACCACTGGCGCCTTGATGATGGTTGGTGGCCTTGGCAACACGTCCTTCGTCGGGCTTCCGATGATTGAGACCTTCTATGGCTCTGCCTATCTCTCGATCGGTATTCTGATTGATCAGCTTGGCACCTACCTAGTGCTCTCCACCCTCGGCATCGCTGTGGCTTGTCTCTATTCCGAGTCCCGCGCGTCTCCGCGAGAAATTGGTTGGCGTATTGTGACCTTTCCACCGCTCCTCGCCATGTTTTTGGCGCTGGCGTTGATTCCTTTCGCTTTTCCCGAATGGATCTCGGCAACCTTGGACCGACTGGGAGCTACGCTTGCACCACTGGCGTTGATATCGGTCGGCATGCAGCTTCGCGGAGGTGCGTTGACCGCCAATAGGGCAGCATTGGCCGCAGGCCTAGGCTTCAAGCTGTTCCTCGGGCCTGCAATGCTGCTTACCGTATATGCTGGGCTGATGAGGGAGGAACCGTCAATTATGCGCGTTACCCTCTTCGAGGCGGCGATGGCACCGCAAATCGGCGCTTCCATTGTGGCTATTCAGCACAACCTGAATCCAGCACTTGTAACACTGATGGTGGGGGTGGGCACCATTCTGTCTTTCGTCACTCTGCCGCTCTGGTGGCTGTTTCTAGGATCGAACTGAGCGATAGCAGCGCATGGTTCGGACGAAGATCCAGCCTCGCCGGGCAGTGAACGGTGGACGATAGCCGCAGGTCGAGAGTTGGACTTTGCGCAGGGAGGTAGAATTCCATGCTGAGACACTTCATGTCTGCCGCAGCGTTCCTGGCGCTGATCGCGAGCCTGGAGGTGTATGGCCAGGATACAACCCCAAGCGGTCGTTCGAGAGCTACGGCGCTGGGAGCGGAAGAAGAACTCTCTGCTGACGGCACCTATTTCGGTCCGGCCGCAGTGCCCAGGGTACTGCTCGTCACGATCGCTCGCTGGCTCTCGGTCAACTTCGAGCTCCCCCTTGTCCTCGATCCGCCGCGCATCGCGTCGGCACCGTCCAATAGAATGGTAAAGCTGTACCAGGCTCCGATCGCGGATCGATCTCCCGGGCTCGCGAAGGACGGCAACCAATCGGAGGCCAAGGCGTCGCACGACATCGTCGCCGTCTATAGCGACGCGGAAAGTACAATCTACCTGCCCGAAGGCTGGACCGGTGAGACGCCCGCGGAACTCTCGATCCTGGTGCACGAACTGGTGCATCATATCCAGCATGCCGGTGGCCTGAACTATGCGTGTCGGGCGGCCCGAGAGAAGGTCGCTTACTCGGCGCAAAACCGTTGGCTGCAGTTGTTCGATCGCGACCTTGCAAGCGAGTTCGGCATCGATCAGTTCACGTTGCTAGTCAACACTTCTTGCATCAATTGATGACTCGCGCCCGTCGACGCACTGATTCCACACTAACCGTCCCTATCCCTTCTCCTTGCCGGCCGTAGCATCCCACAAGGGCGCCGCCATGGTCTCGCTGAAGTTCTTGAACATCAGGTTGAACGAGATGCTGATGCGCTCGGTCTGGCCGTCATTGGCCGGCACGGTGTGCTTCAGCCAGGCCGGAAAGATGACGAGACGCCCTTCCTTGCTCTGGGCGTTGGCACCGTTGGCCGTGAACTTGGTGTACTGCCGTGGCTTGGGCATGATCATCGAAGCCTGTCCGCGCGGATCCTGGAAGATGATCTGCGAGCCCGGCGAGGGAACCGCCACGTAGTAGACGCCGCTCAGATAGTTGTTGGGGTGGTGGTGCATCGGGTGGTAGGCGCCCGGCGGATTGATGTTGGCCCAGCAGCCGGTGATGCCCATCGGGTATTGATCGACTTGCAGGAAGCGGGCGACGCCGCGCGTCGCCGTCTCGACCAGCTTGACGAACTCGGCGAAGGCAGGGCGGGTGTGCAGGTCCTGCGGCGTCTGCCAGTTGCTGCCGGCGGGAATTTTGGGCCGCGGCTCGACGATCCGCCCGATCTCGCCTTTGAGCCTGGTGTTCAGCGCCACCGCTGCCGCTGGCTGCAGATCCACGATCCAGACCGGCGTGGGGAAGATTTCCTGGACTTCCTGCTTTTCGATCATGCTGTAGTATAGCGGAAACGGAGGAGTCCCAAGGAGAAGGTCCGTGGCCATCACTGTCCAGCCGATCACGCCGGATTTTGCGGCTGAAGTGGGCGACGTCGCGCTCGGCCAGCCGTTGGCAGCCGACGATCTTGCCGCCATTCGCGCCGCCTTCACGAAATACGCGGTCCTGGTCTTTCCCGATCAGGAATTCGACGACGAAAGCCAGCTTTCCTTCGCTCGCCATTTCGGACCGCTGGAGACGACGGTCTTCAAGGCGCGCCAGGACCACAAGCTGCGCCTGCATGAGAACATGGCCGATGTGAGCAACCTCGACGCCGAGAGCCGCATCCTCGCCACCAACGACCGCCAGCGGCTCTACAATCTCGGCAACCGCCTGTGGCACACCGATTCCTCCTTCAAGAGCGTGCCGGCCTACTGCTCCATGCTGCATGCCCGCTCGATCCCGCCGATCGGCGGCCAGACCGAGTTCGCCGACATGCGCGCGGCGTACGATGCTTTGCCCGAGGCGACCAAGGAGCGCATTGCGGGGCTGGTGGCCGAGCATTCGATCATGACGTCCCGCGCCAAGCTTGGTTTCTCCGACTTCGACGAGAGCGAACGCGAAGCCTTCAAGCCGGTGCCGCAGGTGCTGGTGCGTCGGCTGGCGGATTCCGGTCGCATGAGCCTCTATATCGCGAGCCATGCCGGCACGATCCGTGGCATGGATGATGTGGAGGCGACGAAGCTGCTGGAAGAGCTGACCGGGCACGCCACGCAACGCCAGTTCGTCTACTCGCATCGCTGGCGGGTGAAGGATTTCGTGATCTGGGACGATCGCTGCACCATGCATCGCGGCATGGAGTTCGACGACCAGCGCTACAAGCGCGACATGCGCCGCGCGACGGTGTCCGACATTGCCCCAACTTGTGAGCAGATGGGGCTCGCCGTCGCAGCGGAATGACGCCGGCCGCCTTCCGCAAGCTCGCCCTGTCGCTCGACGGTGCTACAGAAGGCGCCCATGGCGGACACAGCGACTTTCGCGCCGGTGGCAAGATATTTGCAACGTTGGGCTATCCCGACAAGAAATGGGGCATGGTGAAGCTCGCGCCAGAGCAGCAGCAGATGCTGGTCGATGCGGAGCCCACGATGTTCGTGGCAGTGAAGGGAAGTTGGGGCTTGCGCGGTGCCACCAATGTGCGCCTGGCCGCTGTCGACACCCGCACGCTTCGCAGCGCCCTCACGATGGCTTTGCAGAACGTCATGTCGACCAATCCGAAGACGACTAACTAGACGTAGCGCTGCATGATGGTCCGGCGCCACGGCGGGTGGCCGTGGCTGTTCTCTTGTTGGATCTGGTGCCTCAGTGTCATCGACCAGCTTGCGCGTTGGCACTTCGACGAAGCCTCGTCGCCGATAGAATGGGCTATTCCACGGCTCGTCTCGATAAGTCGAGAGATGGAGTGTCTCGAAGCCCGCGTCGCGCTGGAGCTTCATCAAGGCGAAGCCTATTGGCCGGCCGAGCGGCGAGATCGCAACCCACTGCCGGCTGTGGCGGCGAGCGAGCTGCAACGAAGCAATGCTGGCCGGCGGCATGTCGACGACGCAGCGCAGGCCGATCCGGGCATGGCGCAGGTCGGCTTCGTTTTCGATCTGCGGCAACAGAGGGATTTCATCGGGACGACAAGGGCGACTCATGGCAGTGGATTGGGTACGCTCTGCCGGGGCCGGGAGGAAGAGGCATGACCATCGACATCGAGCCGCTGCGCCAACAGCTCGGACGCAAGATCGAAGATGAGGACGTCGTCACGGAAGCGCCGATCAAAGCCATGATCTGCACGTTCGACCGTGGCGACAAGCTTCCCAAGCCGGGCGAGCCGATCGCGCCGGGCTGGCATCTTTGCTTTCTTCATTCCTATGCCCGCCGCGCCTTGCTGGGCAAGGACGGTGCGGCGGCCGAGGGCGGCGTGCTGCCCCGCATCCCCATGCCGCGGCGCATGTACGCCGGCTCGACCTTCACCTTCGACGGCGACATCCGGATGGGCGACAAGCTCAGACGCGAGCTCGAATTCACCGACATCCAGCTTCGCCAGGGCAGCACCGGCACGCTGGTCGTGACGACGCAGACGCGCCGCATCTTCACGCCACGAGGCCTGGCGCTTTCCGAGGCTGCCAGCACGGTCTTCCGGGAGGAGGTGAAGGCCGGCGACAAGAGCGGCGTTCCCGTGCGCGAGGCCGCGCCGACCGACGTTCCCTGGCGGCGCACGATCAAGCCCGATCCGGTGATGCTGTTCCGCTATTCCGCGATCACATTCAATCCGCATCGCATCCATTACGACCGAACCTACTGCATGGAGGTCGAGGGCTATCCGGGCCTCGTCGTGCATGGGCCGTTCTCGCAGCAGTGCCTGTTCGATCTCCTGCGCGATTCGGTGCCTGGCCGGCAAATCAAGACGTTCTCCGTGCGCGCCCGCGCGCCGTTGTTCGATACGGCGCCATTCGACGTGATCGGCCGGCCGACTGCCGACGGCAAAGGGGCTGAGCTGTGGACCGTGACGCCTCAAGGCACGATCGCCGCACAGGCGACGGCGACTCTGGTTTAGGCGACTTCGCGCGCGGTTCGCTCTGCGCGCCTCAGGTGAAGTCGCCCGCCGCAGCTCAGCGCCGCGGCCGGCGCACCGCGCGCACCTTGCCGCTGCGGCCGCCGCCGCAGAAGAACCGGTCGTTGCCATCGGACTCGAGCCCCGACACGCCCACGCCCGGCGGCATTGCGAGGCTCTCCTGGACTTCTCCGGTCTGCGGGTCGATCCGCCGCAACTCGCTCTCGTCGCCTTCCCAGGTGCCGTGCCACAGCTCGCCATCGACCCAGGTGACGCCCGTGACGAAGCGGTTGGAGTCGATGGTGCGCAGGATCCTGCCGGTCTCGGGATCGATCTGGTGAATCTTTCGGCCGCGATGCTGGCCGACCCACAGCGTGCCTTCGGCCCATGCCATGCCGGAGTCGCCGCCGTCGCCGGGCGCCGGAATCGTGGCGAGCACGCGGCCGGTCTCGGGATCGATCTTCTGGATACGCTTTTCGAAGATCTGGAAAATGTGCCGGCCGTCGAACGCCGTTCCCGCGTGCGCATCGGCGTCGATCGAGCGCACGATCATGCCGCTCGTCGGGTCGAGGACGTTGAGCTTGTCGCCGGAGGCGAACCAGACGTGCTGTCCATCGAAAGTCAGGCCGCCCACCTGGTCGGCTCCCGGAAAGGGTCCGTATTCGCGGAGGATCTCGGCAGGTGCGGTGACCATGGGTTCTTCCTTGCTGGGGGCTGATCTAATCACCCGCCAGGGGCGGAGGGAGTAACAAGGTTGTCGTGAAACCCGGCACCGGCGGTGTGATCCAGCGACGCGCCCGGCCGCGACCGAACGACTGAATCTTGCCAACCGCGGCCAGCGAGTCCAGCGCCCGTTGCACCGTGCGCTGACTGGCGCCGAGCGCCAGGGCGAGTGCCGAGCTCGACCACGCTTCGCCGTCAGCCAGGAAGGCCAGCACCTCGCCATGCGGTTCCTCGACTGGCCGCGCCAGCACCATGACCTCGCGCGCACGGCGCGGGCTGAGGGCGAAGCCTTGCGCAGTCGAGTCGATGCCAGCCATCGACCTGATCTTGGCGCGCAACCGTCCGATCTCGACGCGCAACCGCGCGCGATGCGATTCGTCAACGTGCCGGGCGCCGAACGCGCGGGCAAGCAGCGTGGCGCGGTTCGCGTCGGCAGGCCACGCCTCGGCCAGCGCGCGGGCGAGCGCGAAGAGCACCGGCCGGCCGGCGAGCGAGATGGTCGTGCCGCCGTCACGCACGACATGGCGACAGGCATCGACGACCAGCGCGGTCGAAGCCTGCAACGCCTCAACCTCTTCGAGCAGCAGCGGCCGCTCCTCGCCCCGCGCCAGCAGGCGCGCTGCCGGCGTGTCAAGCATGCTGCGCGCGTTCATGACTTCCGCCATCAGCGCCGGGATGCCAGCCTGACGCGCGTCGTGCTCGGCCCGGGCGAGCGCCGCGCGCGCTTCCCCGGTACGCAGACGGCGTATCGCTATGCCTGCCACCACCAGCTCACGCGCCGCCCGCGACGCGGGTGGGAAGGGGGCGGCGTCGAGCCGGTCGAGCTCGTGCTCGGCATCGTCGAGATGGCCGAGCAGCAGTAGGCGCCGGACCTGCAGGTAACGCGCATGCGCGGCGTTCAGCCGGTCGCCGTGCTGCTCGAGCATCTCCCGCGCCGCCTCGAGGGCCCTGGCGGGCCAGCCCAGCTCGCGCGCGGCCAGTGCGATCTCGGCCTCGGCAACGACACAGCGTGCGCGGGCAACTGCCTCCTTCGGGCCGAATGCGCGCGCTGCGCGGCGCACCAGGACCTTCGCCCTCACAAGGTCGCCCAGTTGGGCCATGGCAATGCCGCGCAGCGCCAGCGCCGGCGCATCGTCGCGCAGGGCGACGCGGTTCAGGGCGCCGAGCGGATCACCTGCCGCCAGGGCGCGCGCTGCCGCCGTGATCAGCGAGTCCATGGGTATCCCGCGATGCTTGTAGCTCCCACCGTTTCGACCTCGGGGCCATCTGTATCGCGTGACCGACGACCTCTGCCAGCATCAGATCGCACGCGAACGCCGGGCGCTCCCGCCGTGACCGTTCCGGATCACAGCCACGCGAGGCATCTGCGGCAGCCTCAATTTGCACGCGCTGGCGCCGGCAAATTGGTTATTGGGCTCGGACTTCCAAACAGACTTAGTGGACTTTTTCACTCGCGATCCTATCTTCAGATGGTCTGCGACCAATTGGCTGCGCAAACACTCATCTGGGCGGTGGTCTTGGCCTCGCTGGTCAGGAGAAAGATGCGGGATGGCCGGCGAGGCGCTGAATGACCCTCAGTTTGCGTTTGGTGCGTTTCGCTTGTTCCCGACGCGCCACCTCCTCCTCGAAGGTGAAACACCCGTACGCATCGGGAGCCGCGCGCGTGATCTGCTGATCGCGCTGCTCGAGCAGCCAGGGCAGGTGGTCAGCAAGGAGGCGCTCAGTGCTCGGATATGGCCCCACGTTTTCGTCGAGGACGCAACCCTGCGGGCGCAGGTCGCGGCGCTTCGCAAAGCGCTGCGCGATGGCCAGGACGGACGGCGCTATATCGCCAATGTTGCCGGACGTGGCTATGCCTTTGTCGGCGAGGTATCGGCGACCGCAGCGCAGCCATCGGTCGCGCATGAGCTGCCAGAGTCTGCGCCGGCCGCCTTCGCGCCGGTCTCGTCCACCGTGCGGTTGTTCGGTCGCTCGGATGTCATCGAAACGCTGACAAGAAGACTCGCCGAAGATCGCCTCGTCACCATCGTCGGCCCGGGGGGTATCGGTAAGACTGCGATTGCGCTCGCCGTTGCTGACCGCATGCGCCTTGGACAGCGTGACGGCGTATGTTTCGTTGATTTGGCACCTCTGGCCGACGCCAGATTGGTGCCCACAGCCCTTGCATCGGCGCTCGGCGTCGGGGTCGTATCCGAAGACCCGCTGCCAAGCCTCGTCGCGCTGTTGCGCGACCGCGATACGCTGATCGTGCTCGACAATTGCGAGCACGTCGTCGACAGCGCCGCGCTGCTCGCGGAAACCATCGCCCGCGGCGCTGGCGCTCGGGTCCGCATCCTCGCGACGAGCCGCGAGGCGTTGGGTGTCCAGGGTGAACGAGTGTTTCGCTTGGCACCCTTGGGACTTCCGGAGGTCACTGAAGGACTGACCGCGACGAGCGCGATGACGTATCCTGCGGTCCAGCTCTTCGTCGAGCGCGCGGCGATGAGCCTCGGCGAATACTCGCTGACCGACGCGCATGCCCCTGCGGTCGCCAATATCTGCCGCCACCTTGACGGCATTGCGCTCGCGATCGAGATCGCCGCAGGGCAGGTCGATGCCTTCGGCGTCGCCGGCTTGGCGCGCGTGCTCGACGATCGATTCCGGCTTGCCATGCAAGGCAGGCGCACCGGATTGCCACGGCACCGGACCATGAACACCACGCTGGATTGGAGCTACCAGCTCCTGCCAGACGTTGAACGGGCCGCGTTGCGCCGGCTCGCGGTGTTCGCGGGGCTGTTTACCATTCCCGAAGCAACCGGTGTCCTTGCCGAGGGTGACACCGAGGGTGCTGTGGCCGAGAGCATCGCGAACCTCGTCACGAAATCGCTCATCGTGCCGAACTTCGAAACACCGGTGCCGACCTATCGTCTGCTCGAGACGACGCGCGCCTACGCCCTGCAGAAGCTGGACGAGAGCGGTGAACGCGCCGCATACACGCAGCGGCATGCGCGACAATGTCTGGCGGCCATGGAAGCCGCAAACCTTGCCTGGGATGCTTCGCCACCGGAGGCATGGCTGGCCAGGCATCGCCACCTGATCGACGACGTTCGTGCTGCGCTCGATTTCAGCGTGCACGCCGACGTCGGGACGGCCGTCGCGTTGACCGTCGCGGCAATGCCGCTCTTGTACCAGCTGTCCCTGCTCAGCGAATGCTATGAGCGCACCTGTCGTGCCCTGGACCTGCCGGCAACGGCCAGCAATACGGCGCAGGAGCTGCGCCTCTACGCTGCGAAGGCGTGGTCGCTGATGCAAATCAAGGGCTTCGTACGAGAGACCGAGGACGCCTGGACGACGGTGCTGGGCTTGTCGCGCGATAGCGGTGATCCGGAGTACCAGCTGCGCGGGCTTTGGGGTCTATGGGCAACGCGGGTCAACGCGGGCGCGCTGCGCCCGTCGTTGGCGCTGGCCCGGGAGTTTGAGGGTCTCGCCCAGAACACCTCTGAGATTGACCGGTGCGTCGGCCACCGCATGATGGGTCACTCCCTTCACCTGCTGGGGGATCAGGCGGGTGCGCGTGAGCATCTGCAGCGCATGCTGGCCAGCTACGCACCGCCTGCTACAGGCGCGCAAGCCATGCGCTACGTCTTCGACCAGCAGGCTTTGGCGCGGTCCTTTCTCGCCCGGATTTGCTGGCTGCAAGGATTTCCCGATCAGGCGAAGCGGATCGCCTGGGCGGTGACGGAGGACGAACGCGCGCGTGGGGATGCCTTGTCGCTTTGCCAGGTGTTGGTTCAGGCCGCGTGTCCGGTGGGGTTGATGGTTGGCGACTTGGCCGCCGTCGACGGCTTCGTTGCCGAGCTGATCGGGATGTCGGAGCGCTATCAGTGGCACTTCTGGCACGCCTTCGGGACCTGCTTTCGCAGCGTGCTGACCGTGCAGCGCGGCGACATCTCGGCCGGGCTTCCCATGCTCGAGGAGGCGCTGAAAGGCCTGCGCGGCATCGATTTCGGGGTCCACTACCTGTACTTTCTCTGCCAGTACGCCACCGCCCTCGGTCTTGCCGGGCGGCGCGATGAAGCGCTGGCCGCCGTCGAGCAGGCGATGGCACGCTCCGATCACAACGATGAGCGGTGGTGCATCGCCGAAGTGCTGCGCATAAAGGGCGTGCTGCTGCATGGCCAGGGCGAGCTCGATGCGGCCGATCGCACTTTCTCCTCCGCACGCGAATGGGCGGAGCGGCAGGGCGCGCTGGGCTGGTCACTGCAAATTGCCACCAGTGCAGCACGACTGGCGCAAGACACCCGACGTGTCGCCGCCGCGCGTGCGGAGCTCATTGCCGTTGTCGGCCGTTTCACAGAAGGGCACAACACGGCTGATTACCTGGAGGCGCGGGCCGTGCTCGATCATCTCGGTCGGCGGTAGTCCCGCAAGCGGCGTCGGCTGGTTGGCATGCGACCGGTATCGTGAATTCAAACGTCATCCCGGGTCCGACATTGCGGGCTGCGCGCAATTCACCGCCATGGGCGTCGACGATCGAGCGGCAGATCGAAAGTCCCATGCCCATACCGTCTGGCTTGGTCGTGTAGAAGGGACTGAAGAGTCGATCCATCTTTTCCGGTTCGACGCCCAGGCCGGCGTCCTCGACCGCCAGCAGCAGGCGGTCGGCGTCATAGCGGCTCGTCCGTATGACCACGGCGGTCGTGCGACCGCTCGCAGCGGCCGTCGCCTGCAGGCCGTTGAGCACCAGATTGATGATGACCTGCTGTAGTTGCGTGCCGTTGCCGCGCACCGGCGGCAAGCCGGTCGCCAGCTCGCGGTGGAGCATTATGCGGTGATTGAAGGCCTCGCGCTGGACCAGCGCGAGCGCTTGGTCGGCGACGTCATTGAGGTCGAGAGCCGACATTTCCGGTTCGGCCTTCTTGGCCAACGCGCGAATTTGCTCGATCACTCGGGTCGCGCGATCGGCCGCGTCCAGGATGCGCTCGATGCTCGCAAGCGCCTTGGAGATGTCGGGCATTCCCCGTTCCAGCCAACGCCGGCCGGCATTCGCGTTGGCGACGATGGCGGCCAGCGGCTGGCTGATCTCGTGCGCGAGCGATGCACTCATCTCGCCCAGCATGGCCACGCGGCTGGCATGGCCGAGGTCAGCCTGCGCCGCCTGCACCGCTTCCTGCGCGGTGCGAGCCGCCGCCGTGTCGATGAGGGCGCCGATGGCTTCTTTCTCGCCCGAGCCGTATGTCACCCGATGCGCACAGACATGGATAGGCCGGACGGCGTCCATGGCCTGCGACGCGCCGGTGACGATGGCGAAGGCGTTGTACGGCTGCGGATATCGGTACATCCTTCTCTCCCTGCTGTGCTCGCGAGAACAAGAGCACTTGCTTGGCATGTGCAGAGTTTGCGTCGCTTTGGCTCCAGCGCCGAATTAATCATCGTGAAGTTATGAAGGCCTGACAGCCATTTGCTGCAGGCACGCCTGTCGGTGTCGGACGGCCGGGGGTGCAACAACGATTCACACCTCTTAATGCCCGATGCGACCGGGACGGGTGCATGATCGAGCGGGTTCGAGAGCCCGACCGGGCTCTCTCGAGCGCCGCAAAGGGCTTGTTCCCGCCATGCAGGGGGTCGCGAGGGGACGTGCTCGCCAGGAAATATTCCGCGGACCGGACCGGGCTGCTACTCGTCGACACCTTCAACGACTTCCTCAGCCAAGGCGGCAAGCTCTGGCCACACATCCGGCCAGCCGCAGAAAAAATTGATCTATTGGCCCATCTGCGGACGCTCCTTGCAGCCGTACGCGGCGCCGGGTCGACCGTGTTCCATGTGCCGCATCGACGCTGGCGCGAAGGCGACTTCGACCGCTGGAGACACCCGACCCCGTGGCAGCTCCAGATCGACCGTGAAGGGCTGTTCGCTCACGGCACCTGGGGCGGAGACTGGCATCCGGACCTCGCCCCCCAACCAGGCGACGTTGTTGTCCAGGAACATTGGGGCCACGACGGCTTTCACAACACCGACCTCGATCTACAGCTCAGGCAGCGCGGCATCGAAAACATCATCCTCGCCGGCATGGCATTGAACCGCTGTGTCGCGGCGACAGCGCGCTGCGGCGCCGAGCTGGGCTATCACGTGACGCTGGTACGAGATGCCACTGCTCCGCTCGACCGCGGGGCGCTGCATGCCGGGGAGGAGACCGACGGTCCGCCCTTCGTCCATGTCATCGTAACCACAGACGAGCTCGCAGCGATGCTGGGAGCACGCACGGGTTAGTGCGGATTCTCGCTACCATCGGGCGGTCCGTCGAGCTGCTGACAATATTCGGCATGACGTCGGACGGCGTCGCGATCCTCGCCGGCTGCACGAAGTTTTTCCAAGGCATACAGGCGGGTCGTAGAGAGCAGGCGATAGCGCGTCATCTCGCCAGCAAGATCGGCGCCGACAAGCGATTTCCGGACCAGGCCGGCGAGGTGGTCCGTGAGCTCGACCCCAGCCACGTCGCCGGCCACAGCCATCGCGGCCTCGAAAGAGAAATCGTCGGTGAACACGGCGAGCCTACGCAGCACGGCCGCTTCCGTCTCAGGCAGCAGGTCGTAGCTCCAGTCGAGCATGGCGCGCAGCGTCTGGTGTCGCGGCTGGGCAGTACGGCGCCCCTGTGCTGCCAGCAGCAGACGGTCATCGATCAGCGCCGCGAGACCCTTCACCCCATACACGTCCACCCGCGCGGCCGCGAGCTCGAGGGCAAGCGGAATGCCATCGAGCCGACGGCAGATGTCGACCACCAACGGAACGTCATCGTCCGCAAGGGTGAAGCCATGCATCCTCTCCATGGCGCGCTCGTTGAACAGCTGGACGGCGGCGAACGTCAGAGCATCGGCTGCGGTAAGGTGCTCGGATGTCGGGGGCACCGCGAGCGATGGCAGGCGCTGGACCCATTCGCCTTCGGCGCGCAGCGCCTCGCGGCTGGTGGCGAGGATTGCGACGCCCGGCATCGCTTGGAGCAGGGTTACCGCCAGAGCCGCGACCGCGTCGACGACATGCTCGCAATTGTCGAGCACGATCAGAGCCCGCTTGTCGCGTAGTGCTGCGGTGAGCGACATCATTGCGCCCGATCCCGGCGTCTGCCCGAAGGCAGCCATCACCGCCGTCGGAACGAGCGCGGGATCCGCGACCGAACCGAGGCCGACGAATCGAATGCCATCGGCGTAGACGCCGGCCAGCGACTCGGCGACCGCGACGGCAACGGTCGTCTTGCCGACGCCACCGGGGCCGAGGATCGTGAGAAATCGGCGCGCACGCAGTTGAGCCGCCAAGCTCGCGATGATCTCGCCGCGGCCGATGACGCGGGTGAGCGAGACCGGCAGGTTGCTTGCCGCCGGATCGGCCGCAGGGGAAGGGCTGGGCGAGCTCGTCTGCTCGCTCGACACCTCCGACACTCGCACCTGCGATACTCTCACCTGGGACACTCTCACCTGGGACACTGGCGCCACGAAGCTGTAGCCGCGGCCGGGAGCGTTGGCGATGTAACCGTTTCCGCCCGGGCCATCGCCAAGCACCTTGCGCAAGGCCGCGATGTGGACGCGCAGGCTACCCTCGTCGACATGGACGTTTGGCCAGACCTGCGCCATCAGCTCGTCATTGGCGATAACCTGATCCGCGCGCTGCACCAGGAAGGCCAGCAGATCGAACGCCCGGCTACCGAGCCGCATCGGCTGACCATTCCGGAGCAATATCCGCTGTGCCGGAAGCAACCGGAAAGGCCCGAAGACGAAGCTCAGGTCAGCCACGGCAGCCGTACCCCCGCAGGCAGCCTCGGCGATGCTCGATGAGCCCACGCGAATCCCGACACACTTGTAACTCCCACCATTTCGTCCTCGGGCGCCATCTGTATGGCGTGACCAACGACCTCTGACAGCATCGAGGAAGACACCATGACCATCGCCGAAATCACTACTAACGAAAATGTGAACCATCCCGTCGTGTCTCGACAACAGTGGCTTGCCGATCGCAAGAAGCTCATGGCGCGTGAGAAGGAGCTGACCCGGCTTGGCGACCAGATCGCGCGCGAGCGCCGCGCACTGCCGTGGGTGCGGATCGACAAGGCCTACATGTTCGACACGCCGGCGGGCCGGCGCACGCTGGCCGACCTGTTCGACGGTCGTCGCCAGCTGCTGGTGCAGCATTTCATGCTCGCCCCGGGCTGGGAGCAGGGCTGCAAGAGCTGCTCGTACATGGCCGACCATACGGACGCTACGCTCGTGCACCTGGCGCAGCGCAACGTCACCTTCGTCGCCGTCTCGCGCGCGCCGCTCGGCGAGATCGAGCGTTTCCGCCAGCGCATGGGCTGGACGTTCCCGTGGGTGTCCTCGCACGGCACCGACTTCAACCGCGATTTCCATGTCAGCTTCACCGCCGACGAGAGGGCCAACGGCACGGCCGACTACAATTTCGGCAGCTCGCCCAAGGGCGAGGAAATGCCGGGCGTCAGCGTCTTCTGGAAAGAAGACGCGGGCGAGGTCTTCCACACCTACTCGACCTACGGCCGCGGCGTCGAGGTGATGATGCATACGTACAGGCTGCTCGATCTCACACCCAAGGGCCGCGACGAGGAGGGGCTTGGCTTCACCATGGAATGGGTGCGCCACCACGACCGCTACGAGCCGGCGCCGGCCGCGACGGCGGCCAAGGCCGCCGGATCCTGCTGCGCCCGATGATCGGTACCAGAATCGGGGCGCTGGCGGCCGCCCCGACCTTCGCCGCCATGGCGTTGCTCACGGCCGTCCTCGGGGGCGGCCCGCTGGACATGCTCTGCTCGGCCGCGCCGGGTGCGTCGGTGCTCACCGGCATGGTCCCGATGTATGCGCTGATGAGCGCCTTCCACGTAGCGCCCTGGCTGAGGCTGCTTCGGACCTCAGCACCCTAGTCGTTGACGGCACCAAAGCGCAGCGGCCGAAAGAAGGCGCGGATGTCCTCGATCAGCAATTGGGGTTCCTCCAATGCCGCGAAGTGACCGCCGCGCGGCATGACCGTGTGGTGGCGCAGATTGTAGGCCCGTTCGATCCATTCCTTCGGCGGCGGCGGGGCGAGGTCGGCGGGGAAGGCGGCAAAGCCCGTCGCCGTTTCGACGCGTGTCCCGTCCGGTAGAGCGCGCGGCTTCTGCTCGGCGATGCCGCGATAGAGCCAGGTCGCCGTGCCTGCGGTGCCGGTCAGCCAATAGACCATGATGTTGTCGAGCAGCAGGTCCATCGAAAAGCGGTTGAGCGGCCGGCCATCACAGTCGCTCCAAGCCTGGAATTTCTCGACGATCCACGCGGCAAGGCCGACGGGTGAGTCGGCAAGCGCAACGCCGAGCGTCTGCGGCCGGGTGGCCTGGATGCGCTGATAGGCCGTCTTCTCGTCGCGCTCGGCCTGGACGCGAGCGAGCCACGCTTTCTCGGTGGCGGCAAGCTCGGCTTGGTGCAGGTCAACGCCCGGCCGCAACCCCACCATGTTGAGGTGCAGCCCGAGCACGCCCGATTTCCAATCGTCCGCCTCTTCCTTCAGGGGATGATCGAAGGCGAGCCAGGACGAAATGACGGCACCCCAGTCGCCGCCCTGGGCACCATAGGGCCGGCGATAGTTCAGGCTTCCATGCACCAGTTCGTGCCACAGGCCGGCGATGGCGCGTGGCCCAATCGGACCGATGCTGCCATCGTCGCGGACCGGCGGCCCGGAGAAGCCGTAGCCGGGCAGGGAGGGCACGATGACGTCGAAAGCGTCGAGCGGATCGCCGCCCTGCCGCTCGGGATGCGCCAGCGGCTCGACGATATGCAGGAACTCGACGATCGAGCCCGGCCAGCCGTGCGTCACGACCAGCGGCAGCGGCCGCGGCGCGCCGTCGACTTCCGTGCCGGGCTCGCGGATGAAGTGCAGACGTTGTCGGCCGACATCGACCAGATAGTTCGGCCAGCGGTTGATCGCCTCCTGGCAGCGCTGCCAGTCATAGCCATGCCGCCAGTATTCGACGAGGTCGGCCAGGAAATCAGGGTCGGTGCCGGACGCCCAGCTACCCTTGTCGGCAATGGCGGTCGGCGGTCGCCACCGGCGCAGGCGCTCATCGAGATCGATCAGCGCGCGCTCAGGGATATCGACCTTGAACGGTTCCGGCGTGTCGTAACGCGTGTCGCCCATGGCGACAGGCGTAGCGCGGAATCTACTGCTCGAGCAATTCCGTCCTCAGCCGTTCACAGGCCGCGGCATCGAGGCCGAGGGCTCGCGCTGCAAAGGCTTCGGCTCCGCCAAAATCAGCCTGCACCACTTCGAAAGCGGCTTCGAGATAGGGCGTGCGCGCCTCGATGATGGCGGCGCGGGTGTCGATATCGAGCTCGGGATAGCGACCGATATGGCCGGTCCACAATTCATTGGTGCGCAGGTAGTCGTCGATGACGGTTTGCCACGGCACGCCCAGCAACGTGAGCAGCAACGCCGAGGCAAAGCCGGTGCGGTCCTTGCCGGCCGTGCAATGGAACACCAGCGGCCGGTGCGTGCCATCGCAGAGCGTCGTAAACAGGGTGCGGAAGCCGGGCGCGCAGCGGCGGGGGTACTCGCGATAGTGATCGGTCAGGTACTGCATCATGAGATGCGGACTGGCGCTGCCGTCATCGACGGCGCGGCGAATCTTGTCGCCTACGCCGGGCTCGATGTGAGCGCCGACGATGCGGCAGTCGGTGCCGTCGATCCTGTGCGGCGTTTCCGCGGCCTCGTTGACGCCGCGCAGGTCGACGATGGTGCGCACACCCAGCTGCCGGAGCTGGCTGCAGTCGATGGCAGTCAGGTTGCCGAGATGGGCGGACCGGAACACCGTGCCACGGCGCACCGTGCGGCCATCCGCTGTGCGATAGCCGCCGAGATCACGGAAATTGGAGCCACCCTCCAGCGGCACCACGACGGGAAGCGAGGTATCGAGCATGACGTGGTCTTTAGCACGTCGACCGCTATCGTCGCATGTCGGATTGACGTCAGAATTTTTGCTGCAATGTCACGAGAAAGGTCCGGCGTTGGCCAAATTGCGGGGCGCCGACGCCGACGCCTTCGCCCGTCCGGATCTGGTACGAGTGATCGAGCAGGTTGATCACATCCAGGCGGACTGCCGCGCCTTTCCAGGCGTTGACCGGGAGCTTCTGGACCAACGAAGCGTTCAGCACGGCATAGTTCGGCAGCGAGGCATCGTTGGGCGTGACGATGGTGGTCCGCAGACCGCTGCCGAACAGCATGTCGGTCGAGACCTTGGTCGCCCAGTCGGTATCGGCGTTGAAGGTGTAGGCAGCTCCGGCCGACATCGTCCAGCCTTGGGTATGATCGAGGAAGATGTAGTTCCGGGCGATGTAGGCGAGCTCATCCGCGGCAAAATTGAACTGCGCCGAGTTGATGTTCTTGCCAAGGCCGCTGCCGTAGGCACCGTTGAAGTAGAGCGACCACGGGCCTTCGTCATAGCTGATGTTGAACTCGGCGCCTTTGACGATGGCATTGGCGTAGTTGAACGAAGTGAGCGTGATCGGAGCGCCGAACTGGCCCTCGTCGAGCAGGTTCTGCGCGATCTTGTAGTAGGCGCTCAGCCCCACCGTCAGGCCGCGCGCGGGTTTCACGCTGACGCCGACGTCGAAATAGTCGGCGCGCTCGGCCTTCACCGCCGAGTTCTGCAGCACTTCCGGCTGGGCCACGGTGCCGGTGAACAGGCTGATCGAGTTGTTGTTGACCTGCAGCAGCGGCGGCGGCGTGAAGTAGCGCGAGTATCCGGCGCGGAAGGTGAAGGCTGGATCGGGCTGCCACACGACGTTGACGCGAGGGCTGAACTGGTACTCGGATGTGGGCGCCGTGATGGCGTCAAAACGCAGACCGAGGTTCACGGTGACGGTGGGCAGCAGGCGCCACTCGTCCTGGAGATAGGCGCTGTACGTCCAGCCCGCGATATCGGACTTGTCGGTGAAGCCTGTCCACTGGTCTGACGGGATGGGATCGCCGTCCGGATTTTCGGGATCGCTGGTGAGGGTCAGCACATTGCCGGTGGTGTTGCTGGTCGCGCGCTCGCGTTGGATCAGGAATCCGCCGCGTAGCGTGTGATTGCCGGTGAACTTCCATGAGCCATCGCCCTGCACACCGGTGGCGAAGCTCGTCCGCGTCGTCCACGGCGCGATACCGTTGAACAGCAAGTCGCCGAACGCATCAGGCTTGTAGGTGAGGCTCGAGTAGCGGGTGAAGCCGGAGAGCTGGAAGTCGAGATCCTGATAGCTCTTCTGCAGCGAGGCGATGGCGAAGTAGGTTTTCTCCCACTGGCGCTGGTCGAGAACCGAGCTGGGCCAGTAGCTCGTGCCACCCACCGTGAAGGCGGGTGTCTGGAACGGCACATTGGGGATCTGGAAGCGTGAGTTGGCGAGGCCGCCGATGAAGGCAAGCCGCGTATTCTCGTCGACGATGCCGGTGATCTTCGCCAGCCCGTAGTACTGGTCGGTGGCGTCGTGGATCGGCGTGAATGACGCCGTCGGATTCTCGATGCCAAGCCCGTTGTGGATGTACTGGCCCGAAAGGAAGTAGTCGATCTTGCCGCTGCGGCCGCCGTAGGAGAACGCCGGCTCGGAGTAGTTGCGCGAGCCCATGGTCAAGGAGGCGTCGCCGCCGGGATCGGTCGTGCCCGACTTCACCGTGATATCCACAACGCCTGCGGTATGCAGCCCGTATTGCGCGGGCAGGGCGCCGGTCAGCAGCGACATCTGGTTGGCGTAGCGCGTGGCGAGGATGTTGTTGAACAGCGACAGGCCTTCGGGCAGCTGCACGCCGTCGAGCCGATACTGCACGTTGCCGTGGTCGCCACGGATATGGATCTGGCCGAAACTGTCCTGCACGACTCCGGGCGCGCGCAGCAGCACCTGGTTCAAGGGCGCATTCTCGCCCTGCGGGATATTGCCGATCGTGCGCGGCGTGAAGTCGTAGACCGTGGCGCCCAGGCTCGGCTGGATGGAGCTGCGCGCCTCGTCCAGCCGCGTCGCCGTGACCGTGATGCCGAGAGACGGATCCACGACAGGCGGCTGCGGTTGCGGCTCGGTTTGAGCGTGGATCGCGCCCGGCAAGGAAAGTGCGCAACCCAACGCCGCCCAACCGACATGCCGCCGCATGACTTCTCCCCATTCGATGTCCACCAGATCGGGTAATTGATATATTATAACATTCCTGATGGTCAATGCGGACGTGGCGCCGGCACGCCGAGTGCTTGTATGGTTGCCCAATCAAACGAGACTCTTTGTTCCTTGAAGACATCACCCAGGACGCGGCGTGCCTTGCTGACTGCTGCCGGTGCGGCGGCACTGGCTACAGCGGGTACCGACGCCGTCTCCCAGACCTTGTCGCCCGCGCGCCGGTCCTCGTTCCCTGAGGGCTTTCGCTGGGGCACCGCCACATCGGCTTATCAGGTCGAAGGCGCTGCCCAGGAAGACGGTCGCGGGCCCTCGATCTGGGACGTCTTTGCGCGCGAGCCAGGTCGCATTCGCGATGGGTCGACCGGCGACGTCAGCGTCGACCACTATCACCGCTACAAGGAAGACGTGGCGCTCATGAAGTCGCTCGGCGCGACGACGTACCGCTTCTCGATTGCCTGGCCGCGTGTCTTCCCCGACGGCAAGGGCGCGGCGAACAGCAAGGGGCTCGATTTCTACGATCGGCTGGTCGACGAGCTGCTCGGCGCCGGCATCGACCCTTTCGCCACGCTCTATCATTGGGATCTGCCGCAGCCGCTGCAGGCGAACGGCGGCTGGGAATCACGCGACACGGCCGAAGCCTTCGGGGCTTATGCCTCCTACATCGCGGGCAAGCTCAGCGATCGTGTGCGCCACATCTTCACCATCAACGAGATGTCGGCCTTCGTGGAGCTCGGCTACGGCGTCGGTGTCTTCGCGCCCGGCCTCAAGCTCGAACCAACGCGCCTGAACCAGGCGCGCCACCACGCCGTGCTGGCGCACGGCCTGGCCGTGCAGGCGGTGCGGGCGAGCGGCCGGCCGGGGACGCGCGTAGGGCCCGCAGAAAATATCGCCGTCGTGTTGCCTGCCATCGATACCGAAGAGAACATCAAAGCGGCTGAATTGGCCACTCGCGAGCTGAACGCGCCGTATCTCACCGTGATGATGGAAGGCCGCTATACCGATGCCTATCTGGCGCGGGAAGGCGCCGCTGCTCCGCGGTTCACTGCCCAGGATCTGAGCACGATCTCGAGCAAGGTCGATTTCGTCGGCGTGAACGTGTACGCGCCGAATGCCTACGTGCGGGCGAGCGAAGCCGCTCCAGGCTTCGTCGAGCTGCCGTTGCAGGCGTCGCATCCGCACATGGCTTCGCCGTGGCTGAAGGTGGCGCCGGAGGCACTTTACTGGGCGCCACGCCATGTCGCGCGGCTGTGGGACGCCAAGGATATCTTCATCACCGAGAACGGTGCCTCGGCCGCCGACAAGCCGGCCGCCGACGGCATGGTCTACGACCTCGATCGCGTGATGTACCTGCGCAATTACCTGATGCATCTGCAGCGCGCCACCGCCGAAGGTATCCCGGTGCGCGGCTACTTCTTGTGGAGCTTGCTCGACAATTTCGAATGGGCCGACGGCTATGCGACCCGCTTCGGCCTGGTCCACGTCGACTATGCGACCTTGAAGCGAACACCCAAGCTCAGCGCCTCGTTCTATCGCGAAGTGATTGCGCGCAACGCGTTGGCGTGAGCGCTCATAGTCGGTGCTACACCCGGCCGTGGCAGTGCTTGAATTTCTTGCCTGAGCCGCAGGGGCAGGGAGCATTGCGCGCCACCTTGCCCCAGGTCGACGGATCGTTGGGATCGCGAGCGGCCTTGGCAGCGCGCGGCCGTTGCAACGTGGCGACACCGCCGCCGTCAGGATCCGCAGGATCGAAAGCGGGGTCGTCCTGCATGGAGGAGGCGAGTGCCGGATCCTCATGCACCTCGACCATCTGCGGCGGCGCGGCGGGTACCGGCGGCTGCTCCATGCGCAGCTGCAGCGTTGCCAGCAGGTTCACCACCTGCTCGCGCAGGCCGGTCAGCAGGTCATTGAAGAGATTGAACGCTTCACGCTTGTACTCGTTCAGCGGATCCTTCTGGCCATAGGCGCGCAGGCCGATGCCCTGCCGCAGGTGGTCCAGATGCAACAGGTGCTCCTTCCAGCTCTGGTCGAACAGCTGCATCAGCACGCTCTTCTCGACCTGGCGCCAGACATCCGTGCCATACTGAGCCGCGCGCTGCGCGAACAGGCGCTCGACGGCATCGTTCAGGCGGGTCTTGATCTCCTCGTCGGCGATGCCTTCTTCCTTGGCCCACTCCTCGACCGGCAGATCGAGCCCGAACAGGCGCTGAACCTCTTCCTTCAGCTCACCCACCTTCCACTGCTCGGCATAGACGTCCTCGGGGATGGTGCGGGTCACCAGCGTATCGACCACGTCGCGGCGCATGCCGGCGATGGTGTCCGAGACATCCTCGGTCGCCATCAGCTCGAGCCGCTCCTTGTAGATCTCCTTGCGCTGGCTGTTCATGACGTCGTCGAAGCGCAGCAGGTTCTTGCGGATCTCGAAGTTGCGCGCCTCGACCTTGCCCTGCGCCGTCTCGAGCGCCTTGTTGAGCCAGCGATGGGTCAGCGCCTCGTCATCGGCCATGCCCTTCTTCTGCACCCAGTCGAGCACCTTGTTGTTGCCGAAGATGCGCATCAGGTCGTCTTCCAGCGACAGGAAGAACTTCGACGCGCCGGGATCACCCTGGCGCCCCGAGCGGCCACGCAGCTGGTTGTCGATGCGCCGGCTCTCGTGACGCTCGGTCCCGACCACGTAGAGGCCGCCGGCGGCGCGCACGACCTCGCGGTCGCGTTCGACCTCGGCCTTGATGCCGGCGGTCACCCGCTCGAGCTCGCTGTTGCGCTGGGCCTCGTCGGCCGTCTTGGCGGCGATTTCCGCCTCGGCCTGACGGATCAGCATCTCGGCATTGCCGCCGAGCTGGATGTCGGTGCCGCGGCCGGCCATGTTGGTGGCGATGGTGATGGCACCCGGCCGGCCGGCCTGGGCGACGATGTAGGCTTCCTGCTCGTGGTAGCGCGCGTTCAGCACGTTGTGCGGGATCTTGTGCTTCTTCAGCTCGTCGGAGAGCGCTTCCGACTTCTCGATCGACACCGTGCCGACCAGCATCGGCTGCTGGCGGGCTCGGCAATCCTCGATCAGCTTGACGATGGCCCGCGTCTTGTCGGCGATGGTGCGATAGATCTCGTCGTCGGCATCCTTGCGCGCGACCGGCACGTTGGTCGGGATCTCGACCACTTCCAGCTTGTAGATCTCGCCGAACTCGGCGGCCTCGGTCATCGCCGTGCCGGTCATGCCCGCGAGCTTGGGATACATGCGGAACAGGTTCTGGAAGGTGATCGAGGCCAACGTCTGGTTCTCGCGCTGGATCTCCACCTTCTCCTTGGCTTCGAGGGCTTGGTGCAGGCCCTCGGAGTAACGCCTGCCCGCCATCATGCGGCCGGTGAACTCGTCGATGATGACGACCTGGCCATCCTTGACGATGTAGTCGACATCGCGCGTGAACAGCTTGTGGGCGCGCAGCGCCTGCGTCACATGGTGCAGCACCGAGACCTGGGTCGGCGCATAGAGGCTGATGCCCTCCGGCAGGAGACCGTCGGCGCGCAGGATGTCCTCGACGGCTTCCACACCGGCGTCGGTCAGGACGACAGTGCGATTCTTCTCGTCCTTCTCGTAATGATCGGGCCGGAGGCGCGGGATCACCGTGTCGGCACGGCGGTAAAGCTCCGAGGAATCTTCGGCCGGGCCGGAGATGATGAGCGGCGTGCGCGCCTCGTCGATCAGGATCGAATCGACCTCGTCGACGATGGCGTAGTTGAAGGGCCGCTGGGCCATGGCATCCAGGCGGTACTTCATGTTGTCGCGCAAGTAGTCGAAGCCGATCTCGTTGTTGGTGCCGTAGGTGACGTCGCAGGCATAGGCGGCCTTGCGCTGCTCGTCGTCCAGCTCGTGCACGATCACGCCGACGCTGAGCCCCAGGAACTTGTAGACTTGGCCCATCCATTCGGAGTCGCGCTTGGCGAGGTAGTCGTTCACGGTCACGACATGCACGCCCTTGCCTTCCAGGGCGTTGAGATAGACCGGCAGGGTGGCGACCAGCGTCTTGCCTTCGCCCGTCTTCATCTCGGCGATCTTGCCTTGATGCAGCACCATGCCGCCCTTGAGCTGGACATCGAAGTGGCGCTGACCGAGCGTGCGCTTGGCAGCCTCTCGCACCGTGGCGAACGCTTCGACCTGGAGGTCGTCCAGGGTCTCGCCCTTGGCCAGGCGCTCGCGAAATTCGGTCGTCCTGGCGCGAAGCTGCTCGTCGGAGAGCTTTTCCAGCTCCGGCTCGAGTGCATTGATTTTCGCCACCGGCTTGTCGAAGCTTTTGACGACGCGGTCGTTGGCGGTGCCGAACAGGCTTCGGGCCAGCGCGCCCAGCATGAAACCCTCGATATTTTAAAGACTTAGGCGGGCACGCGGCCCGCCGTCCCGTTCACAGATAGAGAGCGCGTCTGCCAGTGTCAACGCGCGGGCCACCGATCGACAAGGTCCATCAACGTGGCAAGGTGCGGCGAGCCGCGGCATGGACACGGTCCTCACGAAAAAGTGCCGCAATTTGCCGCCATCACCGCGTGCATCGGGGAGGCGATGCTTGCTTGGCCCAACAGGCCATGTGTAAACGGATCAACTGCCCCCGCGCCTCGGATAATTGCCCCGGAGCCCCTCATGAGCCTTCGTCTGCGCCCTCTGCGCTCGCTTGTCCTCTGTTGCGCAGCTGCCGCAATTGCCGGTTCCGCCGCCGCTCAGCAGCCGGCGCAGAAGCCGGCAAGCCCGCCACCCGCGCAACAATCCGGTCAACCGGCCAAGGATCCGGTGGTGGCCACGGTCAATGGGCAGCCGATCCGGTTGTCGGACCTCGAGGTGGCCCAACAGGCCCTGCCGCAACAATATCGTAGCATGCCGTTGCAGGCGGTGTTTCCGGCGCTGCTCGATCGCATGATCGACAGCAAGCTGGTGGTGCTGGAGGGCAGGAAGACCAAGGTCAACGACGATCCCGCATTCAAGAAGCGAATGGCTTTCGTCGAGGACCAGGTGCTCCAGGATTTCTGGATTCAACGCGAGATTGCTCGCCAGGTCACCCAGGAAAAGCTGCAGAAGCGCTATGAGGAGCGGCTGAGCTCGATGCCGGCGGAAGAGGAAGTGCATGCGCGGCACATCCTTGTTTCGACCGAGGATGAAGCCAAGGCGATCCTCGCTGAGCTGAAGAAAGGCACGGCATTCGACAAGCTCGCGAAGGATAAATCGACCGACAAGGCGTCAGGCGCCGAAGGCGGCGACCTTGGCTGGTTCAAGAAGTCCGATATGGTGAAGGAGTTCGCCGATGCGGCTTTCGCTTTGAAGAAGGGCGAGACCAGCGAGGCGCCCGTCAAGACCCAGTTCGGCTATCACATCATCAAGGTGGAGGATCGTCGCAAGGCGCCGCCGCCGTCGTTCGAGGAGCTTGCCGACCAGCTGCGCGAGGAGATGGCGCGCGAGGTCGTGACGGCACAGCTCGATCAACTCCGCGCCGGGGCCAAGATCGAGAAGTTCAACATCGATGGCGGCAAGCCCGAAGCGGCGCCGGCCAAGCCTGCCGCGCCAACTAATCCCACAGCGCCCGCCCCGTCGCCGAGCAAGTAAAACTCACGTTTTCTGGCATTTTTGGTGTAGGCTCCGCCGTTCGGAGTGGGCCGGGGTGTTGCTCGGCCATCCGCAAGGGGAGTCTCATGGTCGTCAAGCATGCCCAATCGCCGCTCGCGCCTAAAGTCACGCCGACGCTGCCGCGCATCGCTGGCGTGAAGCTCGCCGCCGCCCAGTCGGGCGTGCGCTACAAGGATCGCGACGATGTCATGCTGGCCGTCGTGCCGGCCGGCGCCACCGTGGCCGGCGTCTTGACACGCTCCAAGACCAGCTCGGCGCCGGTCGACTGGTGCCGCAAGAACCTCGGCCGCGGCAAGGTACGCGCCATCCTCGTCAATGCCGGCAACGCCAATGCCTTCACCGGCAAAGCCGGCGACAAGGCGGTCGAGGAGAGCACGCGGGCAGTCGCCCAGGCGCTCGGCTGTCCGCGCAACGAGGTTTTCATGGCGTCGACGGGCGTGATTGGCCAGCAGCTCGACTGGGAGAAGATCGCCGCCGTCGTCCCGACGATGGTGAAATCGGCGCGCGAAGACGGCTGGGCTGCCGCTTCTGCCGCCATCATGACGACCGACACGTTTCCCAAGCTCGCCACTCGCCAAGCCCGCGTCGGCGAGCGCACCGTGACCATCAACGGCTTTCTCAAGGGGTCGGGCATGATCGCGCCGGACATGGCGACGATGCTGGGCTTCGTCTTCACCGACGCCAAGGTTCCCGGAGGCGTGCTGCAGAAGCTCTTGTCCGACGCCGCCGACAAGTCGCTAAACTGTGTGACCGTCGACGGCGACACCTCGACCAGCGATACGCTGCTGATGGTGGCGACGGGCGCCGCGCGGCATGCGCCGATCGAGGAGTCGGACGATCCGGTCCTGGTCGATTTCAAGCGCGCGCTGGACGAGGTGTTGATCGAGCTTGCGCAGCTTCTGGCGCGTGACGGCGAGGGCGCCACCAAGTTCGTGACCATCAATGTCGGTGGCGCTTCCTCTAATGGGGCGGCGCGCAAGATCGGCCTGTCGGTCGCCAACTCGCCGCTGGTCAAGACGGCGATCGCCGGTGAGGACGCCAACTGGGGCCGCATTGTCATGGCAGTGGGCAAGTCGGGCGAGCGTGCCGATCGCGACAAGCTCCGGATCTCGATCGGCGGCGTGCGCATCACCGATGGCGGCCAGGTCGTTCCCAACTATGATGAAACGCCGGTCGCCAAGCATATCAAGGGCACTGACATCGTCGTCGACATCGACCTGGGCATCGGCCGGGGCCGAGCGACCGTGTGGACCTGCGATCTGACACACGGCTACATCGACATCAACGGCAGCTACCGTTCTTGAGCTTCGATCAGTCTCGCTTCGAGGAAGAGTGCCCGGGCGGACCGCCGCCGCTCGGTGATCGTCCTTTGGTGCTGGTCGCGGCCGTTGCGTTGGTCGATGCCGATGGTCGCCTGCTGATTGCCCAGCGTCCGGCGGGGAAGTCGATGGCTGGGCTGTGGGAATTTCCTGGCGGCAAGGTCGATCCCGGGGAGACGCCCGAGCAGGCGCTGGTGCGTGAGCTGCATGAGGAGCTCGGGATCGAGACGGCCACGAGCTGTCTGGCACCGGTGGCCTTCGCCAGCCACGGCTACGAGAAGTTTCACTTGCTGATGCCGGTCTTCGCCTGCCGCAAATGGATCGGCGTACCGCGACCGCGTGAAGGCCAAGCGCTCAAATGGGTCCGGCCCGGCGACCTCGCACGCTATCCCATGCCGCCGGCCGACCTGCCGTTGATCGGACTGCTTCGCGATCTTCTATGATGGTGAAGGCGTAGGCAGAGGATTTCCTTCACGCCACGCGAGCAGCCGACGAAAGATGACGGCCTGCACCGTGGCCACGATGCCGGCACCGGCATAGGAGACGAGAATCGCCACTGTCCAGGTCACGATGGCGGCGCCTTCCTGGGCCGCCAACACGCCACGCACGATGCCGTAGACGATCAGCGTGGCCATGGCGGTGACCAGCGCGCTGAGGAAGAAGGCAAGGAAGAGAGCGCCTATAATCGTCCAGCTGTTGCCGCGGCTGTAGAGCCAGGAGAAGCGCGGCGAGAACGGCACGTCGACCGCCGTTGCGGCGAGTCCATAACTGACCCGCAGCGCCAGCAGCGTCGACACGAAGAAGCCAACAGCCAATGGCGCTGCCATCGCCTGGCGGCGCGCCGCCTCCGGGTCAAGCGGTGCCGTCGACTCGAGCGTCGCTGGGTCGAGCGTGCCAACCGTGAGGGCGAAAGCGGCCACCAACAGGAACGTGACGCCGGCGACCTTGATGAGGTGCTTCAGGTAGGCCAATTCGCGCGACGACCAGGCAAGTCCCGGCGGCCGGTCGACACGATGTGGTCCTAAAAGCACCACTCGCTGCCAGGCGACCATGAACATCACTGTCGGCACGACGTCGAGGAGCTTCTCGATCAGCACAGCGAGCAGAGAGTCCTCGGCCAGCAATGCTCCTGCGAGGCGGATCGCGAGCGACATGATCCAGGGGATCGTCACCAGATGAAAGAACAGGCGGAGATTGGCGAAGAAGAATCCGAAGCCTTCCGACAGCACGTCGGCGAAGGACAGTTTCACAGATGGCACGATCTAGCCTCGTTCCACCTTCTCGCCGGCGCTCTGCTCGGCGCTGCCTAGCGCCTCTGCCAGCCGCCGCGCCGCGCTGCCCGGCCGGATGGGCTTGGGCTGCGAGGCATGCGGCCCCCAGCCATGAAGAAACAGCACCTCGAAGCTCGCTACGACCCGCCCAGAGGGCAGCGTGAACCGCTCGCCGTAGATTTCGGCCGCGCGCAGGAGCGTCGCGCGACGGGTGAGCGCTCGGCGGCGCTCGAGCACGAGGTTGCCTTCACCCATGGCGCTGAGATCGCGCATGAGAGCGAGCGCATTGTCGTACTCGACGTCGATCGTCTCGCCGTCGGCCACTGGAAGGGCAAAGCCCGCGCGTTGCAGCAGTCCCGCGATGTCCCGCAGGTCGGCGAAGGGCGAGATGCGTGGGCTCAGCCCGCCTTCGATCTCGCTCTCTGCGGCAGCCAGGGCCTGACGCAATTGCCAGAGCGTGGAGCCACCCAGCATCGCCGCCAGCAGCAGTCCATCAGGCTTCAGGATGCGGCCGATCTGGATCAAGGTGCCGGGCAGATCGTTGACCCAATGCAGGTCCATGGCGCTCATCACCAGGTCGAAGCTTGCCGGCGCGAAAGGCAGCGACTCCTCGTCGGCCACCACGGCCGGACCTTGGGCGCGGCGGGCGAAGCCGTGGCCGAGATCGGCCCGCACGATATGACCGACACTGGCGTGGCCTGCGAGCGATGAAGCGATTTCGTCACCGTGCGAGCCGATATCGAGGGCCAGCGGGAAGTGGCGACGCACGTCCTGCAAACGTTCTACGAGACGCTCCGCGATCTCGCGTTTTAGAAAGGCCCGACTGTCCCAATCGGAGGCCGCGCGTTCCCGCCGCTGGCGAAGCAGCATACGGTCGAAAACCAGAAGGGGATCGGGCGCGCTCACGGTGTGTATGTAGGCCCAAAGGGCTGCGGCGGGTAGGGGAGCTGCCTTCCTCCCGGCGCATTTTGCCAGTCTGATCACTGCATGCTGCCTAAAGGACTGCCCTCCAAAGGATTGGCCCCCAAGGGATTGGCTCCCAAGGGATTGGCTCCCGCTTGCGCCAATGCCGTCCGCATGGCGCTCGATGCCGTCCTGCCGCCGTTGTGCCTGGGCTGCAATGAGATCGTCGAGGCGCCGGGTGCGTTGTGTGCGGGCTGCTGGCAGCGCTTCTCGTTCATCGCCCCGCCCTACTGCGAGCGCTGTGCCTATCCTTTTGCTGAAGATTTGGGCCGCGGCACTCTCTGCGCGGCTTGCATCGCGCGACCGCCGCGCTTTCGCCGCGCCCGCTCGGCACTGGTCTATGACGAGCAGAGTCGCCGGCTGGTCCTGCCGTTCAAGCATGGCGATCGCACCGACATTGCGCGCGCTTGCGGCAGTTGGATGGCCCGTGCCGGCGCCGAGCTTCTGGCGGAGGCCGACCTCGTCGCGCCGGTGCCCTTGCACTGGCGCCGGCTATTCATGCGTCGCTACAATCAGGCGCAGCTCCTGGCACGCATTGCGATACGCCAGCGAGCAATATCAACACGGGCACGACTTGTTCCCGATCTGCTGCTGCGGCGGCGCTGGACCGGCTCGCAGACCGGTCTGCGTGCCGACGAGCGGCGCGGCAACGTCCGGCGTGCCTTCGACATCCATCCGCGCTGGCGTGCCGAAGTGCGAGGCAAGGCGGTGCTCCTGATCGATGATGTGCTGACCACGGGCGCCACGGTCGAGGCCTGTGCCCGGGCACTGCAGCGCGGCGGCGTGCGTCACGTTGACGTCCTGACGCTGGCGCGGGTCGTCCGCCCGACGCTATATTCGCACCAAAGGGGACATTGATGGCCAGGATTGAGATCTACACCACGCCCTTCTGCGGCTACTGCGCCCGGGCCAAGAGCCTGCTCGACAAGAAGGGTGCAGCCTACGAAGAGATGGACGTGATGATGGACGACAAGAAGCGCGCTGAAATGCGTGACCGGGCCAGACGTTCCACCGTTCCGCAGATTTTCATCAACGGGCAACATATTGGCGGTTCGGACGAGCTTGCGGCGCTGGAGCAGGCGGGCAAGCTCGATCCTCTGCTGGCGCAGCCAGGCTGAAGCTGAAGAGGAGGCGAGGCGATGGCGACGTTCAGGGCCGGCCTGATCCAGACCAACGTCAGCAACGACATGGCCGAAAACGCCGATTTCGTGCGTGCGCAGGCGCGGTTGGCGCGCGATGCCGGCGCCGATTTCGTGATGACACCGGAGAACACCGGCCTGATCGGTGCCAACCGGGCCGAAACTTTGCAAAAAGCCCAGACGGAAGAGACGCACGCCATGCTGGCGGCGGCCCGCACCAGCGCGCGCGAAACCGGCGCCTGGTTCCTGCTGGGCTCGATCCATGTGCGCGTGCCCGGCGAGGAGCAGATCCGCAATCGCTCCTACCTGATCGACACTTCAGGCGCCATCGTAGCCAGTTATGACAAGATCCACATGTTCGACGTGCAGCTCGCCGGCGGGGAGAGTTACCGCGAATCGTCGACGTTCAAGCCCGGTGAGAGGTCGGTGCTGGCGGAGACGCCGTGGGGCGTCCTCGGCATGACGATCTGCTACGACTTGCGCTTCCCCTATCTCTATCGCGATCTGGTTCATGCCGGCGCCACCATGCTGGCGATTCCGTCGTCCTTCACGGTACCGACGGGCGCGGCGCATTGGCACACGCTGCTGCGGGCCCGGGCCATCGAGACCGGCTGTTTCGTGTTCGCACCCGCGCAAGTCGGCACCCATAAAGGGTCCAACCGCAAGACTTATGGCCATTCTCTGGCCGTGGCGCCGTGGGGCGAAGTGCTGGCCGATGCCGGCGGCGAGAAGGCGGGGTTCGTCGTGGCGGATATCGATCTCGGCAAGGTTGCGGAAGCGCGCAAGATGGTGCCCTCGCTGACCCATGATCGCCAGTATGCCGCGCCGGTGCTCGGCAAAGCCGCTGTCGCCCACGCGGCGGAGTAGCGCTTAAAGCCGACGGGCGGCGATCCGCTGCACCATCGCCATCTTGGGCTCGCTGACCAGCCTTGCCTCGTAGGCAGTGACCGAGAATCGGCCGCGAACCCATTCGAGCAGCTCGCCATCCTTCAGCAGGAACTCCGGCCGCGTCGGCCGGCCGAAGCGCTCATTCCCCTCCATGAATGTTTCGTAAAGCAGCACGCCGCCTGGTGCCAACGAGTCGAGCAGCATGGGGAAAAGTGGCCGATGGAGATAGTTGGTCACGACCACCGCGCCAAAGATGCGTCCGAGTAGCGGCCACGGCGGTCCGTCCTCCAGATCGACCTGGATGCTCTCGATGGTCGGATCGCTCGCCAAAGCCGTGGTATCGCGGTCCAGCGCGGTCACCCTGTGGCCGCGTGCAGCAAAGAAACGGCTGTGGCGGCCACTGCCGGCTGCGACATCGAGGACGGTCGCTTCGGGAGCGACCAGGCCCGCCCATTGCACGATCCAAGGTGAGGGCAAACCCCTTGCGTCAGCCACGATGAAACCCCATCATCTCTGGCACTCTCCTGGAGGGAGTGCCAACAGTCGGAATTCTGCGTAATTTCATGATCCTCTATCGCCTACGCTGCTCTGCGGGCCACGAGTTCGAAAGCTGGTTCAAGGACAGCAAGACCTACGAACGACAAGAAAAGAAGTCCCTGATCGGCTGTGCGATCTGCGGCGACTTCAAGGTCGAGCGCGCGATCATGGCGCCGCGGCTGAGCAAGGGCAGCAAGGCGAAGCCCGTCGAGGCCGCGCCCGCCGCTGCACCAACGCCCGCCCCGTCCGCTCAACACCCGTCCGCCGAACACCCGTCCGCCGAACACCCGTCCGCTGAACAGCAGCAGATGGCGGCCCTTGCCCGGCATATGCCAAAGGAGTTGCGGGAGGCGCTGCTCAAGGTGCGCGAGCATGTCGAGAAGAACTGCGAGCATGTCGGCAACAAGTTTGCCGAGGAGGCGCGCAAGATCCACTACGGCGAGAGCGACAAGCGCGGGATCTACGGCGAGACCAGCGAGGACGAAGCCGAGGCGTTGGCCGAGGAAGGCATCGAGTTCGGTCGCCTGCCTTGGGTGCCGCGCGGAAACTAAGACCGGGCCACACCGTACAGCATGTAATTCACGTCGAGGTCGCGGCTGTTGAGCGACCAGGCGCGGCTGAGCGGGCTATAGACCACACCCACGATTTCCTGCGCCTCGATGCCTTCTCGACGAAGGCCATTCACGACTTCCGATGGCCTCAGGAATTTCTTCCAGTCGTGCGTCCCGCGCGGCAGCCAGCCCAACAGGTATTCGGCGCCGGCAATCGCCAAGGCCCAGGCCTTGGCGGTGCGGTTGAGCGTCGAGAGAAAGATCAGTCCCCCTGGCTTCGTCAGGCGGCTGCAGGATTTGAGGAAGAGATCGATATCGGCCACGTGCTCGATGATCTCGAGGGCCAGCACGATGTCGAACTGAGCGCCTGACAGCGCCAGTGCCTCGGCCGTGGCCTGGTCATACTCGATGTCCGCCAGGCCTTGCTTCTGGCCGTGCAAGGAGGCCACGGCGATGTTGCGTTCGCTGGCATCGATCCCCGTCACGCGGGCCCCGAGGCGGGCCATTGGCTCGCTGAGCAGGCCACCGCCGCAACCGACGTCGAGCAACGACAGGCTATGCAGCGGCTTGCTCGACAGCGGCTCGCGTCGCCAATGGGCCGCGGCACGGTCGCGGATGTAACCGAGCCGTACCGGATTGAGCCGGTGCAAAGGCGCGAACTTGCCCGAAGGATCCCACCATTCATCGGCGATGCGCGAGAAGCGCTCGATGTCGGCAGGATCGACAGTGGTCTCAGCAGGATCGGCCATGGCTGCCCTTGACCCCAATGGTCCTCACGGTGTCTATACCCCGCTTTCGAGCAGGTCCATGGCGCGCATCGTTCTGAAATTCGGCGGTACTTCGGTCGGCGACACCGACCGCATCAAGAATGTCGCGCACAAGGTCAAAGCCGAGGTCGATCGCGGCAATCAAGTCGCGGTTGTCGTCTCGGCCATGTCGGGGGCGACCAACCAGCTGGTGAAATGGGTCAACGAGATCGCCCCGCTGCACGATGCGCGCGAGTACGACGTCGTCGTGGCGACCGGCGAGCAGGTGACGATCGGCCTTCTGGCGCTGGCGCTGCAGCAACTCGGGGTCAAGTCGCGCTCGTGGCTGTCATGGCAGATCCCCATCCGCACCGATGCGGCCTATGCCAAGGCGCGTATTGTGGATATCGAAACCTCCGACATGGCTTGCGCCATGGCGGCCGGGGAGGTGCCGATCGTGCCCGGTTTCCAGGGGCTCTCGCCGGAAGGCAGGGTGACGACGCTCGGTCGCGGCGGCTCGGATACCTCGGCGGTGGCGCTGGCGGCTGCCCTCAAGGCGGAGCGCTGCGACATCTACACCGATGTTGACGGCGTCTATACGACCGATCCCAGGATCGTCGAGAAAGCGCGCAAGATCGACCAGGTGACCTACGAGGAGATGCTCGAGATGGCGTCGCAGGGCTCGAAGGTCCTGCAAACACGCTCCGTCGAGCTGGCAATGAATCATCACGTGCGCGTCCAGGTGCTGTCGTCGTTCGATTCGGCGCTCGGAAGCGACCTGCCGGGCACGATGGTTGTAGACGAGGAAGAGATCATGGCCCAGGGGCTCGAGAAATCCGTCGTGAGCGGCATCGCCTTCTCCAAGGATGAAGCCAAGATCACGGTCACGCGTGTCGCCGACCGGCCCGGGGTCGCAGCGGCGATCTTCGGCCCGTTGGCCGATGCCAATATCAACGTCGACATGATCGTGCAGAACGTGTCGCTCGACGGCAGCTCGACCGACATCACCTTCACCGTCCCACGCGCCGACCTTGCACGGGCAGTCGAACGCCTGGACCGTGCCAAGGCAGATCTCGAGTTCACCGGGATCAAGTCGGACACCAACGTCGCCAAAGTCTCGGTGATCGGCGTCGGCATGCGCAGCCACGCCGGCGTGGCGCAAAGGATGTTCCAGACCTTGGCTGCCAAGGGGATAAACATCCAGGTGATCTCCACCTCGGAGATCAAGATCAGCGTTCTCGTCAGCGCCGAATACACCGAGCTCGCGGTGCGTGCTCTCCACACGGCCTACGATCTCGACGCGGCCTGAACGCGGACAGCTTGAGAGCGGACGAATTGAACGCAGAAGCGCCTTTTCGCCTGTGCGAATAAGCGGGTAGGCAGTTCGGCAGGTGTCTTGCTATAAGCAGGCCATGCGCGCCAACCGCCTGCATATGGCCTGCCGAAACGCCAGCTCGACCCAATGGTCGGCGGCATGGCGTGTCTGCGCGTGCGTGATCGACCGTAGCTTTGTCGTCATCCGACTCAAGCATCTAGCGGTCTGACCATGGAGAGAACGACTCCTCTGGCCGGACCGCGAATGCTCCTCAAGCGGCTCCGGGACACGATGGCGCGTGCCGACTCTGTCGACGGCATGCTGGGGGAGGTCGTGCGCCTGGTCGCCAGCGAGCTGGTGGCCGAGGTCTGCTCCATCTACCTGCTGCGGGCCGGCGAGGTGCTGGAGCTGTTCGCCACCCAGGGGCTCAACCCTTCTGCCGTCCATCGCACCCGCTTGCGGTTGGGTGAAGGCCTGGTGGGCGACATTGCCGCCCATGCCCGACCATTGGCCCTCGCCGATGCTCAGAGCCATCCCCAGTTCGCTTATCGGCCCGAAACCGGCGAGGAAATCTACCACTCCCTCGCGGGCGTGCCGATCCTGCGCGCGGGCCGCGTGCTGGGCGTGCTGGTGGTTCAAAACCGCACCCGGCGCCAGTACGACGAAGAAGAGATCGAGACACTGCAGACTATCGCCATGGTGCTGGCGGAGCTGGTCTCGGCGGGTCATTTCGTCAGCCCCAACGAGGTGCAGCAAGTCGACGGGCTGGGCCTCTTGCCGCTGCGCGTCGATGGCGTGCAGCTCACGCCCGGCGTCGCGATTGGTCACGCGGTGCTGCACGAGCCTCGCATTGCCATCCAGAAGGTGGTTGCCGAGGATGTGGGGCAGGAGATGGCTCGCTTCGAGAGCGCCGCGCACGGCGTCCGCGAGGACATCGATCGCATGCTCGAGGCGCACGACATGCAGTCGGGCGAGCAGCGTGAGATTCTCGAAACTTTCCGCATGTTCGTCGACGATCGCGGCTGGCTGGAGCGCGTGCGCGAGGCGGTATCGTCCGGCTTGACGGCCGAGGCGGCCGTGCAGCGCGCTTTCGACGATGTGCGCGGGCGTCTCGGCCAGTCAACGGACCCCTACATCCGGGAGCGACTGAGTGATCTGCAGGATCTCACCAACCGGCTGCTTCTGCGTTTGAGCGGCCGCGTCGCACCCGATCCCAGCTCGCTGCCCGACGATATGATCGTTATCGCCCGCGACATGGGACCGGCGGAACTGCTCGACTATGACCGAACGCGGCTGCGTGGGTTGGTGCTCGAGGAAGGTTCGGCAATGAGCCATGTCGCGATCGTGGCGCGTGCGCTCGATATCCCCGTCGTGGGTCGGGCGCCCGATGTGCTGGCGCGAATCGAGCCAAGCGATCCCATCATCGTCGACGGTGACAACGCACAGGTTTTGGTGCGGCCGGCTGAGGACGTGCTGCAAACGATCCATGACGCGATCGATGCGCGCGCGGAGCGACGGCGCAAGTACGCCGCGCTGCGCGAGTTGCCATCGGCGACGCGTGATCAAGCGCGCATCGGCCTCCACATAAATGCCGGTTTATTGATCGACATGCAGCATCTCGATGAGACGGGCGCTGACGGCGTCGGCCTCTATCGTACCGAGATACCGTTCATGGTGCGTTCGGAATTTCCCGACGTGGACGCTCAGGCATGGCTCTACGGACGCGTCCTCGATCTTGCCGACGGCCGGCCGGTCACGTTTCGCACCCTCGATGTCGGCGGCGACAAGGTCTTGCCGTATGTCGGCACTTTTGGCGACGACAATCCAGCGATGGGTTGGCGCGCCATTCGCATCGGGCTCGATCGTCCTGCCATGCTGCGCCGTCAGCTGCGCGCGCTCATCCAGGCCGCTAATGGCCGGCCTTTATCGGTCATGTTCCCGATGATTGCCGAGGTCGGCGAGCTCCTGAGCGCCAGGCGTCTGCTCGATCTCGAGCTGGAGCGCTGCAACCGGCGCGGCCAGCCGCTGCCTGAGCGTTTGCGAGTTGGCGTGATGTTCGAGGTGCCGGCGTTGGCGTGGCAGCTCGACAGCCTGCTGCCCCACGTCGATTTCATCTCGGTCGGGACCAACGATCTCCTGCAGTTCCTGTACGCAGCCGATCGCGGCAATGCACGCTTGGCCGGTCGGTACGACAGCTTGTCTCCGGCTCTCCTTCGACTGCTACATTTTGTAGTGGAGAAAGTGCGACCGGCGGGCGTCGATCTTTCGGTGTGTGGCGAGATGGCGGGCCGTCCCGTTGAAGCACTCGCTCTGCTTGCCATCGGCGTGCGCACGTTGTCGATGTCGCCAGGTTCCATTGGTCCTGTGAAGGCGATGATTCGCTCGCTCGATTTGAAGCAGGCAACACGTTTCATGATCGCTGCGCTTTCGCAGCCGGATCGGTCGATGCGCGAGACACTGCGCTTGTTTGCAGCCGACCATGCGATTGAAATCTAGCGATTGAAAACTTTGCGACCGAATTTTAGCGGCGTGGGTCGAATCGTTTTTGCCCTGCCAGAGTGCCTCTGCTAGAAAGCGGCTCAGAGGGGAAGAGCAGGGTTCATCATGCCGGATCAGGTTGATTGGCGTGCGCTGGAACGCGAGGCCTCACCGGGTCGCGCAGTCGGTCGCTTGTTGCGCGACCAGCGTGAAGCCCGCGGACTTGGCCTCCCCGACATCGAGAAAAGATTGCGCATTCGCCGCGCTCATCTCGAGGCGATCGAAGAGGGTCGTTTCGACAAGCTGCCGGGTGCGGCTTACGTGCCCGCCTTCTTGCGCGCGTACGCAACGTACGTCGGCCTCGATCCTGAGAAGGTTCTGACGGCCTATCAGCTTTCCGGCGCGGTTCCGATCAAGCGTCCCCTCAACATGCCGGCTGACTTCCCGGTTGTGGAAAGACGCGCGCCAATCGGTCTCGCGGTGCTGACCGTGTTGTTGGTCGTCGGCGCCGGCTATGCAGCCTGGCAATACTTGCCACGCGAACGGGCTGTCGTGGCCGAGAAGGTGCCGCCTGTGCCTGATCGGCTCCTCGCCTCGCGCCCTGCCGGTCCGGGATCGAACGACAGCCCCACCCCTGCGCCTGCCGCGCGTAGCCCTGCAACGACCTCGGGCAGTGGCCAGACGGTTCAGGACACGCGAAGCGCATCGCCGCCGCCGGCGACATTGCCGGCCGACGTGTGGCCAGGCCGCCGCGATAGCGTGGCGCCACCGACCCAGGCTCAAAGCCAGACACCGCCCCTTGCGCCGCCTGTTGTGATTGCTGTTCCGGCTCCACCCCCGCCGCCGGCGGTTGTGGCCGTCCCCGGTGCGGGCCAGGCTCAGGCTGCCCAGCCTCCGGCACCGGCGGAGCCGCCCCGCGCGGCCGCGCAGCAGCCGTCGCCTGCCCCGACCGAGGAAGCCACGGCCCGCAATCCGCCACCGGAGCCGCCGGCAGCCGTCCCGGTGAGGGTCGACACTCCGGTCAAGGTCCGCAGCAACAGCTGGGTCGAATTGCGCAGTCCCAATGGCGACATTCTGGCGCAAACCTATGTGCGGGCCGGCGAGAGCTACGTCGTGCCTGCAGGCATTGCCTATCGCGTCATCGACGCCCGTTAGTGCCCGTTTTCGCTGGTTTGGCTTGCGCGAAGGCCGGCTGGATTAGCCGCTGTCGGGCGACTACATTGCGGGCATGAGCATCAGGCCCTACCGCGACATCGTGCGCCGCAAATCGCGGCGAATCATGGTCGGCTCCGTGCCGGTCGGCGGCGATTCGCCGATCACGGTCCAAACCATGACCAACACGTTGACGGCCGATGCTGCCGCGACAATTGCGCAGATCCATCGCGCCGAAGAGGCCGGCGTCGATATTGTGCGCGTCTCGTGTCCGGACGAGGACTCGACGGCGGCGCTTCCGGCCATCGTCAAGGCGTCCCGCGTGCCGATCGTGGCCGACATCCATTTCCACTACCGTCGGGCCCTGGAGGCGGCGCAGGCCGGCGCGGCGTGCCTGCGCATCAATCCCGGCAATATCGGCAGCGCTGAACGCGTGCGCGAGGTCGTGCAGGCCGCCAAGGATCATGGCTGCTCCATGCGGATCGGCGTCAATGCCGGCTCCTTGGAGAAGGATCTGCTCGAGAAATACGGCGAGCCCTGCCCCGAGGCCATGGTCGAAAGCGCCCTCGACCATGCCCGGATCCTGCAGGACCACGATTTCCACGAGTTCAAGATCAGCGTGAAAGCGTCCGACGTCTTTCTCGCAGTCGCCGCCTACCAGCAGCTTTCCGAGGCTTGCGATTACCCGCTGCACATCGGCATCACCGAGGCGGGTGCGCTGCGGACCGGCACGGTGAAGTCATCGATCGGGCTGGGCGCTCTCCTGTGGGCCGGCATTGGCGACACCATCCGCGTCTCGCTTTCGGCCGAGCCGGAGGAGGAGGTCCGCGTCGGCTTCGAGCTTTTGAAGGCGCTGAACCTGCGCCATCGCGGTGTCAATATCGTCTCCTGCCCGTCCTGCGCGCGCCAGCAGTACGACGTGATCCGTACGGTCGAGGCGCTCGAGCGGCGTGTCGCCCATATCACCACGCCCATGACGGTCTCGGTGATCGGGTGCGTCGTCAATGGCCCAGGCGAGGCGCGTGAAACCGACATCGGCTTCACCGGCGGCGGCAACGGCACCCATCAGGTCTACGTCGCCGGCGTGCCGCATCATCGCCTGAAGGATACCGACATCGTCGAGCATCTGGCGGGGCTGATCGAGAAGAAGGCGGCCGAGATCGAGGCCGCGAAGGTTGCCGAGGCAGATCGACACCGCGCCGCGGCCGAGTAGCGCTTCGATCTTCTTTCTTCTTCGACGATCCATTCAAGGCGATCTTCCGTGAGCAAGATGCAACCCGTGCGCGGCACGCACGACCTCCTTCCCGACGAGTATCGGCGCTTCGCGCATGTCGTGGACACAGCGCGCGACGTGGCGCGCCTCTACGGCTACCGCGAGATGGCCACGCCGATCTTCGAGTTCACCGAGCTGTTCGCCCGCGGCATCGGCGAGACGACCGATGTCGTCTCCAAGGAGATGTATACGTTCGATGACCGGAGCGGCGAATCGCTCACGCTGCGGCCGGAATATACCGCCGGCATCTGCCGCGCCTTCATCTCCAACGGCGAGCTTTCCCAGCAGCTTCCGCTCAAGATCTTTGCGGCAGGGCCGATGTTCCGTTACGAGCGGCCGCAGAGAGGCCGTCAGCGCCAGTTCCATCAGATCGACATCGAGGTGCTGGGCGCACCCGAGCCCGGCGCCGACATCGAGGTGATCCTGGTTGCAGCGGACATCCTCGACCGTCTCGGCATTCTGGATCGCTGTGTCCTGAAACTCAATTCCCTGGGAGATCCGGAGAGCCGTGCCGCCTATCGCCAGGTGCTGGTCGACTACTACGCGGCCCACATCTCTGGGCTTTCGGAGGATTCGCGAGCCCGCCTGCAGCGCAATCCGATGCGCATCCTCGACAGCAAGGATGAAGGCGACAAGGCGATCAACGCCCATGCACCGTCGCTCGCCGAGCACCTCAATCAGGCCAGCCGGGATTTCTTCGCGGCGGTGAAGGACGGCCTGGCGGCGGCCGGCGTGCCTTTCGAGGTCGACCCTGCCCTGGTGCGCGGGCTCGACTACTACACCCACACTGCGTTCGAGTTCGTGACCACGCATATCGGGGCGCAAGGCACGGTGCTGGGCGGTGGCCGTTATGACGGGTTGATCGCCGAGCTGGGCGGGCCGCCGACCGCGGGCATCGGCTGGGCGGGCGGCATCGAGCGCCTGATGATGCTGTGCAACGAGCCCGCGGCCTCACCGCGGCCCGTCGTGATGGCGCCGTTGGGGACGGCGGCCGAAGCCAAGGCGCTGGGTATCGCCCGTGCCTTGCGCCGCGCCGGCATCGCGGTCGAGCAGGACTATCGCGGCACCATGAAGCGCCGCATGCAGCGGGCCAACAAGCTCAATGCCCGCGCTGCCGTCATCATCGGCGACGACGAGCTCACCAAGGGCGTGGCTCAGCTCAAGGACCTCGACAGCGGTGATCAGCGGGAGGTGGCGCTGAGTGCGCTGGTCGATGCCTTGAAGGGCTGAACTCCAGCCCTACGACGATGAGCGATGACGAGAACGTTTACTTTGCAGAGCGCGGCAATAGCTGATGAATGCGCGTGCCGGGTCGCAGGCGGCAGTGGCGTCCGCGCGGCCAAGACGAACTTCCGCAGCATAGTCGCCTCTTGCTCGACGGAGGGAAGCTTCATGCAGTGATGCGCCGGCCTTACGGCCGTTGGGCCCGAGGTCGCGGACGGCCAAGCCAAACCGTCCGATCAATGAAGAATGCGTCTTTGGTAAACAACAGCGTCAGGCTCATCGGATGCGGCGCGGCTTTCCACGGAGCGCATTAGTCGTGATGCCTTGCGCATATGTTGTTGGCGCTCATCGATCATATGGCAACGCCATCCTCCCGGACGTTGCGGTAGAAGCTGTAGTCCAGCTTTTCGTGAGCTGCGGGGAACGGCATCGCTTGGATGTACGAGCCCGTCTCCAACATGAGATCGTAGGCAATACCCGAAAGGACCGATAGGTCCCGCCTTGTCGGACGGCCCCGGATGAAGACCGCGAGATCCCACAGTCGGAGTCTCGGCGCGCATTGCCGCGCGCGCGATCCGTAGAGCACGACCTTCGCCACACGACGCGGGATTGCCTTAAGGGCACGGCGCTTGAATTCACGCGGTATCGACAGGTCTTTGGCCATGTCCCAGCCTAGCACAAGGCGTCCCGTGTGGCCGTCCTGCAGCCGGTACATTGCGCCATATGCCGGATTTGTGTAACGAGCGGCGTCCCATGTCCCTGGTGCAGAAACTCGATCAGATCACCGCTCGCTACGCCGAGCTGCAGGCAGCGCTGTCGGGCGGCAGCCTGGATTCCCAGAAATTCGTCGCGGCGTCGAAGGAGTATGCCGACCTCGGTCCCCTGGTCGACGCCATCGGGCAATGGCGGAAGGCCGAGCAGGAGCTGAAGGATGCCGAGGCTCTGGCGGCTGATCCCGACATGAGGGCCATGGCGGAGGAGGAGGCGGCAGCGCTGCGCAGGCGGCTGCCTGAGCTGGAGCGGGCGGTCAAGCGCATGCTGCTGCCCAAAGATGCAGCGGACGAGAAGAATGCCATCCTCGAAATTCGGGCTGGCACCGGCGGCGATGAAGCCGCCTTGTTCGCAGCCGACCTCTTTCGCATGTATCAGCGCTACGCTGCCGAGCATGGCTGGCGCTTCGAGGTCATGGAGCTCTCCGACACCGGCATCGGTGGCTACAAGGAGGCCATTGCCACTGTCTCAGGTCGTGGTGTGTTCGCCCGGCTGAAGTTCGAGTCAGGTGTGCATCGTGTGCAGCGCGTGCCGGCAACCGAAGCATCCGGCCGCATCCATACCTCGGCTGCGACCGTAGCCGTGCTGCCGGAGGCCGAGGAGTTCGACGTCAAGATCGACGAGAAGGACCTGCGTATCGATGTGTTCCGAGCGTCGGGGCCTGGCGGCCAGTCGGTGAACACCACCGATTCGGCGGTTCGCATCACTCATATTCCGACAGGAGTCGTCGTTAGCCAGCAGGACGAGAAGAGCCAGCACAAGAACAGGGCCAAGGCGATGAAGATCCTGCGCGCGCGCCTGTACGATGCCGAGCGCAGGCGACGCGACGAGGCCCGCGCTGCCGATCGTAAAGGCCAGGTCGGTAGCGGCGATCGCAGCGAGCGCATCCGCACCTACAACTTCCCGCAAAGCCGCGTCACCGACCATCGCATCAACCTCACGCTCTACAAGCTCGCCGAAGTGATGGAGGGTCGTGCGCTCGACGAGATCATCGACGCACTGACTGCCGATGATGAGGCCGGCCGCCTCGCGGAGCTCGCTGCCTGAGCGCGACCTACGATTCGCTGCTGCGGGACACCGCGGCCGCGCTTGCGGCGGCCGGCATAGACAACGTCCGACTGGAAGCGCGCCTGCTGCTTGGTCAGGCGGCCGGGCTGTCGCCCGAAGCATTGATCGCGCGAGGGGCGGAACCTGCGCCGGCGGCGGTAGCGGCCGCGCTGCGTGAACTGACCGCTCGCCGGGTCCGGCGGGAGCCGATGGCATACATCCTGGGTGAGCGCGAGTTCTGGGGGCTGCCCTTCAAGGTGTCCCCTGCCGTCCTGGTGCCGCGGCCCGATAGCGAGACACTGATCGAGGTGGCGCTGCGATTGCTGCCAGACCGGCGAGGAGCCTGGCGCGTTCTTGATCTCGGTGTGGGCTCCGGCTGCTTGCTCCTGGCCCTGCTCCATGAATATCCCGCAGCTCAAGGAGTGGGCTTGGAGCTCTCGCCGGAAGCATTGGCCATCGCCCAGGCCAATGCTCGGGCTTTGCATATCGACAATCGTGTCGACCTCATTCTGGGCGATTGGCGTCCTGCGGGTTGGGAAAGGACGCTGGCTGGACCGTTCGATCTTGTTGTGTCCAATCCACCCTACATTGAAGCCGGTGCCATCGACAGGCTGATGCCCGAAGTCGCCCGTTTCGAGCCAAAGCTGGCGCTCGACGGCGGGCTTGATGGTCTCGCCGCGTATCGTTGCATTGCTGCGGCCGCGCCGGCACTCGTGGCCCCTGGGGGCGTTCTTCTCGCTGAAGCCGGGGAGGGGCAAGCCACTGAAATATCAAGAATTTTCCGAGATGTCGGGCTTCGGGTGCAAGGCCCGTTCAAGGATCTGACCGGAATCAATCGCGTCGTGGTGGCAACGCATTAAAGTGTTGGCAATTATAGGAAATGAGATTACGTTCTGAGCCGCCCCTTGGGGGGGCTCGACCCGGGCCGGTGATTGGCACCGGGTGATTAATCCCTCTGTACAATGGCCGTGACGGCGCCCGGGGAAGGGCAGAGGGGCGTGAACAACAACACCCGTCCGGCATGCAATTGGCCTAGGTAATGAGATCAAACAATCGGCAGCGGTCGCGCGGCGGCCGCAATGGTGGCGGCGGTGGCGGCGGACACCATCACAAGCAGCATCACAACCCTAACCGTCCGCCGAATCGCAACCAGATCTTCGACAGCAGCGGGCCCGATGTCCGGGTGCGCGGCAATGCCCACCAGGTCTTTGACAAATACCAGGCGCTGGCCCGCGAGGCCGCAGCGTCGGGCGATCGCATCATGGCGGAAGCCTATTGGCAATATGCCGACCACTACTTCCGCATGATCCAGAGCATGGGTGGCTTCGGGCAGCGCAACAATCAGGGATGGGGCGACGGCGCCAGCGACGAAAGCCAGGCGGGCCAGCCGCCTCAGCAACCCAATCAAGGCAACGGCCACGCGCCCCAGGGCGAACGGACCGGTGGACGCGAGGAGCGCGCGGAGTCGGACCCCGGCTTGGGTGGTGTGGCCTTCCTCCAGAATGGCCGCAATTCGCCCTCCGAAAACGATCCCGCAGCTGACGATCAGCCGGACGTCCCGGAATACGTACCCGGAGAGCGCGCGCCGGGAGAGCGCCGTCGCGGCTAAGCTAGCAAGTTGGGCTAGAGATGGATCAGCGTCGGCGCGAAAAACCCTAGGAACGTGAAGACGACGCCGACCAGGCCGAGCCCACCGGCGATGTAGGTCAGCCACATCACGGTGGTCAGGGCGGCGGCGCCCGCCAGCACGATCGCGAGCTGGAAGGCCGCCGAGCCATATTCGAACAGATGGTAGGCGGCGCGCGCGACCTCCCGCTTGGCTTCGTGCACCTTGGCGCGTGCCATGAGCTCCTTGCGCCCTTCGTTGGTCTCCGGCTCGGTGTCGTAGCGCTGGGCCGTCTTGCGCCATTGCTCGACCTGGCCGCGCACGGCGGCAGGCATGTTGCCGCTGTCCTTGTACTGCGCCTCGAGCTCCTCTGCAGCCGTCCGCACGACAGTCTGGCGCACGGTCTTGGCCTGGAAGAACGTCCACATGTTCGTGGCCTCGACGTGCTGGGTCAGCACCTCCGTCTGCGCGCTCTTGCCACCCATCTCGGAGATGGCGAGGAAGGCAGCCAGGACGGCTACCAGCAACGCGATTTTCTTGTTCGAGCTGTCGACATGGCCGTGTCCGGCTGACATGAAATTCTCCCCGTTCTCTTGATCGATGTCATATCGCGGACCGTCATAGCCGGGCAGGTTGTTTCCGAAAAGCCGCACGCTCCTTCCGGTCTTGCAAGGTCGGGATCCCTCCCCATATCGGCATCTGGATGCCTCTTGAGAGGGTCCGCTCTTTCGCCCGCCGGATGAACGGGGGCGCGAATGAAAGGGTAGAGAGATGAACCAGGAGAAGTATACCGAGCGCATGCGCGGCTTCCTGCAAAGCGCGCAGATGCTGGCTTTGCGCGATGGCCATCAGCGGTTGGTTCCCGACCACATTTTGAAGGTCCTGCTCGACGATCCGGAAGGGTTGGCGGCGAATCTGATCACCTCGGCGGGCGGTGACTCTCGCGCGGTGCTTCGCGCGGTCGAGGCCAATCTCGCCAAGCTGCCGAAGGTCGAGGGCCAGGGTGCGGGCCAGATCTACATGGCGCCGGAAACGGCCCGCCTGTTCGATCAGGCCGAGAGCATCGCCGAGAAGGCCGGCGATTCGTTCGTCACTGTCGAGCGCATGCTGACGGCCTTGGCGCTGGCCAAGAGCACTGACGCTGCCGACGCCTTGGCCAAGGGCAATGTCAAGCCGCAGGCGCTCGAGAAGGCCATCCAGGAATTGCGTAAAGGTCGCACCGCCGATTCAGCCGGTGCGGAGGGCAGCTACGACGCGCTGAAGAAATACTCGCGGGATCTCACGCAGGCGGCGCGCGAAGGCAAGCTCGATCCGGTGATCGGCCGCGACGAGGAGATCCGCCGCACGATCCAGGTCCTGAGCCGTCGCACCAAGAACAATCCCGTGCTGATCGGCGAGCCCGGCGTCGGCAAGACCGCGATCGCCGAGGGCTTGGCGCTGCGCATCGTCAACGATGACGTACCCGAGTCGCTCAAGGGCAAGAAGCTGCTGGCGCTCGATCTCGGTGCCATGGTGGCCGGTGCCAAGTATCGCGGCGAGTTCGAGGAACGGTTGAAGGCCGTGCTGTCCGAGATCGCGGCCGCTGAAGGCGACATCATCGTCTTCATCGATGAGCTGCACACGTTGATCGGTGCCGGCAAGGCGGATGGCGCGATGGACGCCTCCAACATGCTGAAGCCCGCACTGGCGCGCGGCGAGCTGCATTGTGTGGGCGCCACGACGCTCGACGAATACCGCAAGCATATCGAGAAGGACGCGGCGCTGGCGCGTCGGTTCCAGCCGGTGTTCGTGGCCGAGCCTACGGTCGAGGATACGATCTCGATCCTGCGTGGTTTGAAGGAGAAATACGAGCTGCATCACGGCGTGCGAATCGCTGATGGTGCCATCGTGGCTGCGGCGACGCTGTCCAACCGCTACATCACGGACCGGTTCCTGCCCGACAAGGCCATCGACTTGATGGACGAGGCGGCGAGCCGCATCCGCATGCAAGTGGACAGCAAGCCCGAGGAGCTCGACGAGCTCGACCGGCGCATCATTCAGCTCAAGATCGAGAAGGAAGCGCTCAAGAAGGAGTCCGATCAGGCCTCACGTGACCGGCTCGAACGGCTCGAGAAGGAGCTGTCGGAGCTCGAGCAGAAGTCTGCTGCTCTGACGGCGCAATGGAAGTCGGCCAAGGACAAGCTGGCGGATTCGCAAAAGCTCAAGGAGCAGCTCGACAAGGCGCGCTCCGAGCTCGAGATTGCCCAGCGCAGGGGCGAGCTGGCGCGCGCGGGCGAGCTGGCCTATGGCGTCATCCCCGATCTCGAGAAGAAGCTCAAGGAAGCCGAAGGCCAGGGCGGCAACAAGGGCGTGAAGGAGGAAGTCACGCCCGAGGATATCGCTGCCGTCGTGTCGCGTTGGACCGGCGTGCCGGTCGACAAGATGCTGGAGGGCGAACGCGCCAAGCTTCTGCGCATGGAGGACCAGGTCAAGAAGCGTGTCGTCGGTCAGGATGAGGCGGTGCGAGCAGTCGCCGATGCGGTCCGTCGCGCACGTGCCGGGCTGCAGGATCCCAACCGTCCGATCGGTTCGTTCCTGTTCCTGGGTCCGACCGGCGTCGGCAAGACCGAGCTGACCAAGGCGATCGCCGAGTTCCTGTTCGACGATGATCAGGCGATGGTGCGCATCGACATGAGCGAGTTCATGGAGAAGCACGCTGTCAGCCGTCTGATCGGTGCTCCACCGGGTTATGTCGGTTATGACGAAGGCGGCGTGCTCACCGAAGCGGTGCGTCGGCGGCCCTATCAGGTGATCCTGTTCGACGAGGTCGAGAAGGCGCACCCGGATGTGTTCAACGTGCTGCTGCAGGTGCTGGACGACGGTCGCCTGACCGACGGCCAGGGCCGCACGGTCGACTTCAAGAACACGTTGATCGTGCTGACGTCCAATCTCGGCAGCTCGTATCTCGCCGCCTTGCGCGACGGCGAATCGGCCGAGACGGTGCGCGAGCAGGTGATGGAGGAGGTGCGGCGCGCTTTCCGACCGGAGTTCCTGAACCGGCTCGACGAGGTCCTGCTGTTCAACCGGCTGAGTCGCGCGCACATGGCGGACATCGTCGAGATCCAGCTCGGCCGCCTGCGCAAGCTGCTGATCGATCGCAAGATCGACCTCGACGTCGACAGCAAGGCGCTGCAGTGGCTGGCCAACCGCGGCTACGATCCGGTCTACGGTGCTCGGCCATTGAAGCGCGTGATCCAGCGCAGCCTGCAGAATCCGCTGGCGACGCTGATCCTCGAAGGCCAGGTCAAGGACGGCGACAGCGTCAAGGTCACGGTCGAGAACGGCGAGCTGGTCGTCGGCGGCCAGCGCGTGCTGAGCGAGGCGGCCGACGACTAGAGCCTGCCCGTCGAGGCAAAAGAGGGCGCGACGAGAGTCGCGCCCTTTCATGTTGGAGCGCGGACTCGCGATTGAAGAACCACCAGTCTTGTGCCAGCACCGCTAAATCGCCAGACTGCCCTCGGCATATGGCCCTACGGTGCAACGGGAATGACGCCACAGGACTTGCTCCGCCTCCATCCTTTCTTCTCGACGTTGTCGGCGTGGGATGCTCAGGAGCTGTTGAAGCGCACCCGCTGCAGGCGCGTTCGGGCTGGACGCGTTCTCTTTCAAGAAGGCGATGCCGGCGACGGCCTCTACGGCATCCTGTCGGGCCGCGTCGCTTTCACCGTAGATTCGGTGGATGGCAAGGCGCTGATCCTCAACGTCCTCGGTCCGGGAGAGTTTTTCGGCGAGATCGCCCTGCTTGACGGCAAGGGCCGCACCGCCACGGCCCTGGTGCGCGATTCCTGTCATCTGCTCTTCATTGCGCGCAATGACTTCATGTCCTTTTTCGCGGAAAGGCCCGATTCGATGTCTCGCATCATCGAGCTTTTGTGTGCGCGGCTGCGGCGGTCCACCGAGTATATCGCCGATACCGCTTTCCTGGATCTTTCCCGGAGATTGGCCAAGCAATTGGTCAATCTGGCGTATGACGACGGATCGTCGCGAGAGGCGGCTCTACACGTCTCCCATGCGGAGCTCGCAGCCATGCTTGGCGTGTCACGCGAGCGGGTGAGCATGCAATTGGCCATGTGGAGCGACAAGGGCATCCTCGATCAGGGACGCGGTCACCTTGTCGTTCGCGACAGGCGGGCGCTCCAGCATGTCATCGCCAGGGACTGAGGGGGGGCATCCCGCGCGGGGGCCGGCGAGGCTGGCAGCATCGCCTCGCCGGCGCCGGCTTTCTGCCATCCTTCACGCCGACCTCGCCGGCTACGTGCGCCTGATGGAAGGGGCGGAAGACCGTACGGCCAGTCGCCTCAAGTTGGTCCGCGCGGAGGTGTGGCAGCCTGCCGTCGACGCCGCGGGCGGCCGGATCGTGAACATCGTGGCCGACTCCGTGCTGGCCGAATTCGGCTCGGCGGTGGCGGCGGTCGCAGCAGCGGTCGACGTCCAGGAGCAGATGGCACGCTTCAACGACGAGCTCGACGAGGGACAGCGACTGAAGTTCCGCATCGGCCTGCATCTCGGTGAGGTCATCGTCGACGAGACCCAGACCATATTCGGCGATGCCGTCAATGTCGCCGCGCGTATCCAGCTCATGGCCGAGCCAGGAGGGGTCGCCGTTTCTCGCGCGATCCGCGACGCCACACACTTGCAGGTCGACCACGCCTTCGTCGATGGCGGCTGGCATCACGCGAAGAACGTCAGCCGCTCTCTCCAGATCTATCATGTGCGCTCCCGCGGGAGCGCGTCGGATCCGGTGGCCCGTGCGGCAAGCTGGATCCGGAGAACGGGCGTCGCAGCCAGACAGCCAGTGCTGTGGGGATGCATTGCGGCTGTCGCGGTGCTGCTCGCTGGCGGCGGATATCTCGCCTTTACGGCAAATCAGGCGACGTCTGTCAGCACGGCGGCGCTCAACTTGTCGGCCGACCAGCTCGAACAGGCGCTGGTCGAGCGGCGCAGGGCCGATGCTCTGGCGGCGGAGAAGCGCCAGTTGGAGGACCAAGCACGCCAGAGGGCAGAAGCAGAAGCCGAGGCCAAGCGGCAGGCCGATGCCGAGCTGGAGAATGCACGACAAGCGCGGCAGAAAGCGGAGCGTGAACTGGCGCAATTGAAGGCGAATATCGAAGCGCGGCGCACAGCCGAAGGCGGGCAAGGCGATCAGGCGGTCGTGATTGCACAGCGCCTCGCGGAGGAGGCGGCCCAGCACAAGGCTGAAGCAGAAGCCACCGCCTTGCGCGAGGTCGAAGAGGAAGCCGCGAGGAAGGCGGCGACGGACACCGCTGCCAAACGCCAGGCCGATCTGACGCTGGCCGTGGCCACCGGCCGGCGCAAGCAGGCTGAAGCGGATGCACTCGACGCGGCGGGCAAGACCGCCGCTGCCGTGCCCGGGCTCAAGGAGGAAGCCGAGGCGGAGGAAAGGCGCCTGCGCCTTGAACCGACGGATCGCCAACGCCTGCAAGTCGCGCTGACATCGCTCGGCTTCGACACGCGCGGCCACGACGGCGTGTTCGGCCCGCGTTCCCGCGAGATGATCGCACACTGGCAGAGGGCGCACCGTCAGCCTGCGACCGGGTTCATGACCAGAGCCCAGCAACAAGCCCTTCTGAAGGAGGCTGCGGCGGCCTTGTCGGAGTATGACGACCAGAGGAACGCCGAAGAAGATGCCCGGACGACGGCTGCGGCGCCCGTCGCTGCGCCTGCCGGCCTGCTGGCCGACTCGGCGGACGGGCTCTGGCAAGGGACGTACGAATGCGGCCGCAGCGGCAGCAACCTCAAGCTGTTTACCCTGAGACCTGTGGTGCATCTGAAGGGCGGGGCCGGGACTTGGAAGACGGCCTACACCTCGTCGACAAATGATTCCACGATCGGCATCAGCATCTTGATCGACGGGACCGATGTCCGTGTGACGCGTCAAACCCTTTCGCACTGGGCGAGCGGCGGGAACGCAGCCGCAACACCGCTGTTGGGACGACTCGAGGGGAGCACCATCCGGGCGAGCAACAGCGTTTGTACAATTGTGCTGATGCGGGTCGCTTCACCGGCGATCGTAGCCGCTGCTCCTCCAACGGCCTTCGTTCGTACGGCCTATAACGCGACATCTTCCGATGCAGCTTCGCCCGCTTTGCCTTCCCCTGACGGATCGTGGCGCGGGACCTATAGATGCAGCGCAAGCCTGCAAATGGGCTCGCCATTCATCATCGACCTCAAGCTGCATCTGACGAATGGTTCGGGGACGTGGCGTTCCATAGGACCGGGCGTTATCAACGGTAACAGCTTCGATGTCGCTGTTTCAGTCGTTCGAGACATCTCCCGTGTCGTCCGAACAGCCGCTGGCCGGCAAGGTAGTCTTCAAGGTATTCGAGGAGACACGCTGACGGGACAATACGACGGCGCCACGATCAAGGCGACAGGCCGGGAAGGATCCTCCAGCCGCGACTGCACGCTGGCCCTGACGCGTTCGTAGTGTAACCTAGGTTACACAACAAGAGTTACCCAGGTTACAAAACGTGGGTTACTCCCGTTACACAGCCCAGCCGCCTGAGGTGCTAGCACCCAAGGCGTGACCCGTAAGCCTCCCAAGGCCGGTCGGTGGGCGACAATCCCGGTCTGGCTGCCGCATCAGGTGCGCCCCTACGGCGGCGGCGCCCAGCCCATCTCCATCGCCTTCAATATCCACCTGTGAGCGGGCCCCCGTGAGCCTAACGGGGGATGAGCTTTTCGCCGCCGGCCGCTTCGACGAGGCGATCGCCGCCTATCGTCGAGTGCTCACCGCAAACGCGGCCGACGCGCAGGCGCGCATGGGCCTCGACGCCATCCTCGAACGCGCGCGCACGACGCAGCCCAACGCCCAGCTGCGCGAGCTCCTGCTGCAGGCCTATGCCGATAAGGGCGCCAACTGGGATGCGGTCGGCTGGGGCGCCGCCAACCAGCTCCTGGTCGGCTGGCCGGCCGATGAAAATTTCGAGGTGCTGGCCCAGGACCGCCTGCTGCACGCGTTCCTGCGCAAGTCGCTGAACCGCGATGCCGCATTGGAGCGCAAGCTCCTGAAGCTGCGCGCCGCCGTGGCAGCCAGACCTCCGTCACCTGCGATCGACGAGCTCGTGGCCTCGCTTGCCGAGCAGGCGTGGTTCAACGAATACATCTGGCCTGACGATCCGGCGGTAACCGATAGGGCGAAGACCGCGATGTTCCGGCCGCCTGCGATGCCGCGTGCTGAGCAGGCCGAGGAACGCGCGCTCGCCGCCGCGATCCCGGAGATCGCACCCGTCACCGACACGGTCTCGCAGTCGGTCGCGGCGATGTACGAAGCCAACCCCTATCCGCGCTGGATGCATCTCGCGCGACGCCCCAAGGTCGACGTGCGAGCCGCGCTGATGCGTGACTTCTCGCACGCCGACGCGGTCGACTTCGGCGACAGGCCATTGCAGGTGCTGATGCCCGGCGCCGGAACCGGCCAGCATCCGCTGACCGTGGCCTCTTCGTACCGTAACGTCGAGGTGACGGCGCTCGATCTTTCCCGCGCGAGTCTCGCTTACGGCAAGCGCATGGCCGCGCGTTACGACGTCAGCAACATCGAGTTCCTGCGCGGGGATATCCTCGATCTCGCGAAGCTCGGCCGCATCTTCGGCCATGCGGAGTGCGTGGGCGTATTGCATCACATGGCTGACCCGAAAGCCGGCCTGCTCGCGATTTCCTCGGTGCTGCGACCCGGCGCCTTCCTGCGACTCGGTCTTTACGGCGAGCATGCGCGCGCCATTGTCGTGAAGGCGCGACGCGACATCGAGCGTGCGCGCTTGCCTGCGACGCTCGACGGCCTGCGCGAGTTCCGTCGCAAGGTGATGACGGGCGAATGGCGCCGCCTGCGTGCGCTTACTGGGTGGGAGGATTTCTGGAGCGCGAGCCTCTTGCGCGATCTCTGCTTCCACGTGCAGGAGCATCGCTTCACCGTCGCGCGCCTCGGACGTTCCTCGAGGGCAGCAGGCTGCGCTTTCTCGGCTTCGAGTTCAATGTCGGCGGCTCTCAGCGCGCCGACACGGCGGCGCGTCCGCTCACGCTCTACGCCGCGCGCTTCCGCAACGAGCGCACCATGGCGAACCTGGAAAACTGGGAGCAGCTCGAACGCGAGAAGCCGAACCTGTTTCCTGGCTATGCCTTCGTCTGCCAAAAGGTCTAAGGGTGGGTAAGGGAGGTCCATGAGTAGAGAATCGATTGCCTTTGAGACGATACCGGCCTTCTCGACGCCGATCCTGCTCGTCGATGTGCCCGATGCTGCGGCGATCAATGCCGAGCTGATCGACGCACTGCTCGCGCGCGAGAAGGAGACGCCCAGCACGTCGCACAGCACGCTCGGCGGCTGGCAATCGACTTGGGACGTTGATTCGTGGGCCGGCGCCGGCGCCACCAGGCTCCTGACCATCGGCTGCACGATCGCCAACCAAGTAACCGTCGACCGCGACGGCAAGCCGGTATCGATCAACTGGCGCTGGAATATGTGGGCGAACATAAACCGCCTTGGTCACGGCAACGAGCTGCACTCTCACCCCGGCAGCTTTTGGTCGGGAGTCTACTACGTCGACGACGGCGGGACCTTCGACGATCCGTCGCTGGGTGGCGAGCTCGAATTCCTGGACCCGCGCGCGCCAGGGGCAGCGATGTATGCCCCACACCTCGCCTTTGCGTTACCGGGCGGCTTGTCGGTCGGCATGAAGGAGACAGTGCGACCTAAGGCCGGCCGGCTGGTGATGTTCCCTGCCTGGCTGTTGCACCAAGTGCGGCCCTATCGTGGCAGTGCCCGGCGCATTTCCATTGCCTTCAATCTCAGCCTGTGAGCACGATCGGCCTGCCCAGGCCGACGCCCGAGTGGGGTCAACGCAGCCCTCGCGGTGGCGTCGCCATTGGTCCTTGCGCACTATGCAAACCTGCAGTCCACGCGAGACCCGCAGACCTACGATGTCAAGTCGGTCGGCGGGCCAAATAGCGGCGCTCCTCTGGAACTGTGGGGCCAGCCGGGGCCGGTCCGTCGCCGGCCGTTCTGGTCATGCATGATTGCACGGGCGTTATTGTCAACCACCGGTCCCTGGGCGGGCGCTGACTCAGTTTGAAAATTCGCGAGCGTGGAACCGGGGGGCGTTCGGCTACTTCACCTTGAGCCGCGCATCGAGGAAGTCTTTCGTCATCGCGAACGAATCGGCCGCCGCTTCGGGATTACCGCCAATCATGTGGCCAGAACTGGAGAGCCTGGGTAAGCCGCCGGTGTCGAAGTCGTGCCCCGCACCGGGATAGACCTTGATGGACAGCGGATGGGCCTGGTTGGCTCTCGCCGCAGCCGACTTGAGGCAGAGGTCGGCCGGGGTCCAAGTGTCGTCCTTGCCGATCAGAACCAGCACGTCCGTGGCAAACGGCTCCAAGTGCGTCCCGCCCGAACATGGGGGGTAATAGGCAACTGCCGCCTGAAACGGACGGCCGCCGCGGTCGCGAGGGATGCGTTCGTCGATCGCGGCATAAAAGGTCGCCCCGCCACCGTGCGAGAACCCAACGATCCCGATCCGGTCGGCCTGGATGCTGGGCAAAGTGCGCAGGTAAGTCGCGGCGTTGTGGGCGTCCAGCCCACGTACGATAGTCGGGATGGAGTCGACGTTCTCGCAGACCCTGCGTTGATTGCGTGGCTCGAAACTGTCGACGATCACCGCGGCGTAGCCCCAGCCGACCAAGCGGCCCGCCCAAGCCCGGTGGCTGTCGGGGATGCCGCCGCAACCATGCAGGACCAGCACGGCCGGAAAGGGGCCGTTCCCCGGTGGGAGCGATAGTTGCAGAGGAGCGCCGCTATCGGGCCCGCCGACCGACTTCGCATCGTATTTCAGTGGCAGTCGCTCGGACAGCAGGCTTGCGCAGTGCGCGAGGATGAACGGCAACACCAGTGCGAGTGCTGCCTTCGCTGGTGACGTCGTGTATCGCATAGAGCCCCGACGCCGCGTCGCTTGCCGTGATGCTGGCACCCCGGGCGCGCGCGTTGTGTAACCTAAGTTACACAGCCTGCGGCGCTGCCCGTGGGAAGGTATCGCCGATGACGCCGCACGACCTCTTGCGAGGGCACCCTATCCTCGGCGCGTTGACGGATGGCGAGGCGCAGGCGCTGCTGAGGAGCGCTCGCTGCCGGATGGTCGCCGCCGGCGAGATTGTCTTCCTCCGTGGCGACCCTACGGACGGTCTCTACGGCGTGCTCTCGGGAAGCGTCCTGATTGTGGTCGACTCGGCGGAGGGCAAGGAGCTTGTCCTCAACAAGCACGGAGCAGGGGAGTTCTTCGGCGAGGTGTCGCTCCTGGATGGGGAAGGTCGCAGCGCGACGGCCGTGGCCTACGAGTCTTCGAGACTGGTCCATATCGATCGCGACAGGCTGCTGGCTTTCCTCAAGCAGCGCCCCGACGCGCTGCTGCGCATCGTCCGGCTGCTGTGCGCGCGCATGCGCCGGGTCACCCATCTGGTGGAAGACTCTATCTTCCTGGATGTCTCGACGCGGCTGGCCCGACAGATCGTCGCCCTGACGGACGCGCGTGTGCCGCCCCACGATCGTGCCGCCACGACCACCCTTCACCTCTCACAAAACGATCTCGCGCGCATGCTGGGCGTGTCGCGCGAGTTCGTCGGCAAGCAGCTCACGGCATGGCGGGACTCGGGCGTCGTCGAGCTCGGCCGCCGACGGCTCACAATTCGCGACGCCGGGGCGCTCGAACGCCTGTGCGCGGGCGAGCGCCCGGCCCGCCGGCCGTGCCGTTCGCAATTACCTCGCCAAGCGTGAACCGGTTCGCAGAACGCGCCGTTAACTCTCCCTCATCCTGTGGTCGGCACCACTGCCATATCTGGAGGTCCGACGATGCGCCTGCTCGTTCTCAGCACTCTCACTGCCGCTGCCGCGGTGGCCGGTTCGACATCGATCACGGCGCCCGCCGTTGCACAAGCCCAGGCACCCTGCGGCCCCGTTGCCTATTCGGTGGCCGATCAGAAGTATGTCGGCGTGCCTTGCGCAGCCACGACGCCGAAGGCCGAGGCCGGGCAAAGCGCGCCCTGCGGACCGGTGGCCTATTCGGTAGCCGATCAAAAGTACGTCGGCGTCCCCTGCACGGCGCCCACGTCCAAGGCGGAGGCCGGCAAGGCAGCACCCTGTGGGCCTGTCGCCTATTCGGTGGCCGACCAGAAGTATGTCGGCGTGCCCTGCACTCATTAGCCTGACGACCGCCACGATCGCCGCCGGCATCTTGGCGATTGCCTCAGCCTTGTTGCCGGCATCGCGGCCTAAAGTGACCGATCCGGAGACGCACGCTCATCGTGCCGTCCTGCACTGGCAGCAAGGCGACATTGCTGGCGCACGACGCGAATTTGGTGAGGTCCTGCGGCTGAAGCGTCGGCAGGCCGATGTTCTTGTGGAGGAACTCTGACGCCTGCGAAGCGGCCATCGCCTGCTATCGCCGACGTCGACACTTGGGGTAGCTCCATGCGATGGACGATAACATCGGCGACGGCAGCACTCGCGTTGGCGTTGCCGTTCATCCTTGCGCACTGTGCAAGCCTGCAGTCCAGGACAGAGCCGCTGACCTACGATGCCAAGTCGGTCAGCGGACCCAACAGCGGCGCTCCTCTGGAGCTGTGGCGGCCGGCCAGGGCTGGTCCGTTCCCGGCCGTGCTGGTCATGCATGGTTGCGACGGCGTCACTGACCATACCCGGTCCTGGGCGGGTCGCCTGGTCGGCTGGGGCTACGCCGCGTTGATCGTTGACAGTTTCGGGCCACGCAACCAACGCACCGTCTGCGGGATCAAGGACTTCATCCAGCCTGCCGTGCGTGCGCAGGACGCCCACAACGCCGCGATCTATCTGCGCACCTTGCCCGACATCCAGGCCGAGCGGATCGGGATCGTGGGCTTCTCTCACGGGGGCTCGACGGCCCTTTGGGCTGCGATCGCCGAAGGCATTCCTGTCGACCGCGGCGGCCGCCCGTTCCAGGCGGCAGTCGCTTATTACCCCACATGCTCGGGCGGGACGATCGTGTCGCCGTTTGCCACGGACGTGCTGATTCTGATCGGCAAAGACGACGATTGGACTCCGGCCGACCTCTGCATCAAGACGGTTGCGGCGAGAGCCAACCAAGCCCGTCCGCCCGCCATCAAGGTCTATCCCGGCGCGGTGCACGCCTTCGACTTTGGCAGCTTACCCAGGGTCAATCAGCTCGGCCATAGCTTTGGCGGCAATGCCCAAGCGGCGGCTGATTCCTTCGCGATGACTCAGGCCTTCCTCGATGCGCGGCTCAAGTCGAAATAGCTCCATCGCGGGCAAGCCGCCAAACCCAGCAATACTCAAGTCGAGTCGCGGACCTACAGGCCATCGAGCTGGACCGGCGTGGGCGTTGTGCTGCACTTTCACGGGCTGGACTCGCATTGCAAGGGGACTGGAGATCTGACCATTTGGCCAGTCGCAGGTGGGAATCACTGAAAAAGGTTCGCCGCGCCCGCGCGAAACATGGACGGGCAATTTCGTTGTGCGCTGGTCCAGCAGCTTAAGGCACTCGAAGGTCCAGGCATGGCGGATCGGTTGAGCGGCCATTCGGCCGGCGGCCAGCTCGTCGAGCGGTTCGCCGGTTTTGACACGGTAGCGGCCGTCCGCCTCATCGCCGCCAGTCCTTCGGCGGCACTCGTGCCGAACCGTGACTGTTCATATCGCCACGGGTTCGGGGGCTTGCCGGACCGCATCGCCAATGACGATACCATCGTAGGCAGGCCGCGCCATCGCCAAGACGCGGGGCTGGGACTTCAATTGGCGCTTCGTCTTCCGCCCAGGGGGGCGGTCTAGAATTCAAGCTGGAAGTCGCGCCATGGCCTATGTGGCCGCCTTGGCGTGACGACCCCAACAAGGAGCAGGTCCGAACGCCTACCCCCCGTCACTGGTGCTTGGTTATTCCAAGTGGATCGAGTCGCAGCCCGGCAACATTCGCTACTCGCCTTTGGCGACCTGGGCGGCGGCAGGTTCCTTCGGTTTGGCCGGGTGGGCGGCTGCGACGACCGGCGCGTTCTTCATCTGCGCGAGATACTGGCGGGCCAGGACCTGGAAACGCTGGGCGTCCTTGCCGCCGATCGTTGCGCGCATGGCGAACTTTTGCGCCAGTGGATTGACCGGCCGGCCGCTGCGATGGAACTCGTAGTGCAGGTGCGGACCGGTCGACAGACCGGTAGAGCCGACGAAGCCGATCACCTGCCCCTGGCGCACGGTGACGCCTGGCCTGATGCCCGGTCCCAGGCGCGACATGTGGGCGTAGGCCGTGGCGACATCGCTGGTGTGTTGCAACCTCACATAATTTCCGTAGCCGCCGTTGGGGCCTGCCATCACGACCTTGCCGGCGCCGGCGGCCAAGATCGGCGTACCCGACGGCGCAGCGAAATCGACTCCCGCATGCAGCGCGCTGAAGCCGAGGATCGGATGCTCGCGCATGCCGAAGCGTGACGTAATTCTCGAGGCATCCATCGGGGTACGCAGAAACGAGCGTACGACGCTCTCGCCTTGCGAGTTGTAGAAGCCCTCTGCACCACCCTCGGGGCGGAAACGAATGACCGTTACGGTGCGTTTCAAGAGGCGTATCTCGCCTGCCAGGAAGCGGCCGGGATGAGTGACAAGGCCGTCACTGGTGACCTGTTGCTCGAGCAGCAGGGTGAATCTCTGACCTTCCTTCAGCTCGCGCTGGAAGTCGACGTCGTACGCCAGCGCGCGCATGAACTCGGCCATGGCGGCCGAAGGTGCGCCGGCTCTCGCTCCGCTCTGCTCCAATGAACCACGGCGCTCGCCTTCGACGCGCACGATGCGTGGGCCGACCTTGTAGACCTTTTCCTCGCCCTGGTAAGTGCCATCATCGCGGCGGGTGATGATGTACTCGCGTTCCGGTTGCGGGCGCACGGAAAGCGACAGCACGCGGGCGACGTCGGGCTGATCCGGCGGCGTTTGCAGCAGAAGGTCGATCGACTCGCCGACGGCGAGCTTCCGTTTCTTGAGCAGCGCCCGCAGCTTTTCGGCGATCTGCCTGCGGTCCGGTCCGGGCACGTCGATGTCGGCCAGAATCTTCTCGACCGTGTCGCCGCGCTCCAGGCGCAGCGTGAGCTCGTAGCGGTCGTTGGCCGGCGGCTCGGGGTCGGATGGCTGCTCTGCAGGTTTCATCTGGAAACCCTTGAGGTCGGCCCCCTTTAGGTCGGCGGAGGTCAGGGGCGGCGGTGGCTCTGGATCGGTCAGCACGATGGCGGGCGGCGGCGCAGCCGGCGTCGGCTTGGATTTCGGCAAGGCGGAATTCTGGGAGCTGGGATCGTGGCTGAGCAACACGCCGGCCAAGGCGAAGGCACTCGCTCCTATCGCAAAGAGGACAGGCCGGAAGAGCGCAAAAGCCCGGCTTTTGGCACTTTTCGGCCGGCCCGACGGAGAGGGGGAATCCGTCATGACCGTTGACCTATTCGGGCCCGGTCGATGCCGGGCCTCTGCTTGGGTTGGGCCCACTTCCGGGGAAATCTATCCCCAGGCGTGGGTGATCTCGTAAGCTAGATATTGATGCCGGAAAGCCTGGAAGGGGACAACACCACAATAGGTTTGACGGCCTTTCCGGGGGCTCATGGCCCTTCGTCAAACATCTGCAATTTTACGTTTGACACCCCAAAGGCTCGCCCATATAAGCGCGGCTCCCACGGCGAACGGGGCGTACAAAAAACGTTGCGGTGTACTTGCAACGAGGGGGTCTTCGACCCAAATACGCCCGCTCACCGGAAGGTCTCGACCCCAGGGTCGTGTGCTCTATGCATCGTCTGTTTGGAAAGGGATACGCCAGCGGCGGCGGGCGTCTGCGCTTCGGCGCGGAGGCTTCTGCCGTCGCTAGTTCGAAGCCTGACCTCAGGAGTGATCCGAGGGTCGGGCAAGTAATCTAGTGACGGGATCTCAACTCCTGCTCTGTCTTCCCGGATGGAGTGAGGAGTACGTTAAACTTGAGAGTTTGATCCTGGCTCAGAACGAACGCTGGCGGCAGGCTTAACACATGCAAGTCGAACGCGTGTAGCAATACACGAGTGGCGCACGGGTGAGTAACACGTGGATTATCT
>Ga0081455_10000212_pt1 | contig 74448 bp, 74 predicted proteins | sample TabmetS3T2R1_FD_70207 | JGI IMG/M metagenome (GOLD analysis project Ga0081455, IMG submission 70207) | Tabebuia heterophylla rhizosphere microbial communities from the University of Puerto Rico - S3T2R1 | ecosystem: Host-associated > Plants > Roots > Rhizosphere ...
CCGCAAAGCGCAGGAGCCTGAACCGCACATGTTCAGGGGGTCAATTTTGCAGGCCGATCAGCCCCGAACGGGGTCAATATTGCAGGCCGATTCACAAGCCGACGCGCGTTGTGGACGCGGAGGAGTTCATTGCCGCCGCCGAAAGCGCATTTGCGCGCGTCGGTCCAGCCGTTGACCGGCGCGTGAAAGAGCTGAACGGCTACCGCGACACGCTCGCCACCCGCGTCGCCACGGCGCTCGACCATCCGACGCGCAAGACGCCCGAAGGGCTCGCCCTGGCGGCCGAGGTGCGCTCGCACGTCAAAGGGCTCAAGGGCGACCAGCGCGTGAAGTTCGTCGCGGCTGCCATTGAGACCGGCGACGTGCCGACTGTCGCGGCCGTGCTCCATGCACAGCCGTTCCTCTCCGGGCTTGAGCCCGACACCCACGCTGCGCTCCGGGCCCGCGCCGCCGCCAAGTTCGCTCCGGTGGACAATGCCCAGCTCGAAGCGACCGAGGCGGCCATTGCCCATGTCACCGCATCCAGCGCCACACTGGTCAAGCGTTACGGCGACATTCTGGCGCTGCGGAACGCTCCGGCCGCGAAGGCGGCCAAGAGCATCAAGGCATTGGAAGGGGCAGGCCGGTGAGCAGCTACCACGCAAGGGTCAGCGCGCGGGCCCGTCGCGCCGCCGCAAGCAAGCAGCGCACCGACGCCTTCCGCATGTGCATGGCATCGGTGCGAGGGAATTTCGTCCCCCCTCGCTGGGCAGTGCAGCGGCTCTCCGCTGGCGACCTGGCCGAGTATCGTTCCGCGCTGGAAGCGGCGCGCGAGGAACAGCGGCGGGAGAAGCGGCCATGATGCGCCGTCCGAGCGGTTCGCGCTGGCCCGGTCCCAGCTTCAAGGCACCGCGCCCGACCAAGTCACCGCAGGGGCCGGGGACGGTCCCGCCGAAGAGGCACGGCCACCAACCCGCGAAGGGTAGCAATCCCCGGCCGTCGAAATGATCGACGCGCGCATTACGGAAATCCGGTTCAAGCCCGGCCCTCGCAGCCGTTGGGCGGGGCTGCGGGTTGGCATGACGGTGGACGAAGCTGTTGTCGTTTTGGGTAGTCGCCCGAACGACCGGAGCAATCTCTACTACCGGGTCCGGTGCGGCGATATCCTGTTCGACCTCCCCCCGCCGCAACGAGGCATAGTCGCGCCTGACATACCTGACGAGGGCACGGCGCACTCGCCCTCGCAAACTATCGTCCGCCCGTGCCTTTCCTGCCGTGCGCCGTTCGAAAGCGAGGGGCCCGGAAACCGGATGTGCGCGTTGTGTAGGACGCGCGACGTGAGCCCCTACGCACTATGACTCTTGACAACCCTCCACAGGTGATTCACGGTTTGTTCACAGCTTGTCCCCACTATGAAGGGGAGGTGGGACGATGAAGCGCAAGTCACCCAATCTAGGCGTGAGCCTTCCGACGTGCCGGTGTTGCGGCAATTATTGGCGGCCGCCTCAGGGCGTGAACGCCAGCGCTGCCTACTGCAAGCGGTGCGCGAAGGAACGCCGGGCGAAAGCCACAGCCAGCTTGGGTCTGAAACGGATTACCTCGGCGGACCTCAGCGGCCGCTTCCTGCTGCCCAGGCGTTTCCGACCAAGCTAGGCACCGAAGAAGGCGCGTAGCCCGGCCATTGCCTGGGTCTGCCCAACAACGCCGTCCGATCCATCAAGAGCGCGCGAACGCCCGGCTCCCAACGGCTCGCTCCACGCGCGCCAGCGGTGCTTGCGTTGAGATATCCGTTCCCATTCCACCTGCAACCGTCGCTGACCCTTCACCTGCTCCCAGCGGACGAGCTCCGGCTCAACCGTCGTATTCCAGACGGGGTCAATCGGTAGGGAGGCGAAGCCTGTCAGGGCTTGGCCCGCGTTCTGGTGGCGACCTGCCGGGTTGTCGTTCAGCATCTTGCGGACGACGGTGCGCCACGCCTTCGGGATGTGCGGCAACCATCTGAGGGTATCGACGAAGCCGCCAGCAGGCACCACGAGCTGGGCGTTCGGCGCTTCCTCGTACCAGACTTTGCCGTGTAGCAGCCGGAACAGGGTCATGCCGAGCGCCCATATGTCGGTCTTGGGGCTCGTGCCGTTGCCGTGCCAGACCTCGTAGGCGATGTGATCGCTATACCCTGCCTGCGAGCCGTATCCGAGGATCAGATCGTCGGTCACAAGGCCGAAGTCTCCGAGTTTCGCCACGCCCTTTGCATCGAGCAGGATGTTCGCGGGCTTGATGTCACGATGAAGCATCTGTCGGGTGTGCAGAGCGCCCAGGCCGAGCAGCACCTCTGTCGCCACCTTCTTGGCGGCGGGCAGGGTCATGGGCCCTTCCTCAAACTTCGCCTGCAACGATCCGCCGGGACAAAACTCCATGCAGATGACGATGCTGTTGCCGCCGTCGCCTTCCACAACGTGATGCACCTGGACCACGTTGCGGTGGGTGGCCTTCGAGAGGTGCTGAGCTTCATTGAGAGAGCCGCCCTTGTATTTCTCCCAGGCAGCATCGTCGTGGTGGGCTTCGCGGCTCAGGACCTTCACCGCCACGTCCCCGTGGGCTGGGTCAGTGCCCTTGAACACTTGGCCGAAGTGCCCGTTGCCGATCTTGTCGCCAAGCTGGAGGCCAGAGACATACTCTGCCATCAGGCGTTCCTCGCGGCGATCAGGAGCATGGCGACCTCGCGGCTCATCTTTCTGAGCTTCCCGCCAGTCGTCTGCTCGTCCCAGAACGAATCATCGGCGACGTAGTCGTCCACGTTGCGCTCGCCATAGGTTCTGCTGACCACGCCTTTGGTGAGCTGCTTCACCGAGCAGACCGAGCCCGCTGCGGCGATAACGACACCACGGACCTCGGCGCTCTGCAGCATCCCGAGCTTCGCAGCACCCTTCCCCATAACGGCGCTCGCCTTCACCACGACGCCGTCGATGTGATTCTCTCTGAGATAGTCGGCGCACTGTTGGTGAAGGACATTGTAGGCAGCGGCGCGGTCGCCCTTCTGTACCTTCCATGTGTCGTCCGAGAGCACGACGATGGGCGCATCGTCATCGTCTGGGATTTCGGCATCGACGTAGATCACGCCTTCTTTCGAGGCGCTGAGCCCCAACCAACGCTTAGCCATTCAGAACCCCCGGTTATTACGAGGCGACGTGATACAACGTGGGAGCTGAATGGGGAAGAGAAGGGGAACAGCGGCTGGGGAAGAGCGCGCAAATCGGCTCCCCCGGCTGCTCCCCCGAGGGAAGCCCGGAGGGCTCAAATCGCTGCTAAGTCATTGAAAAACTGGAGCGGGCGAAGGGATTCGAACCCTCGACCCCAACCTTGGCAAAGGCAATATCATTACTTACGGCGGATTACCGAAGGTAACCTACACTAACAAATTCATAGAATAAAATGTTGATTTTACAGTGTCTTGATGGTTTTAATAAGTGATCTTCCGAGTTGGGAAGCTCACCTATTCTAACCTTCATTTACACCACCGTGGCGACATGGTGGCGACACGGATACTATTGTCATGGCGACGGCCAAGCTTACCAAACGCTACATTGATAGCCTTATGGCAACGGCCAGCAAATACACCGTTTATGACACAGAATTGAAGGGCTTCGGACTTACGGTTTTCCCCAGCGGGACTATGACCTACATTTTCGAATATCGTCCTGATGGCGGGGGCCGGCGGGTAGATAAAAAGAGGATGGCGCTCGCCCGCGTTGGGGAAGTTACACCAGATCAAGCGCGCGGCCTTGCTCGCGACAAGGCCTCAGATGTGAGGCGTGGGCTTGATCCGCTGGCCGATCGTCAGAGCAAACGGCAGCAGATCAAGGTTCATGAGCTGATTGACCAGTGGGACGCAGCCAGTCCTATCAGCAAACGCACCGGTCGACCGATGGGCGGCTTGACGAAGCCCTACACTCTGGCGAGACTCCGCAACCACGTCGTACCCCTCCTCGGAAACAAGCGTGTTATCGATATCACCGTCGAAGACGTAAACGACTTCATCCGCAGAGTGACCAAGGGAGAAACTGCGCGCGACGAGAAATCTGATAAAAAGCGTGGGCGTATTCGAGTGCGCGGGGGACAAGGTGCCGCGCGCAAGGTCGCCAGCGATTTTTCAATGCTCATGGTCTATGCGATCGAAGACGGAATCATTCATGCGAACCCCGTAACTCACGCGAGAAAACCCAGGGCAGGCAAGCGATACGATTTTCTATCCGTACCCGAATTTACGGCGATCGGATTGGCGTTGGAAGATTTGCTGTCGGAGGGAGCCAATCCAACCGGAATATCCATTCTTCGGCTTATAATGCTCACTGGGGCCCGCCCCGGCGAAATTGAAGGCCTAAAATGGGATGAAGTGGATTTGCAAGGGAGTTGCCTACGCCTGACCGGCAGCAAAACAGGATATTCAATCCGCCCGCTGTCGCGAGCAGCCATTGACCTCTTAAAAACATTAACTCGAACAAAATCCCCATACGTATTCCCGGCGAGCCGAGGCGAGGGTTATTTCCGGGGTGCGAAAAAAATCTGGAACAAAGCCCGGACGAAAGCAAATCTCCCCAATCGCGTTCGCTATCATGCCCGGCACGCATTGGCGACCATCGCTCTCTCGGAGGGCATAGATGCAGTTTCTGTTGCTGCAATGATGGGACACAAGGGGCCGCGCACCACACTTGCCGTTTATGCCCACGTGCTTGACGAGAACGCAGCTCGCGCTGCTGAAAACATTGGGGGAAAAATCGCAGCCGCCATGACGATCCCTGCAGGACTCGATCCGTTCAACGCAGAAGAATCTCGTCCCAGCGCAGATATCTAGGCTGATTTTGGAAGAAAAGCCCCAGCCAAGTATAAAGAAAGGGAGGCAGCGGGCCTCCCGCATGGGAGATACGCATGAGCCTTCCACTTACACCTACTGAAGCGGCTACTCTTGGTCGATCGTATGGCTTACGCACCACGCCGGCCAGCTTGGCTGTGATGCGTAATCGAGGCGGCGGTCCGCCATTCTACAAAGCCGGACGTTATGTTCTTTATAGAACGAACGATCTAATGGACTGGATTATTGCCCGGTGTTCTGGTCTTAAAGACTCGACATCCTCCGGCGGCGGGCGAGCTTTTGATTTGCTTTGTAATGGATCAGATGATTCCGGCGACATTGACGTATTCGACACGGGCCATCCCTACTCCGATGAGGTCAACAGGCTGCAAATGAAATTCGAATCCGACTTGCAAGACCACATAGATAACGGAGGCAAGAAATTCGACCAATGGTTTCGTAGCTAAATCAATTACTTGACGCATGATGAGGGTCTGGTTTGTGTTGGTGGGGACAATTTCATCCCCACCTTCCTCGTCATGGAGAATGTAATGGACGAAATTACGGAAAACGACGGCTTTGTGATTTTCCCGGCTGCAAGCGGAGGCGGTGCTTTGGTTCGGAAGAGCCAGATCGCCGGAGCGCGGGCTAATGGGCCGGACGGAGCCATCCTGTACGCCAAATGCGGACCCTCGATCTATACCACGGCATCGGTGCCGCAGATCGCACGGTATCTAAACGCGGAAGTCGCCGACATTCGGCGCGAGTAGTTTTAGCAACGTGCCGGTGGTCAACCCCACCGGCACATCTCCCGGAGGCAGCAATGAAACCTCGCAAAAATCCTACCAACGAACAGATGCTACGACGGCTTAAGGAGTTGCCGGAGTCCACACGCGACCCCCGGTTTCGCAAAGATGCATACATGACGCTGCGGGCCAGCGGTTATTCACATTCCTACGCGAAACGGGCATTTAGAGATATTTTGCCTGAACTTCGTAGGTTCGAACGAGACAGTAATGCGAATGATTATGATATCGATCCCGAAGATATAATTGTTCCTATCAATATTATTACTCTAAATGTTGTGATTCGTCCCACCCTTAGTCAGGAGATAGCCGATACTATCGGACCACGAGACGTAGAATACACTATCTGGGATGAGAACCTTCAGGGATTTGGTCTCAGAGTGAGGGCTTCGGGATACAAGAGCTACATTTATCTTTATAGAAATAATACTGGAAGATTAAGTAAGAAAACTCTCGGGAACAGCAAGAAGATTTCGCTGGAAGATGCCAAGGATAGAGCACGGATCGTGCGTGATCAGCTCGTCGCAGACGATCCGAATTGGCAGTCTGAGGACTACGAACTCAATTCTTTAACATGCCGTGCAGCCAAGGAAGCCGTCTCGGACGGTTACCCCACAGTTACCCCAGATGCGTGGATAAATGAGGAGCTTGATGTCGAACTGTAGGCCTTCTCCCGCTCAACGTGTGATTGATCCACGGAGTAGTGGACAAGTCGGTCAGCTCGATCTGTGTCTCGGTTCCATCGAACCAAGACGTTTCTACGAAACTCCTCATATTTCTCTGTTCGATATCGGCAAAATTACAGCGATCGATTTGATGAAACTCATTATTCGGTGCAAAGGAGAATTTCGACTAGTAGCATTCTAAATGAGATCCTGATCAATCTTTTTGGTTTGAGAAATGTCATTCCATAAAACATCCCTTTGCGCGCATGAGGATAGCAAGATTGTTTTTGCTGCTCGAAACAATCCGAAGAAACTCTCTTCTGAGATGCCTGCCACATGAATGCGTGACGGCGCACCCTCAAGAGATGTGTGAGAGGAAACATCGCCAAACCAAAGGAAACATCACATTCAGAGATCAAGTTTCTCCCTTTAGTAGACTCTGGTATTATCATGCTGAAACAGAGCTTAACGCCACCTTTCTCGGAAGGTAGCGGAAAATTTGTTTCCCTCTTTTGTTAGTCTCAGCTGGGGCTTGACAGCAATCGAGCGTATTTAAAAAATGCCGCCCAGCAAAGAGAACCCAAAAATGCCCTTTAAAGGATCATATAAATACATATACGTCATACATGAAAATTTTCAATGTCAACTGCTATTTAGGCACATGACCGACAAATCTATTCAAACACTGTGATCACTATATACATACAACGCATAATATAGCATGAAGAAGGGGACATAGTTATGTCCCCTTCTTTTAACATTATTGAGAACCTCGAGAAAAATCTACGGACTTCCCAAAGCGCAACAACCTCTCTCTCTTACAGAATACCTCGTGTATTAAATTGTCAGGAAATTCGGGATCGCTTATCGCAACCACATCGCCAGAAACACCAAATTTAGTGTAGCCTACATATCCGCCATATGCGTTCTTAGAATTTACCTCACCACAATAGACGTAAGGCATCTTTACTCCCGGCTTTAAATCCTTCGGATCATCAACAAATGGAACCCGCTGAACGTTGCGAAATTGAGCACTATTAGGATCGCGTAGCTTTTCTAATACGAGTGACCGCGCTTTTGAATCGATTTCGGTTAGCGGGTCTACCTTAATAGACACCTCGTTATTCAACCCGCTATCGTTGCTCGCCGAAGCATTGCCGCACGCGGCAAGTATCAACATAGCTATGCTTATAAGCCCAAGTTTGAACACCCCTGTCGCCCTTTACACGCTCAAATATTAGAAAACTGCATATTCGATTTCAGCATATATCGCAATCGCCGAGGTGGTCACCCGGCCAATGGCGAAGACGATATTCACGAGCCAGCATCGAGAATTTGTTGAGGCGTTGAGGGACGTGCGCCGCGCTGCATCCGTTACACAGGTTCAATTGTCTGAGCGGCTGGGCAAAGACCAATCCTACATCAGTAATCTGGAACGAGGGCAACGACGCCTTGACGTGATTGAGTTCATAGCCATCGCCGCAGCGCTCAACCGGGATGCACCCGACCTCTTCGCAGAAATTTCGGCCCGCCTTAAGCCAACCCGGCGTCAGCAGTAAATTTCTCGCAGGCACCTACAAATCCAACCGCGCAACCCTACAAGTGCATGACTTTCCTAGACAAGATTAATTTCATTAAATTGTCTCATCCCTTACCCCTTGTTCTAAGAAAAGTAGACCTTATCTGGCCGCTAAGTGTGATAGTGCACCCGGGAGGCTAAAATGGGGATCAACGCCCATCAGGCGTTTTACAATGCAAGCGGCGGCGACAATTATCTGCAGTCCTTGACTGTTGAAGATGACGAGCTTGAAGAGCTTCGGGCAGCCCGCGACGAAATCCGCGAAACAATCAAGACTGGCTTTCGGCATTGGACGGAGGTTGCCAAGCGCGACGAACTTTTTGAAGCTGTCGCGCTAGCAACAATGTATCTTCACGACGCAGAACCAGCTCTACGGCCCAAATTTAGGATGCAGGGTAGCTGGTCGTACCACACTCTGAACAAAGCTACATTTGAGCCGCCACAGGAGATTGATCTGGACGATGGCGTCTTTTTGCCCGTTTCATTTCTAACTCAAAACGGCAGCACTCATCCGGCGATTGTGAGCGACCAATATTTTGCAGCCGTTGAAACGATCCTCTCTCCGCTATGCGACCGTAACGATTGGACCCTAAACACCGAAATGTCGTCATGTGTCAGGGTGGAAGTACGGGATGGAGCTCATATCGATCTCGCACTTTATGCCATTCCAGATTCGGAGTTTGCTACTCTCGTTGAAAAAGCTGCCGCTTCAAGGAATCCTCAATTTAGGGACCAGATCGTCGAAGATGCCCTCGTTTTCGATGAGGAAATCTACCCAAATTTGCCTGCCGATCACATTATGCTCGCTCATCGCGATGAGGGATGGAAACCTTCCGATCCTCGTAAGCTGGAGGATTGGTTCAAAGCCGCAATTAAGAAGCACGGAGAGCAATTGCGCCGAGTATGCCGACACCTCAAGGGATGGCGGGACTACAATTGGAAAAAATGTCGTTTAAGTTCGATTGCCTTGATGGCTTGCACGGTAACCGCCTACGATGAATCTTCCAGCGCGCCAGCGGATAATCGGGACGACAAAGCGATTCGGTTGGTTGCTGAGAGGCTGCCCGAGCTGATCAACCGGAGGATAGAGAACCCGGTGGTTGAGGGGCAATTTCTCGATGAGGGCTGGTCTGCCGAAATGCGATCTGATTTTGTGACCAAAGCTCAATCGCTGCTCGCTTCGATTAATGCTGCGCTAGATGCCCAGAACGCCGCTTTCTCCATCGGGCAGCTTCGTGCCGAATTTGGCGATTATCTTCCGAATGATTCCTCCCTGCTGAAGCAGGAAGAAATCGGAGCACCCGCCATTCTCACATCGGGAATCTTGAAGGATTTGGGCAGCTCTGCCGATGCAAGGTCATCTGTAAAACTGGGCGGTGACAATCGATATGGCTGATGCGCCGTCCGATGCGAATCGGACGGATATCTGGACACAACTGGAGCGCTGGCTTGAAGCCAATCTTCATGCACTTCCGATAGAGACTGAAACTCTATCCGGGCGTTGGGCGAAGCGCTTCTTGAGAGGATGGACATTTTCAGCCGAGATCGCCGAGACGCAATTCGTGCTCGAATTCCTGATCGATGACTGCTTTCCCAGATCGTTTCCCCGTATCGCGCTCGTCAATCCACCTCCCTTTCCTAGTTACCCGCATGTCGAGGCAGATGGTTTGGTCTGCGTGCTTTCGACGATGGATGAGCCTGATCTCGACAACCCGATCGGAATTTCAAAATACGTCATTGGCAATGCCGTCGAGGTTCTTGAGCAGGGTCTGAACGGTGAAAACCATGAGGAGTTTCGAACCGAATTCCTCTCTTATTGGAATCCCACTGCATCGGGTATCAGGTTTCTGAGCATCCTTGACCCATGCGATCCTTCACGGAAAGTGGCAGTATGGCGTGGGAAGAAATTCAACCTCGTCGGGGAAAATGCTTCCGAAATTCGACGCTGGCTGAGCAATGCATACGGAAAGCTGCACGTCGCCAATTCCCGAATTGAGCCAGCCATGTTGCTCTGGCTGCCCCAGCCGATGCTTCCTAGCGAATACCCATCTACCCTGAGCGATGTACAAGCACTAGCGGAGGCAGCGGGCGCGCAGGAGGTTTTCAATAGCGTCATAGCCTTGAGCAAATCCCAAGCGATAGTGATTTTGGGATCGAACACTGAAGACGGTGCTTGCTTTGCCGGAGCATCAGCCGGCCTTATGAATCAGATCGGTGGCAGATATCGTCGAAAGGGGTTCGCCATCCTTCAAAATGGCAAGATAGCGCGATCAGTGGTGCATAGAGCGGATGCATACTGGATTCATGGTCGCGACAGCAATTCTGACCTCGAAACGCTACAAGGTGCCAAAGTCTGCATATTAGGCTGCGGATCGCTTGGATCAGCTATCGTCAGATTGCTCGCTCAAGCTGGGATCAGCGAATTTCGACTGATCGATCCTGATACAATGGGATGGGGCAATGTAGGCCGTCACATTCTCGGCGCCTCGGCTGTCCGCGTCAATAAGGCCACCGCTCTACGATACCAATTGTCGCGGGATTTCCCACATCTGAAGTTCACAGATTATCCGACACGCTGGCAACAGGCTCAGGATGCACTAATCGGCTGTGATCTAGCGATAAGCACCATCGGCAGCTGGTCAGAGGAGGCTGAACTTGCTGAACTGCAGTTGTCTAACAAAATTCCCGTCATTTATGGGTGGAGCGAACCAAACGGTTGCGCAGGGCATGCGGTGGCGACCGGCCTTGGTTCGGGCTGTCTAGGGTGCGGCGTTAGCGCTTTTGGAGAACCTATTAATAGGGTCGTGGAGTGGTCCAGCAATAGCCTGAAACGCGAAGCTGCATGTGGCACCTTTTTCCAACCCTACGGTGCGAGTGAAATTACGCTCACAGCTACCGTTGCAGCAGATTTAGCTACAGATGTGCTGTTAGAGCGCGTGCAGTTCGGAGTGCGTAGAATTGTTGCAGCTCGGCAGAATCTCGTCGAATCGCTCGGAGGTAAATGGAGCGATTGGTGGATTCAGGTTTCCAATGGGCGGGCGACAGGCGGAAATCTCGAACAAGTTAGCTGGTCACCGAGCCTTAAATGCAAAATCTGTTGGGGCAGAGGTATCGAATGATCTCCTTGCAAGTGGGGGCGTCAGGGGAGACCATCGTCCTTCCAAATCAGGTTTTGGAACACTTTTGGCGAAATCGGCAATTTCGCTGGTGGCACCGGGAAGCGGGCGGATCGCTTTTCGCAAGGATCGAACAACAGTTGATAACGATCGAAGCCGTAACTGGTCCTCGACCTACGGATCAGAGAACGCGCTATTCCTACTCTCCCGACAGGTTAGCCGAGCAGCGTGAAATTGAAGCATTTTACAAACACGATCTTCACTACGTGGGTGATTGGCATACGCACCCCGAAAAAATTCCCGTTCCTTCTGGAACGGACGAACGCACAATGGCGAGCAGGGTGCTTGAATCAAAACACCAGCTCCGCGGATTTGTCTTTGCTATCGTTGGTAATGGGCCACTCCCAGACGGTCTGACAGTGGTCGTGCACGATGGCACGCAATGGTATCCGTTGCAGAAGCAAGGGGAATCCGCCGCCTAACTCTCAGCCATGCAGTCGTGAGACTCGATTGACCTTAAGTAGCCCAGCCGTGTTCAGCCCCGAACGCCAGCTCCGCATTGTCCAATACTCGCCTGATAGAGACCAGTTTTCGAGATCAATATCCAGCCTGGCCGCCCCCATATGGCTTCCTTCGTCTGTCATAACCGGCTGTGGGGTGTCTTGGACATATACGTAGTACATTTCGAAGCAGTCCCGCTGCTTGTCCCGGCATACACGCTCGGTCACAGAATATGAATCTCCGCCGGTTTTGCTCAGCTTCGCCGATATTCGAAACGAGAAAAGCGAAGCTTTAATCGTCATTTCTATATCGTCTTCCTGAAGGCCGATCGCGGACAGTTCCTCCTTTTGGACAGACTGAGTCCCCTTGGCAGCTTCGGTCAGCGCTTCAATGACAGGCCAATTTGAACTCGTCTTTCCCCTCCAGACACCGTTGAGATCGGGAAAAATGAAACTGTTTAGCGCCGGACAGGCACTCCAAATTGCTCGCCAAGGGCTCCATTTTCCGTGAAAACCTCCTAAAATCAGCAGGAGCAGCGCCCACGTACCAACGGAGGATGCCACCATTCTGAATGCAGTTATCAGATCGGACGGCGGGCCTTTCACGAGCACGAATACGAGCAAAATGGCAGCGAAGGGATATAGGAGGATCGCCATTAGGCGCTTCAGCGACAATGTGGCATACATGCTTGGCCTCCTTTCCTAAACGCACAAGGTGTTATCGCGGTGGCGAGATAGTGGCGACATGATTTCGTTGCTGCGAGTTCAATGACTCTTATTGAGCTCGCAACTGACTAAAATCATTGAGAAAACTGGAGCGGGCGAAGGGATTCGAACCCTCGACCCCAACCTTGGCAAGGTTGTGCTCTACCCCTGAGCTACGCCCGCTCTGGCGTGTCGCTGCGTTGTGGCAGCGGCGGTAGGTGGCGGCTCATAGCGTGCATGGCCGGTGGCGGCAAGCGCGCAATTTTCCCCGGCTCACTCCCTTTTGCGGCTGATCATGCTCCTGCCGTGATCAGGAAGCCACCTGCTCGAAAGGGCTTGGCAAGCCGCCGCTCAACCCCACATAAGCCCCGAAGAGATGGCAGGAGCATGATGTGGCGACCTTGGGGATGAGTGCGGCTGAACGTGAGGCGGTCGAAGCCTTCAAACGCGATGTCGTCGAACCCTCGATGACCAGCCTTGTAATCCTGGATTTCTGGGCTGAATGGTGCGGCCCGTGCAAGCAGCTCGCGCCCGTGCTGGAAAAGATCGCGGCGGATTATGCGGGGCGCGGCGTCAAGCTCGTCAAGATCGATGTCGATGCCAACAAGATGATCGCCGCCCAGTTCCGCGTGCAGTCGATTCCGACGGTCTATGCGCTGTTCCAGGGCCAGCTCGTCGCCGATCTCACGCCGATGCGCGGCGAAGCCCAGCTCAAGAAGGCGCTCGACCAGCTTCTCGGCCAGCTTCCCGTTCAGGGTGAGGAACAGCAGCAACAACAGGACGTGGCGCCGCTGATCGCGATGGGCGAGGAGGTGCTTTCGTCAGGTGATGCCGCGCGGGCGCTTTCGATCTTCGAACAGCTCGCCGACATGGCACCCGATCTTCCCGCCATTGTCGGCGGGCGGGCGCGGGCGCTTATCCAGCTTGGACGGGGCGACGAGGCGCAGTCGGTGCTGGACGCGGTCGCCGGCGATGCGGCCAAGGATGCGGCGATTGCGCAGGCCAGGGCGGCGCTGGCTTTGGCGCGCGAGGCACAGCCGGTGGATGACCTCGCGGGCCTCGCGGCACAGGTCAAAGCCAATCCCGATGATCTGGATGCCCGCTTCCGGCTTGCGGGTGGGCTGATGGCAGTGGGCGATCGCGATGGCGCGGCTGACGCCCTGCTCGATATTATCAGTCGCGATCGCGACTGGAGCGAAGGCGCCGCGCGCGAGCGGTTGCTTAAGCTGTTCGAGGCGGTGGGGCTCGCTGATCCCTGGGTCAACGCCCAGCGCCGGCGGCTTTCCGCGCTGCTGTTCGCGTGACGATCGGCGTGTCGCGGCGCCTTTCGATCTTTCCGCTTGGCGGTGCCCTTCTTTTTCCGCGCCTCAATCTGCCGCTTCACATCTTTGAACCCCGGTACCGCGCGCTCGTCGGCGATGCGCTCGCGCGCGACCGTCGCATTGCCATGATCCAGCCACGCGAGGACGGGCTTGTGCCGGAGCTGTTCGACGTCGGTTGCGTGGGTCGAATCTCGGCCGTCGAGGCGCTCGAGGACGGCCGCTACAATATCGTGCTGGAGGGGCTGGCGCGCTTCCGCGTCCGCTCCGAATTGGACGTGACCACTCCGTTCAGACAGGTCGAAGCCGATTTCGACGGTTTTTCCGACGAGCCGGGCGAAGCGCTGCCTTTCGTCCTGCGCGCCGACTTCGAGGAAGAGGCGAAGCGGTTCGCGGAAACGCGCGGCATCGCGCTCGATTGGGAAGCGCTCGCCTCGCTCGACGATGAGACGCTGATCAACGGCTCGGCTCAGGTTGCGCCGTTCGACATCGCCTCGAAGCAAGCGCTGCTCGAGGCGCCGACGCTGACTGATCGCGCCGACCTGCTCGTCCAGCTACTGCGCTTTTTCCGTGAGCAGGGCGAAGGCGAAAGTCGGGCGACGCTCCAATGAACGAGACGGCGATCAAGACCGGCTTGCTCGAAATTCTCGTCTGCCCTGCCACCCGCCAGCCGCTGCGGCTGGGTGAAACGGGGGCTGCGCTCGTTTCGGATGCGGCGGGGCTGGCCTATCCGATCCGCGACGGCGTCCCGGTGCTCATTATCGAAGAAGCGCAGCCGATCTCCCCAAAGGCGCATCCACCTCGGTAAATGGCTTGAGCCGACTCCTCGCTTCCCGCTAGATGGCGGGGGGAAGGGGCGGGATGAAGATGCGTGTTCTCCTGGTGGACGACGAGCAGCTTGCGCTGGACCGTCTCTGCGCCCTGTTCAAGGATATCGATGAGGTCGAGATCGTCGGTCAGGCGCGCGATGGCGAAAGCGCGCTGACGGCGATCGGGCAATTGTCGCCCGATCTCGTCATTCTCGACATCCAGATGCCGGGCCGCAGCGGTTTGCGCACCGCCGCCGAGCTTCCGGACGAACGTCGGCCCGAGATCGTGTTCATCACCGCGCACGAACAATATGCGCCCGACGCCTTCGATGTCGACGCGGCCGATTATCTGCTCAAGCCCGTCCGTTTCGACCGCCTGCGCCAGGCGGTGAATCGCGCGCGGCGACGACAGGAGATAAGGGAGCAGGCCGAACGCGCCGGTCGGTTGGCGAGCGAGGTGGATGCGCTGCGCTCAAGCGCTTCTGCGGCAAGCGACGCGGGCTTCTGGGTGCCTGAACGTCATGGGCAGCGCCGCGTGCCGCTCGACACGATAAGCTGGATCGAGGCCGCGCGCGATTATGTGCTGCTGCACACCGATACGCGCAGTCACATGCTGCGCACGACGATGCAGGCGCTCGAGGAGAAGCTGGGAGGAACGGCGCTGGTGCGGGTTCATCGGTCGGCGTTCGTGCGGCCCGACAAGGTGGCGGAAATTCGCCGGGCGAACCGATCGGTCACGCTGGTCCTCACCGACGGAGCGAATGTGCAGGTCGGCCCCAGCTATATCGACACCTTGTCTCAATTGCTGGGGCTTTCCTGATCGCCATCCATGTCAGAGGATGCCGGCGATCGAAGTCGTCGCGGTCAACAGCAGGCCACTGACGAAGATCGCCGCGGCCCAGGTGGCGGCGAAGCGTGTGACGGTTGCGCTCATTCTTCCCTCCATTGATTGCGCCGGAAAGGCGTTGGCCGGGGCATTAGCCACGGTCGCTGGAGAGGGAATCCGACATGCGATAACGGCGTATGTGCCAGCGATGAAAGCGTGACGATCGATGAACATGCAGACTGCGTCGACGGAAATGCAGCGAGCGGATGTGATCGCTCGCTGTTTCCGGAAAACTACGTACGCTCCGCAATTAGCATTTTGCTAACCCTCATCCCTTAAAAAAACTGCTGATAAATGGAGAGGTTAGTCCTCCCGTGGATCGGTTCGACAACGATCCTTGGAGATTGGCGCGGTCGTGAACCAACTTTCGAATTTCTCCGGCGAGTTCGCCGATCCGGCCAAGGAGGCCGAGTTCCGGACGTGCCGTCTCCCGGAGACGCTCAATCAGACGCGGCTGCTGCTGATGTGTGCGGCGCTTCTCAACACGCTGTTCCTCTTCAGCGACTGGCGTTTCCTTGGTCAGCCGCATTTCTATGTGGCGGTGCCATCGCGTTGCGTCGTGATCTTGTTCTCATTGATCTGCCTATGGCTGAACCGGCGGGTCACGACCTTCCCGGCTGCGCAGCGCCTGATGCTGTCGTGGGAGTTCGTGACGGCGGTTGGCGTCGCTTTCCTGGTGAGTTCGCATAGCGATATAGCACTGTTCGTCGTTTTGATGCTGCCGATGATCTATTATCTGGTGGTGCCAACCAGCTTTCGTCGGACGCTGACGGCCGCCGGGGGATGCAGTCTCACGCTGCTCGCCGCTTATGCCTTGCCCAGGCCGCCGGAGCCAACGATCGTCGGCTTGCTCATGGCCGTCCTGACGTTCAATGTGGCCATGGCAATAGCCGTCAGTCGCGCGAACAGGCTGCGCCGACTGGAATGGGCGGCGACGCAGGCCGAGCAGATGGTTCGCGCAAGACTGGCGCGGAGCCGCGACATATTGTTGGCGATGTTCACGGCCATTCCGGTGCCGCTGGTCGTCACGAACAAGCGCGGTGAGGTGATCAACGTCAACCAGGCAGCGACGGAGTTTTTTGGAAGTGCGGACGGCGCGCGCAGCATCGCGAATATCGAAAGCATCTATGCCCATCCCGAGGACAGGCGCTTCGTCCGCGAACGCTTGCGCGTGGATCATGAGATCAACGCCTTCGAAAGCCAGTTGCGCCGGGCTGACGGCTCGATCCGCGACGTCATCATCTCCTCCCGGATGGCGGATGTCGAAGGGGAAACCCGTATCCTCTCCAGCGCGCTGGACATTACGGATCGCAAGCTGGTCGAGCTTCACCTTTCCCAGCTTGCCATGTCCGATGCGCTGACGGGGCTTGCCAATCGCTCCCACTTCATGACCGCCGCGGATCGCGCCATTAGGCAAGGCTCGGAAACCGGCGGCAAGATCGGCGTGCTGCTGCTCGACGTCGATGATTTCAAGCAGGTCAACGATACGGCCGGTCATGATGCCGGCGATGCGCTGCTGCGCGCGGTGGCGGCGCGGCTGCAGGCCTCGGTGCGTCCCGGCGATGTGGTGGCTCGCCTCGGCGGCGACGAATTTGCGGTTATGTTGAGCGGATTGCGCAGCGAGGCCGATCTGGAGGCGATCCTTGGCCGTATCATGTCGAAGCTCGGCGAGCCGCTGAGTTACGCCGGCCGATCAATCGTCTGCAGGGCCAGCATCGGCGCCAGCCTGTTCCCCCAACATGCCGAACAGGTTCAGGAACTGATGAAGTGCGCCGATATCGCGCTCTATGAAGCCAAGAGCCGAGGGCGCGGCAGGGCGTGTCTGTTCGAGCCCTCGATGCTCGTCGCCTGGGAAAAGGAAGCAAGAATGGTCTTCAACGCGCGCGAGGCTATCGCGAGTGAGGAGATCGTGCCTTTCTATCAGCCCAAGGTGGATCTGGCCTCCGGACGCATCTTCGGCTTCGAGGCATTGTTGCGCTGGGTGCGGCCCAACGGAGAGATCGTCATGCCGGGCGCGATAAGCGCGGCTTTCGAATATCCCGATCTCGCCCAGGCGATCACCGCCCGCATGATCGGCTGCGTGATCAGGGATATCCGGACATGGCTGGATCAGGGTCTCGAAATCGGCCATGTCGCGGTCAATCTCGCCGGAGCCGATTTGCTCAACGAAGCTTTCCCGCAGCAATTGCTGAGCAGCCTCGCGGCGGCGAACGTCCCCGCCCATCGTTTCGAGCTGGAAGTGACCGAATCGGTGTTTCTCGGGCGGGGCGCCGAGAGTGTCGGCCGCGCACTGCGTTCGCTGAGCCTGGCCGGTATTCGGATCGCCCTTGACGATTTCGGGACGGGCTATGCGTCGCTCTCGCACCTCAAGCAGTTTCCGATCGACATCATCAAGATCGATCAGCGCTTCGTACAGGATCTGCAGGACGATCCGGACGATGCCGCGATCGTTCGCGCCGTTCTCAACCTGGGCTACAGCCTTGGCATCAAGACTGTAGCCGAAGGCGTCGAAACGATGGCCCAGGCCGAATATCTGCGCGCCGGCGGCTGCCATTTCGGGCAGGGCTTTCTGTTCAGCCCGGCCGTGCCGGCAAGCGAGGTCGCGGGATTGTTCGCGCATCAGCTCGACTGGTTGCCGCTCAAGAAGGTTGCCTGAGCGGTCTCGCGTCTTTCGTGCCTTTGCGTTAAATGATTCCGGCGCGCTCAGGGCTGAGCTTGTCGAAGCCTTTGCGCGAGCGTCCGCCGCTTCGTGGCGGATGCTAACCCTTCGACAAGCTCAGGGTGAGCGCGATGACGGAGAGAAACGACGGAAAGATGGATCAGCCAGTTCCGATTTCCGTCCGGCCGCTCGTCTATCGCCATCGCCTGATCACGCGCCTCTGGCATTGGATAAACGCCATCACGGTGTTCGTCATGCTGATGAGCGGGCTGATGATCTTCAACGCCCATCCCCGCCTCTACTGGGGCCAGTATGGAGCCAATTTCGATACGCCCTGGCTGATGATCGGCGCCACCGAGGATCGCGGGTTTCTGCAAATCGGCGGGATCGACCTGACGACCACCGGTGTCCTCGGGCGATGGACCGACGGACAAGGCCAGACCGAGTATCGCGCCTTTCCCGGCTGGGCGACGATCCCCTCCACCTACAGCCTGTCCGCCGGGCGGCGCTGGCATCTCGCCTTCGCCTGGGTGCTGGCGGTCGGCGTGCTGCTCTACTGGCTTGCGAGCTTCTTGAACCGCCACGTCCAGAAGGATCTCTTCCCCCGCCGGGCCGAGCTTTCGCCGCGCCATATCTGGCATGATATCAAGGACCATGCCCGGCTCCGCTTCCCGACCGGAGAAGCGGCGCTGCGCTACAACATCCTCCAGAAACTCGCCTATCTGGGCGTCCTGTTCGTCCTGTTGCCGCTGATCGTGCTGACCGGCCTCACCATGTCGCCCGCGCTGAACGCCGCCTGGCCCTGGCTGCTCGACCTGTTCGGCGGCCGCCAGTCCGCCCGCTCGATCCATTTCATCGCCGCCACGCTGATCGCCATGTTCATCGTCGTGCATCTGCTGATGGTGGTGTTGGCCGGCCCCTATAACGAGATCCGGTCGATGATCACCGGCCGCTACCGCCTGCCGAAGGAGCGCAAGGCATGATCTCGCGGCGCCGGCTGATCGGTGGAATCGGCGCGTCGGCGGGCGGCCTGCTGCTGAGCGGCTGCGACCGGCTCAACGAAAGCCCGGATTTCCGGGAGACGCTGCGCTTCGGCGAAAGGCTGAGTTATCGCGCGCAGCGGCTGATCATGGACCGCGAGGCGCTCGCGCGCGAATATCGGCTCGACCAGCGATCGCCGGTGTTCCGACCCAACGGCACGCGCATGCCCGTCGGCGATGCCTATGCCACCCACACGGCCAACAAGTTCGCCGACTGGCGCCTGCGCATCGACGGCCTCGTCGCGCGTCCGGCCAGCTTCTCCATGGCGCAGATCCGCGCGATGCCGCACCGCAGCCAGATCACCCGCCACGACTGCGTCGAAGGCTGGAGCGCGATCGGCAAATGGACCGGCGTCCCGCTCAAGCTGCTGCTTGATCATGCGGGCGTACGCGACCGGGCGCGCTTCGCCGTGTTTCATTGTGCCGACGATTACGGCCCGATGCGCTATTATGAATCGATCGACCTGATCGATGCCTATCACCCCCAGACCATTCTCGCCTGGGCGCTCAACGACCAGCTTCTCCCTGTCCCCAACGGCGCGCCGCTGCGCCTCCGGGTCGAGCGAATGCTCGGCTACAAGCACGCCAAATATGTCGAGCGGGTGGAGCTGGTGGAGAGTCTCGATCGCGTCGGCTTCGGCAAGGGCGGCTATTGGGAAGATACCAACGATTATGAATGGTATGCGGGGATTTAACGGAGCAGCGGCCTACCACGAAATGAAGGCTTAAGATTTACGTGGCAACCCGACAAAATGGATTGGGTTCTCGACATCCTGAATTTTTTAAGCCCCCGCGCGCAGCTAATCGCCTTGCGCATAATTTTTGTGCTGGCTGCCTGCCTCACGTTCTGGATCATCCTTCAGCATGTTTAAGCAGGTCTCATCAGCCAAAGCGCTTGGACGCCAACTATTGCGACTATCGCCTGCTCTTGCCATGGCGCTGGCGGCATTCGTCTTAGCTCTCCGCGGTAAAAACCCGGTGCTGTGCGTATTTATATTTTCCTACGCCGCGATGCTTATCCTGCTGATCCAGCCTGACCGGCACAGCCGGATCATACACGGACTGGCGACATTGAACGCCATCATTTTTGGCATGGTAGTCTTTTACGGGGTATTTGTCGTTCGACATTAGCCTCCGTCAGCCCCGACTGCACCGGCCATTCAACCGTCCAAGTCAGCGTCTATTCGGTGCGCAGCCGCGCCTTCAGCACCTGCGCCGGCGGCGCGTAGAGGAAACCGAAGCTGACCGCCCCCTCCTTTGCCTCGACGGCGTGGTGCAACCGATGCGCCTGGACGATCCGTTTCATATAGCTGGAGCGCGGCACATAGCGGTGGGCGATGCGGCGGTGGACGATCACGTCGTGGAAGCCGAAATAGATGGCGCCATAGGCCGCGATGCCGCCGCCGATCCATGCGTAGCCCGCGCCGTGGCCCAGCCCGATCCCCCACCAGAACAAAGCGATCGAGGGAAGGGCGAAGATCACTGCATACCAGTCGTTCGCCTCGAACATTCCGGTGCGGGGCCGATGATGGCTGGCATGCAGGAACCATCCCGGCCCGTGCATGATCCAGCGATGCGCCGCGTAGGCCACGCCCTCCATCGCGGCGATGGTGACGAGGAACAGGAACAGGCCGAACCAGAAGGACATACCTTGCTCTATAGCTCGCCGTTCAGCTTCTCGTCATCCCGGAACACACAATCACGTCATTCCAGCGAAAGCTGGAATCTCTTTGCCTTTTTGGGCGACAAGATGAAGGGAGATCCCAGCTTTCGCTGGGATGACGTGGATGAACGCAAACAGCAAATTGACGCTGGTCATTCTGGCCTCGACGCTCGCCCTCTCCGCCTGCGCGACTCCCTCGCCGGAAGCGCGCATCCGGACCAGGCTGGTCGAGGCGGGGCTTTCCCGCCCGATGGCCGAATGCATGGCGGAGCGCCTCGTCGACCGACTCAGCCTGGGCGAACTGCGCAAGCTCAGCTCGCTTTCGAAGCTTGGCGACCGCGATATCGGCGAGATGACGGTCGAGCAGTTCCTGCGCCATATCCGCGCGCTTGGAGACCCGCATATCCTGAAAGTCGTCACGACGGCGGGCATCGGCTGCGCTATTGCCGCCTGACACAGCCCGACAAGATTCCCCGCCGACCTTTTCTTGTGCGCCGCGATATGCTTTAGGCCGTCGCACTTTCGGAATCACTGGGGTAGATCGTCGCGATGAACATCCATGAGTATCAGGCCAAGGAACTGCTGGCGAAGTTCGGCGTGGCCATTCCCGCCGGCTATGCCGCGCTGACCGTCGATGAAGCCGTCGAAGGCGCGAAGAAGTTGCCTGGGCCGCTTTATGTTGTGAAGGCCCAGATCCACGCGGGCGGCCGCGGCAAGGGCAAGTTCAAGGAGCTTTCGGCCGATGCCAAGGGCGGCGTCCGTCTCTCCAAGACGATCGACGAGGTCCGCCAGAACGCCACCGAGATGCTCGGCAACACGCTTGTCACCATCCAGACCGGCGAGGCCGGCAAGCAGGTTAACCGGCTCTACGTCACCGACGGCGCCGACATCGCCAGGGAATATTATCTCTCGATGCTGGTCGACCGGAAAACCGGCCGCATCGCCATGATCGTGTCGACCGAGGGCGGCATGGACATCGAGCAGGTCGCCCACGACACGCCCGAGAAGATCCGGACCATCACGATCGATCCGGCCGAGGGTTTCCAGCCACACCATGGCCGCGCGGTCGCCTTCGCGCTCAAGCTCAAGGGCGATCTCAACAAGCAGGCGGTGAAGGTCGCCGAGCAGCTCTATAACGCCTTCATCGCCACCGACATGTCGATGCTCGAGATCAACCCGCTGATCGAGACGACTGATGGCAAGATCCTGGTGCTCGACGCCAAGGTCAGCTTCGATTCAAATGCGCTCTACCGCCACCCCGACGTCGTTGCGCTGCGCGACGAGACCGAGGAAGATCCGGCCGAGATCGAGGCATCGAAATACGACCTCGCCTACATCAAGCTTGACGGCGACATCGGCTGCATGGTCAACGGCGCCGGCCTCGCCATGGCGACGATGGACATCATCAAGCTGAATGGCATGTTCCCCGCCAACTTCCTCGATGTCGGCGGCGGCGCTTCGAAGGAGAAGGTGACGGCCGCGTTCAAGATCATTCTCGCCGATCCCGCCGTGAAGGGCATCTTGGTCAACATCTTCGGCGGCATCATGAAGTGCGACATCATCGCCGAGGGCATCGTCGCGGCCGCCAAGGAGGTGAACCTGTCGGTGCCGCTGGTCGTCCGCCTCGAAGGCACCAACGTCCAGCAGGGCAAGGACATTCTCGCCAGCTCGGGCCTGCCGATCGTGTCGGCGGATGATCTCGGCGATGCCGCGCAGAAGATCGTGGCGCAGGTGAAGCAGGCGGCCTGACGCGGCGGCGCTCGCCTGAATTTGCAAAATCGGCCGTCCGAACTTTGCAAATTCGCACTTGCTTTTTGAAAGGCGAGCAGTGAGTGCGGCGGTAATCAGGGGTTTTTGATACTGGCCAGTGGCCGGGGCGGTGTCAGCACGAGGTTCGCAAGCTGGCAAGCCGGTGAACGAGAGGAGCGTTTCCATGAAGGTCTTGGTGCCCGTGAAGCGGGTGATCGACTATAATGTGAAGCCGCGCGTGAAGATGGACGGCACCGGCGTCGATCTCGCGAACGTCAAGATGTCGATGAACCCGTTCGACGAGATCGCGGTCGAGGAAGCGATCCGCCTGAAGGAAAAGGGTGTCGCCACGGAGATCGTGGCGGTCTCGATCGGCGAGCAGAAGGCACAGGAGACGCTCCGCACCGCACTCGCGATGGGCGCCGACCGCGCGATCCTGGTGGTGAGCGAGACCGAGGTCGAGCCGCTCGGCGTCGCCAAGATCCTCAAGGCGATCGTTGACGAGGAGCAGCCGGGACTCGTGATCCTCGGCAAGCAGGCGATCGACGACGACAGCAACCAGACCGGCCAGATGCTGGCGGCGCTGATCGGCCGTCCGCAGGGCACTTTCGCCTCGAAGGTCGAGGTCGAGGGGGACAGCGTGAAGGTAACGCGCGAGGTCGACGGCGGCCTCGAGACGGTGAGCCTCAAGCTGCCGGCGATCGTGACGACCGACCTGCGCCTGAACGAGCCGCGCTACGCGTCGCTGCCGAACATCATGAAGGCCAAGTCCAAGCCTCTCGCGCAGAAGACCCCGGCTGATTACGGTGTCGATGTATCCCCGCGCCTCAAAACGCTCAAGGTCGCCGAGCCGCCGAAGCGCTCGGCGGGCGTCAAGGTCGCCGATGTCGATGAACTGGTGGCGAAGCTCAAGGCATTGGGAGTTGCGGCATGAAGACGCTCGTCTGGGTCGAACATGAAGGTGGCGTGCTCAAGGACGCGACACTTCCCGCCGTCACCGCCGCCGCGAAGCTCGGCGAAGTCCATCTGCTCGTCGCCGGCCAGGGCGTCGGCGCGATCGCCGAAGCCGCCGCGAAGATTGCGGGCGTGGGCAAGGTCCACGTCGCCGACGACGCGGCTTATGCCAATGCGCTCCCGGAAAATGTGGCGCCGCTGGTCGTAGACTTGATGGGCCATCACGATGCGTTCGTCGCCCCCGCAACCTCCAACGGCAAGAACATCGCGCCGCGCGTCGCAGCGTTGCTCGACGTGATGCAGATCAGCGACATCCTCTCGGTCGAGAGCGCCGACAGCTTCACCCGCCCGACCTATGCGGGCAACGCGATCGCGACGGTTCAGTCCTCGGACGCCAAGAAGGTGATCACGGTGCGCGGCACCGCCTTCGAGAAGGCCGCGACCAGTGGCGGATCGGGCACGGTCGAGGCGGTTTCCGGCAAGGGCGATGCCGGTCTTTCGAGCTTCGTCGGCGCCGAGATCGCGAAATCCGAGCGTCCGGAACTCACCTCTGCCAAGGTGATCGTCTCGGGCGGCCGCGCTCTTCAGAACAGCGAAAACTTCCACTCCGTGATCGAGCCGCTGGCCGACAAGCTCGGTGCCGCCGTCGGCGCCTCGCGCGCGGCGGTCGACGCGGGCTATGTGCCAAACGACTATCAGGTCGGACAGACCGGCAAGATCGTGGCGCCGGAAGTCTATATCGCGGTCGGCATCTCCGGCGCGATCCAGCACCTCGCCGGCATGAAGGATTCGAAGACCATCATCGCCATCAACAAGGACGAGGACGCGCCGATCTTCCAGGTCGCCGACATCGGCCTCGTCGGCGACCTCTTCAAGATCGTCCCGGAACTCACCGGCAAGCTGTGATTCCGCTTCAGCAATGAAAAAGAATGGGCGATCCGAGGGCCGCCCCTTTTTCGTTGGGCTTGGGCGTTCGAAGGTTTAGGCTCCTTCGGTAAAAAGGAGAGACGCATGATCGTGATGTTCATCGGCACCGATCGATCGGAGCTTGCGGTCAACGCCGCGCAGGTGACCTTCATCTCGTCGGTGGCGGAGGGCACCCGCATCCGCTTCGGCGAGGGCCGGAGCGTCACCGTCACCGAGCCTATCGCCGAAGTGGTCGAGACGCTCAACCGGACGCTCAGGCCGCACGAATAGCGCCGGTCGGCCTCAATCCTCGAGGGTGAAGCCGACCTTCATCGTCACCTGGAAATGCTTGACCTCGCCATTCTCGACATGGCCGCGCGTGCTCAAGACCTCGAACCAGCCGATGTGCCGCACCGATTGCGATGCGCGCGCGATGCCGTTCTTGACCGCATCCGCGATGCTTTCGGTCGAGCTGCCGACGATTTCGACGACCTTGTAGACATTGGTGGACATGGCAGGCTTCCTTTCGGCTTCATGCTCCGTTTCATCCAAATGTTTCGGATCGAAAATGGTGCCGTGACCGATCAGGGCGCTCGATCGGCCAAGCCGGCCCTTCGGGCAATTCCTTGCGCCGCGCGGGCGAGCAGGTCGGTCGCGAGGAAGGCGAGCAGGCCGTAGGTCAGGTAGATATAGCGCGGCATCGGCTGGAACACCGCATAGGACAGCGCCACCGCCGCGACATAGACGGCGACCATCCAGTAACGGCGGGCGTCGCGGGTCAACCTGGTCGCAAGCCCGACGAGGCCCAGTAAGGCCACGATCGAGATGGTGACGGAACGAGCCGTCCGCATCCCTTCCCAACCGCTGAAATAGAATTGCCAGGGCTCGGGGAAGAAGAACTGGCGCAGGTGGCGAAGATAGAGCCGGGCGAAATCGGCGGGATGCGCGATGATCCAGGCGCGCGCCCGTTCTCCCATGCGACGGGAATAGCGGACCTCGCCGCCGCGTTGGCGGATTTCAGCGCGCCCTGCGACATTGCCGATGGGATGGATCGCCGCGACCCTGTCCGAAAACACGCGCTCCGGCGGCCGGTCGGAGAGCGCGTCCGGATGGTTGGCGATGGCAAGTTCGATCCCCGCGTTGCTCCGCAGCAGCACGGGCTCCCCCAGTTCGCGCGCGTTGCGCATCGCCCAGGGCACCACCATCAGCGCCAGGCAGAAAGCGAAGGCAGCCGCGAGCAGCAGCGCTCTGCGCCACGGCCATCGGATCAGCGCCAGCGATCCGGCGCAGATCCCTGCCGCCAGCCCGGCGACCGGCGCGACGAAGAAGGTGACCGCGACCAGCGCGCCAATGGCCACGATCGCCCTCGTTCCCGGCTCCGTGCCGGTCTGTTCCATCCGCGTCAGCAGCAACAGCGCCATTGTGGCGAGGACGACGGCCAGCCCGCTCTCCCAGTAGCGAAAGTCGATCACCTCCTGCGTGACAAAGGGCGGCACCAGACAGAGCAGGACGAGCCCCCAGCGCGTCGCAGGCGGCGTTGCTCCGAGCGCCTGGAACAAGCGGTACAGCGCGAGATAGGCCAGCCCGGTCTGCGCCAGCGACCATGCAAGCAGCGTGAGGCTCGCGGCCGGACTGAACGGGCCGAACAGCCGCAGGATGCCGCCCGCGATGCCCACACTTATGGGGAGCAGATGCGCGGTGGGGCCCTGGCCTTCGAAGTAGGCGTCGGCGAAGCTGCCCGTCTTCGCCAGCGTGAGCGCGACATATTGCGCCTCGCCTGCCGTCAGGAAGCCGTCGAGCGCGCCATGCTCCATCACCAGCCATAGCAGCCGGAGCAGCAACCCTCCCAGGAGCGCCAGCGCGACAAACCGCGTTTCGGCACGCGCTGATGAAGGCGAGGCCAACATTGGCCCGGTCGCTTCTTGATGGCCCTTGGGCGAGAAAGGCCTTTCGGGCCGCCTCACCAGGTCGCGGTCAAGGGGTCCGGGCCGATCCGTCCGCCGGGATCATCCAGCGTGGCGATCGCGGCCAGATCGTCCGCGTCGAGCGTGAAGTCGAATACCGCGAAATTCTCGCGGATGCGCTCGGCACGGGCGGATTTGGGGATTACCACCAGATCGTTCTGCAGATGCCAGCGAATGATGATCTGCGCGGCGGAGCGCTCATGTTTTTGCGCGATCCTGGCGAGAATCGGATCCTCGAGCTGCCCGCCACGCCCGAGCGGGCTCCAGGATTCGGTGACGATCCCCAGCTCCGCATCCACCGCGCGGAGCGCATGCTGCTGAAACCTGGGGTGGAGTTCGATCTGATTGATCACAGGGACGACCCCGGTCTCCCCGATCAGCCGATCGAGATGCTCCTTGTTGAAATTGGAAACGCCGATTGACCGGATGCGGCCTTCCTCCTGCAGCCGGATCATGGCGCGCCAGCTATCGACATAGAGGTTCCGTTGCGGCGACGGCCAGTGGATGAGGTAGAGGTCGATATAATCCAAACCGAGCTTGGCGAGGCTCGCGTCGCAGGCGACCAGGGCAGCGTCATAACCCTGATCGACGGTCCATTGCTTGGTGGTGACGAACACCTCCTCGCGCGGGACACCGCTCATCCGAATGCCTTCTCCGACCCCGTCTTCGTTGCCGTAGATCGAAGCGGTATCGATATGCCGATAGCCTTCGCGGATCGCCGTGCTGACGATGAGGGCGGTCTCTTCCGCCGGCGTCTTGAAAACGCCGAGGCCGAGCTGCGGAATCGTTCGACCGTCGTGAAAGGCTATCGCGGGCTGCGTCATTCGATCGTCCTCCGTTTCAGAAGCGCTGGCTCTCCGTGAGCAGCGCGATAGCAGAGGCGAAAGGCGATGGCACGGCCGATGATGGAAAGTCGGTTCAACCCGTTACAAGGAAGCGAACTCTGCGTTTGCGGCGGCCGCGATCATTCGCTCCCAGACTTCAAGGTCGCCGACCGCGGCCATTTCCGGATCGGGTTCCCGCAACGTGCGGAGAATCGCGCGGGCATCGTCGATATGATCTTCCCACTCCATGTCCACGGCGCTCGCGGCCGAAGGGTCGACGCCTTCGGCATTGGCGCTCAGGCGTTGACCAGCGATGACGCGGGCGATCCGCTCCAATGCGGTGGTGGATGAGACGGGCATGACGATCCTCCGTTCTCGGGCGTTCAGGCAGGCTGAAGATTGACGACGCGGGGGCTCCGCCGCCGGGAGGCCGGATGCCTCGTTTCTTTCATGTACGGTAGGTTCAACGCATGTGAGGTTGATCCGTTCTTGCGAACGAATCTCAATGCTGGAATGTCTGCATCGGGGTCGGGCGGCGGCCCGGCGGAAGTCCGCCCCGCTCAGCCTCCGTCCCGCCGAAATCAGTGGGTTGATCCGTACGCGCTCGTCAACGCCTGATCCAGGGCCGCCGCGAGCGTTTCCATGCGATAGGGCTTGCGCACCACCGGGAAGTTTTGCGTCGCGCCGACGACGCGGTCGCTATAGCCTGTCGTCAGGATGATCGGCAGTTGCGGGCGGCGCTGCTTGAGCTCGTCCGCAAGTTCCACGCCGGTCATCCCGGGCATGATCACGTCGCTGAACACCAGATCGAAGGACGCGCCGCTGTCGGCGAGGCGCAAGGCTTCGCGTCCGCTTCGTGCGCGGATGACCGAATGGCCAAGCTCGCCGAGCAGCGTTTCGGCGACGTTGCCGACCTCTTCATTGTCCTCGACGAGGAGGATGCGGCCGGTGGCTTCCGTGCCCGTCGTCGATTGGTAATCCCGTTGATCGACCGACAGGGGCTTTTCGCTCGCCGGCAGCAGCATCGTGACCGTCGTGCCCTTGCCCACCCGGCTTTCGATCTTTGCCTCTCCACCCGATTGCGCGGTGAAGCCGTACACCTGGCTCAGGCCGAGCCCGGTGCCCTTGCCCACTGTCTTGGTCGTGAAGAAGGGTTCGAAGACGCGGGCAAGTTGCTCCGGCTCGATACCGCCGCCTTCATCCTCGACAGCCACGGACACGGTTCGCGTACCGGTTTCGTTGTCCGCCGCATTGCGGGTCCGTATCGCGATGCTCCCGCCATCGGGCATGGCATCGCGCGCGTTGACGATGATGTTGAGAAGCGCTGCCTCGAATTGCCCCGGATCGATCTCGACCGGCGCGAGATCGCTTGCGAGATCCGTTCGGAGGGTGATGTTCGGGCCCAGCGTGGGCTGGATCATCACCAGCATGTTCAGGATATTGTGGTTGAGGTCCAGCACTTCGGGCTTGAGCGGCTGGCGCCGCGCGAAAGCGAGAAGCTGGCCGGTCAACAGCGCGCCGCGTGTCGATGCGTCTATGATGGCATCGGTGAAACGGATCCGCTTCTCTTCGCTCAAATTCGGCCGCTGCAGGATATCGGCCGATGCCTGGATCACCGCGAGCAGATTATTGAAATCGTGCGCGATGCCGCCGGTCAATTGTCCCAACGCCTGCATCTTCTGGGCCTCGCGAAGCTGGTCCTCGGCCCGGCCGCGCTCCTCCATCTGAAATTGCAGTTCGCTGTTGGCGTCGGCCAGCGTCTGGTTGAGGCGGCGCAAGGCCGCCTGGCCATAGCCGAGCACCGCCAGCACGAGCGATGTCATGACCACCAGCAGCCCGATCATCGCATAGCGGTTGAAACGGCGGGAGAGTGGCTCGATCGTGCCGGTCAGATAGATCGTTCCGATTTGCGTCTGGCCGCGCATCACGGGCGCGACTGCCTCCACGGCTGCCGCGTCGGCGGACACGCCAACCGGCTGGAGCCGGCGCGATAACGTTCCCCCGCGCGCGTAACCCGCGAATAATGCACCGGAGGCGTCATAGACGCCCGCGGCCTGTACCAATGGGCTCGCGCGCAGCGCGTCCACGGATTCCCGGGCGGCGATATTATCCCCGAAATCGAGCGCGGCCGTGATGCTGCCCGCCAATATTTCAGCCTGGACCTGGGCGGCGCGCTGTTGCTCATGCCGATAATTCTGCTCGTTCTGGTAGATAATCCACAATCCCGCGATGAGCAGCAACAGCCCGGCCACCGGCACCAGGATCGACAGGGTGCGGGGGGATCTCAACATGGCGACCAGCCTCGTCATGCGCGCGCCCTTGGTGTTACGCCGATCGCGAGGCTCAGCAGGCGCGCGCTGATCACGAGATTGCTTCGCGCGGCCGCCGCATCATCGATGTAGAAGCGGACGCGTCCGTCCTTCAGCGCGAAATGCACGATGCCACGCGTCGGACCCACATTGGCGTCGGTTACGGTGAGGACGGGCTGTCCCTTCATCGCTTCCTGCATCGCCGCGGCGCTTTGCCTGGTTGAGCCGCCGAGGAAGGCGATATGGCAATCAAGGGCATTCGCGGTGCCGTCGAACCGACGTATCTGGATCGGATGCTGATCGACCTGCTGCCCGGCGGCGGCATCGTCCAGCAGCGCACCGAAGGGGTCGCGCCCGATCACGCAAAGCTCGAGCGGATCGTTAGGGGCACGCACCGCGCCGCGCGGCCAGTTTACATAAGCGGCGAATTTGGGGAGGAAGGCCGCCTTGACCTGAAGATCCAGCGGTCTCGGTTCAGCGCCTTTCGCGGCAGGCAGCACAAGAATAGCGAGCAGCAGGCCGAGGCGACCGAAAGGAAGGCGAGGATCGGGGCGAGCCATCAGAAGCTGGCGCTCATTCCGTTGCGCGTGTCATGATCGTAACCGTCTCAATATCTCCAGCGGGTTGCGAATAGGACGCTTCTTCTCAATCTGACCCCAACCGGTCCGACCTGAAGCGTGTTGGCCGTCGTGCCGAATTCGGTGTGATAGTCGTGGAGCAGATTCGACCCGGTGATCGAAAGCTCGAGCGCGTCCGAGACCGCCCAGGCGATCCGGGCGTTCAGTTCGGTATAGGCGGGTGATGGCGGCGCGGGCAAAGATCCGATCCGGCGAAGGTCGAGATTGAAGGCGACGCCTCGCGCCAAGTCCATCGCCGAGCGCAGCGAGAGCTGATAATCCGGGTCGTTGCCCGCGATCTGCAGGCCCCCAAGGCCGCTGCTGCCCGGCTTGAAGCGGAGATCCTTGTGAAGCCAGTTCGCGCCCGCCGTGATCCGCCACCAATCCGCGATGCTGTAGTTTGCCCAGAATTCGATCCCATAGGTTTCGCCCCTCATCCCGTTCTCGAACGTGATGGGAAGGCCGCCGTTGGTGAACTCCGCGCTGCGCAGGTTCGGGTAAATATTGTAGAAGGCCGAGAGCGAAAAGGAGAGATTGGACGAGGGCTGTGTCCGGAAACCCAGCTCATAGGCGTTGACCTTGATCGCCTGCATATTGCCGCCAGCCAGTGCCACGATCGGCCCGGCATGCTGGGTGACATCACGATCGAGCCGGGACGGCACGCGCACGGCGCGCGACGCGGAGGCCCAGAGCAGGCTGCGGTCGCTCACCGTCCAGGACAGGCGGGCATTGGGCATTAATTCCATGCCGGTATAAGGTTCGTCCTCCACCTTGATGCCGCCAACCAGCTTGAGTTTGTCGGTGAGCGAAACGGAATCGTTGAGGAACAGGTTCCAAAGCGTGAGCGTGCGGCTTTCCGGCACGAACTGCACGGCCTGCGCAGCCGACAATATGGTCGGAAACTCGTCGCTCATTGCCCGGTATCCGCCACCCCAGACGATCTCGTGTCGCCCGAGTGAGAAATTATGCTGCGCCTGGATATCATAGGTGTCGAGCCGGTCGCTGAAGAAACCGGGCGTGGTGATCCGCAAACGGTCATAATAAGCCTGAACCTGCAGGCTCGATCCGCCGTCCATCGCGTGCGTCCAGCGGGCGATCAGATTGTGGCCGGAGATGGCGGCGTTGGGCGACATTAGCTGGTCCTGCGATCCATCGTAGATGTCGCCCTGAACGGTGAAGGCATCGTCGGCCGGCTCCCAATCCAGCCGAAAGCCGCCCTGCACCTTGTGCCAACTATCGCGGGCATCCGCACCGGTGCCGGTGATGTTGTCGCTGGAAAGCCTGAAGCCTTCGATATAGGCGCGGAAGCTGAGGTCTTCGGCCAGCCTGCCGCCATATTGCAGGCTGCCCCTGATCTGCGTGTTGCCGCCGCCAAGCTCAACGGCCGCGCCCTGCGTGTCGCTCGATCGCCGCGTGATGATGTTGATCACGCCGTTGACCGCGTTGGCGCCCCATAACGTCCCGCCGGGGCCGCTGATCACCTCGATCCGCTCGATAGTATCGGGCGGAAGGTCCTGAAGGCTCCACTGCACACCCGAATTGAAGGGAAGGTAGATGCTGCGGCCATCCACCAGAACAAGCAGCTTGTCGGCCGCGCCGCCATTGAACCCGCGCGCTGAGATGGCATATTCGCTTGCGGTGATCTGCGCCACCTGGAGGTTGGGCGCGAGGCGCAGCATCTCCGGAAGGCTGGTCGCGCCCGATCTTTTCACGTCGTCGTGCGTAATGACGTAGATCGCCGCTGGCGCGTCGCTCAGCGGCTCGGGCCGTTTCGAAACCGAGGTGACTTCGATCGAAGCAAGCTCCTCGATCGACATGTCGTTGAGATCGATCGCCGCCAGCCCCGCCCTCGGCAGGGTCAACAGAATGGCGGACATGACCGCCCACGCGCAGCGCCTAACGGCGTTCAGCTTCGCATCATCAGACATTAGTGCTGTTTCAGCCCCTGCCCCGATGCCCCCGGCCCGTAATGCGCCGCCGCCGATGGCGCGGTCAAGAGTCTTGATGGAATAAGTCATTCGCAGGAGAGGATAATCTAGATCAACCTGGCTTGCTCCTCTAGCGGACGACCGACCGGTCGCCGCTCGTCCGGAACTTCCCCGTGGCGGCGGAATAGGAAATTCGACAGCGGCTTCGCGGCCCGCATCATATTCCCGGGCAACTCCTTCCAAGGGTGGAACGTTCTGCCATGCGCCGAGCCGCTGATGGGTCGTGCATGCCGTCATGCTTCCGCGATGGAAAGGGTCATTGATGCTACTGTTCGAAACCGAGTTGAGGGCTAGCCCGATTCATGGAATCGGGGTTTTCCTGCTTGAACCCGTGAAGGCCGGCAACGTGATCTGGCGTTTCGATTCGCGCATCGATCGCGTTTACAGCGACCATGAACTCGATCAGCTCCCACCCGGGTTGCGGCAGTTCCTGCGCATCTATTCGACGCTGCACGCGGATTCGGGACTGTGGGTGCTGTGCGGCGACAATGGCCGCCATTTCAACCATTCGGACGCGCCCAACACGATCTCGCACGGGATCGCGTTCGGCGACGACGTGGCTGCATGTAACCTCCCCGTCGGCGCCGAACTCACCTCGGACTATCGCACCATTTGCGACAGCGTGCGGTTGCACGGTTTCGAATTTGATGCGCGGCGGGCCGCCTAACCGACGGCCCGGTTTGCGCCGGCCGTGTTGAGCGATGCGGCGGACGCAAAATGGCCAGGCCACCGGGGTCGGGACCGGCCGCTGACATAGGCGTGGATCGTCCGCCACGCACGCGAAAGCCGAACGGCGGTCGATCGGCCGTCCGCCGGATGCAGGCAAGCTGTCGAAGCATAGGTAGCGCGGCGCCTCGAACCGATCGCGGATCGTCGAACGCCCGCCCGGTCGGCGGAACCACTGAACCGAGCGAGCGGGCGTCCTTTTCGGGCTGAAGAGGCGCGGCGCGCTCGACATCCTTTAACGAGGAAGAAGTTGATTTCTACGTCGTCAAAAATAACAACGGCACGAATTACCCGGATTTAAGATCGAAGTTTCCGTTGAAACTTCGATACGTATTTGTACGTATCACCTTATGATTTGACACATCTATTCCTCTATTCTTAGAGTAGAGAAGAATTAATCATTATACTCCATTATGCCACGGAAAAATGCGAAGAGATGGCATATGGCTATTCGTGTTCTTGTGGTGGATGACTCGCTGACGATAAGGGCGATGGTCGAGCAGGTGCTTGGCCAGGAGCGCGATGTCGACATCGTCGGCATGGCGAGCAATGCCGAGGAGGCCGAAGCCTGCATCGAGCGCTTTCAGCCCGACGTCGTCACGCTCGACATCGCCATGCCCGGCATGGACGGGCTGCAGTTCCTCAGCGACATCATGACACGCAATCCCCGGCCGGTGGTGATGGTCTCGTCGCTCACGGGCGTGGGCGCGGAAACGAGCGACGACGCGATCAGCCGGGGCGCGGTCGCCTGCTTCCACAAGCCGCATATCGTTTCGAAGGCACGCGACTTCGTGAAGCTGGTCAGGGCCGCCCATCGCCTGAAGCAGACCAAGCCCCAATTGTTCCAACCCAAATCGCGCGCGGCATAGGCAGTCGCTGGAAAAGCGATCGATCAGCCGCCGCACCCCTTGGTGCGTTTGATACATAATGCCGTGAAACTGGATGCCCCGTGAGGATTCGAACCTCAATTGACGGAGTCAGAGTCCGTAGTCTTACCTTTAGACGACGGGGCATCGGCCGGGCCGCGAGATAGGATTTGGGGGCGTCGCTGTCAACGCCGGGCCGGCGCTCCGCCGCGCTCTTGCCCCGCCGCCGGGTCCGGGATAGTCTGCGCCCAAGTTCCGGAAATCCTCGTTTCCGGTGAGATGAAAGACTTTGGCATGACGCAGCGCCCAGTCCAGGCCGCGTCGCCGCCCGGCCGGTCGCATGACGCAAGGCCGGGGGGCGTGGCGCCCTCCCGGTCCAGGGTGCCCGGCGTACAGGGCAGCTATGCCGCGATCGATCTTGGAACCAACAATTGCCGCCTGCTGATCGCGCGGCCCGTCCGCGAAGGCTTCGTCGTCGTCGACAGCTTCTCCCGCATCGTCCGGCTGGGCGAGGGACTGGCGGCCTCCGGGCGGCTTTCGGAAGCGGCGATGGACCGCGCGCTCGAGGCACTCAGGGTTTGCGCCGACAAGATCCGCAGGCGCCACGTCGGGCTGGTCCGCTCGGTCGCGACCGAGGCGTGCCGCCGCGCCGCCAACGGCCGCGAGTTCGTGCGGCGAGTCCATGAAGAGACCGGCATCGCGCTCGAGATCATCTCGACCGAACAGGAAGCGCGGCTGGCCATGACGGGATGCCACGCGCTGCTCGAGCCGGGCGAGGGGCCGGCGCTGATTTTCGACATCGGTGGCGGCTCGACCGAGCTTGTCATCATCGACGGCCATGGCGCGGACGGGGCGCCGCGCATCGCCGACTGGGTCAGCATTCCCTGGGGCGTCGTGTCGCTCACCGAAAGCGAGCCGGTCGACCATCACGACGGCGACGCGCGGATTTCCGCTTATGGCAGGCTGCGCGCGCGTGTCTCCGAGGCGCTTCAGCCGTTCGCGGCGCGCCTGTCCTGGCCGTCGGATGGCAGCCGCCTGCTCGGTACGAGCGGCACCGTGACGACGCTCGGCAGCGTCTATCTCGGCCTGATGCGCTATGATCGCCGCGCGGTCGACGGTCTCATCGTGCCCGCCCAGGCGATGCGCGACATTAGCGGCCGGCTCGCCGCCATGGGGGTGCCCGAGCGAGCGCGCATCTCCAGCATCGGCAACGAGCGGGCGGATCTGGTGGTGGCCGGTTGCGCGATCCTGGAATCGATCCTCGACATCTGGCCCGCCGAGCGCCTCGCCGTCGCTGATCGCGGCATTCGCGAGGGCATCCTCCGCTCGCTGATGGCGCGCGACGGGCATACATGGTGAGTATGTCGCTGGCACCGCGCTGCCTGCAAGGCCAAAAAAGATGACCAGGGGCGGCTCCGGCGGGCGTACCCGCGTCAAGACCGCGCGGGGGCGCACGGCCGCCTCGACGCGCTGGCTCGAACGCCAGCTCAACGATCCTTATGTCCGCCGCGCCAAGGCCGAGGGCTATCGCTCCCGCGCGGCCTACAAGCTGCTTGAGCTGGATGAGCGGTTCGGCCTGCTGCGCGGCGTGAAGCGTGTGGTCGATCTCGGCGTGGCGCCGGGCGGCTGGGCGCAGGCGGTCAAGCGCCGCAAGCCCGAGGCGCGGATCGTCGGCATCGATCTCCTGCCGACCGACCCGATTGAAGGCGTCGCCCTGTTCCAGATGGACTTTCTTGACGATGCCGCACCCGCCTTGCTTGCCGAGGCGCTCGGCGGCCCGGCCGATCTCGTCCTGTCGGACATGGCCGCCAACACCGTCGGCCACCCCCAGACCGACCATCTGCGCACGATGGCGCTGGTGGAGGCAGCGGCGCATTTCGCGGGCGAAGTGCTGCGTCCGGGCGGCGGCTTTGTCGCCAAGGTGCTCGCGGGCGGCGCCGACAATGATCTCGTCGCCCTCCTCAAGCGGATGTTCGCCACGGTCAAGCATGCCAAGCCCCCCGCCAGCCGCAAGGGCAGTTCCGAATGGTATGTGATCGCCCAGGGGTTCAAGGGGCCGGCGGCCGGATAAGCTGTTGCTTCCCTCGCCGCCAGGGCTAGGAACGCCGCGAAGGAGAAAGTGATGATCAGCGAAATCCTGCGTTATGAAGCCGACGGACTGTCGATGGAGAGCCATCTCTATTTGCCGCGCGATGTCTCGACGCCGCGCCCGGGCATTCTGGTTTTTCCGGAGGCGTTCGGACTCGGCGATCACGCCAAGGGCCGCGCGCGGCGGCTGGCCGAGCTTGGCTATGTCGCGCTGGCTTGCGACCTTCATGGCGAGGGCAGGAACCTCACCAGCATGGAGGAGGTCATGGCGACGCTGACGCCGCTGCGGGCGGACGTTTCCAAGATGCGCGCGCGTACGATCGGCGGCCTGAGTGCGCTGACGGCGCGCCCTGAAGTCGACGCTGGCCGCACCGCCTCGATCGGCTATTGCATCGGCGGTTCGCTGTCGCTCGAGCTTGCGCGAAGTGGCGCCGATGTCCGCGCCGTCGTGGGGTTTCATAGCGGCCTATCAACGCCGGCACCCCAGGACGCCGCCAACATCAAGGCGAAGGTGTTGGTGTGCATCGGCGCCGACGATCCCGGCGTTCCGGCCGAACAGCGGGCGGAGTTCGAACAGGAGATGCGCGCCACCAAGGTCGATTGGCAGATGCACGTCTATGGCGGCGTCGTCCACAGCTTCACCAATCCCGACGCGGCAGCGATGGGCCGTCCCGAATTCGCGCGCTACGACGCCACCGCCGACGCCCGATCATGGGACGCCATGATCGACCTGTTCGACGAGGTTTTCTGATGGTCGCGGGCGGATGATGCCCCTCATCCTCTCCGCCCTCGCCATGACGCTGATCGTGGGCGTTCGATATCTCGCCACCAGCGGCGGTTTCGCCCTCGCCACGCGGTTGACGCGCCCCGGCCTCTATGCCGGTCTCGATCGCCAGATGCGCGCCGAGATCGGATGGTCGCTCGCCTCCGCCGCGATCTACGGCATTCCGGCGGGGATCGTCGCCTGGGGCTGGCAACGGCATGGCTGGACGCTGATCTATGAGGATGTTCGAGCTTACCCATTCTGGTGGTGGCCGCTCTCGATCCTCGCCTATCTCGCCGCGCACGACACATGGTTCTACTGGACGCACCGTGCCTTCCATCATCCGAAGCTGTTCGGCCAGATCCACGCCGTCCACCATGCCAGCCGACCGCCGACCGCCTGGGCAGCGATGAGCTTCCATCCGTGGGAGGCGGTCTCCGGCGCGATCGTGATTCCGGCGCTGGTCTTCCTGATCCCGATCCATGTCGCTGCGCTGGGCGTCGTGTTGGGCGTGATGACGCTGATGGGCGTCACCAATCATATGGGCTGGGAATTGTTTCCCAAGGCGCTGGTTCGCGGCTATGCGGGCCGCTGGATCATCACCGCGAGCCATCATCAGCGCCATCATGACCAGTATCGCTGCAATTACGGGCTCTATTTCCGCCTCTGGGATGGGCTCTGCGGCACGGATCGCGGGCTTGGCGATTTCGGCGCTGTTCCTTCAGGCACAGGCCGCGCCGCCGCCGCTCACGACGGTTGAAGTCCGGATCGAGGGCCTGCGCTCAGAAAAGGGCATCGTCCGCGCCTGCCTGACCCGCGACCCGAAATTCTTCCCCCATTGCGAGAAGGATGCGGGCTCGCACAAGCTCAATATCCCCACGCCGCAGGCCGCGCTGCTCCGCTTCACCAATGTCACGCCGGGCGATTACGCGATCACCCTGCTCCACGACGAGAATGGCAACGCCAAGCTCGACACCATGCTCGGCATCCCGAAGGAGGGCGTCGGCTTCTCCAACAACCCGCGCCTGATAGCCGGCCCCCCCAAATTCGTCGCGGCCCGCTTCCAGGTTGAGTCCAGGCCAGTTTCCGCAACTATCGTACTGAAATATTTTCTCTAGGTTCAGCCGAGGATTGCGCGGCATGCTGCTGCCGCCGACGCGCTGCGCGGAACGATTCCGCTTGATGCTATGCGATCGTTAAACGGTGTGACCATCCGCCTGCGGATCACGGCTATGGCTGCCGTCTTCAGCATGTGAGATTGCACCTTAAATCCTCGACAGACGTCCTCGATCACATTTTCACCAGTCCGATCCTGCTTCGCGTGGTGATTCCGGCCTTGCTCGCCTTGGGCGCTCTCGCTGCGCTTCCCAATCGGGACGAGAGCCAATATGTCGCGGGTGCGGTACTGGTGTCGAAAGCTCAGCCGTTCGGCGATTTTCTCGCGCTGCAGCCTTCGCTCACTCTGTGGGTCTGGATGCCGTTCGCGGTTGCCGTTCCCGGATGGGCATTTTTGGCGGTGCGTCTGTCGTCGGCGCTGTTCAGCGTGGCGATGCTCTGGATGGTGCATGCGGCCGAGCGGCTGCTCGGTATCTCCTCCGATAAAGCGATCGGCGCGCCCTTGATGGCGTGCTGCCATATTGTCCTGTTCATCGCGAGCGTAGCCCGTAACGATGCGTTTCCCGGAATGCTGTTGACGCTCGGCATGTGGGCCGGCCTGAAAGGGCTTGCCGGAGGCACCCCCTGGCTGTCGCTATCCGGTCTTGCGCTCGGCCTGGCCGGTGCGGCGAAATTGTCCTTTCTGCCCCCGCTCGCCTGCGTGGCGGTCGCGCTCTTCTTTCTGCGCGGCACGATCGGTTGGCGAGGTCTGACCTTGTTCGCCCTGAGCGCCGCGCTGGGCGTTCTGCCGATCGCCGTGGATGCGATCAGATGGCCTGACGCCTATTGGTACGGCGTGTTCAAATTCGGCGCGGTCGCTCCGCCGGATTGGTATCGGCTCGCCGGGAGAGGGTCCGAACTCGGCTCCGCCGCCAAGCTGCTGGCGACGCTCGGCGCGCTTGCCGCCGGGCCGGCCCTGGCGGCGCTTATCATGGTTCTGCGCCAAATCGGACGCATTCGGTTCGATCCTCGGCGGCTGTTCCTGATCGCGCTCATCCTCGGCGGTCTGGCGGGCGGCATACTGCCCACGCCAAGCCATCCTCAATATCTGCTGCCGATGCTGCCACCGCTGTTCGTGCTGCTGTCGCTGGATTTGGCGATGTCCTCCGATCGCCGCCCCGCGCTGCTGGTGTTGGGCGCATTCGGGCTGGTCGGGCTTACACCGTCGCTGGCGGCGCTGTCCCAAGGTTTCCCCGCATTGGCAAGCGAAAGACAGGCGCATCAGATTCACGCCATCGCCGCCAGCCACGGCGTGCGGGGGACGATCGCCACGCTCTCGCCACAGCGCGTGGTGGACAGTGGCCTGACGATCGACCGTCGCTTCGCTACCGGCCCGTTCGTCTTCCGCAGCCCCGAAACGCTCAGTGCGGACGAAGGCCGCCGGTTTCATGTCGCTACGCCGGATACACTGGCCGCCATGTTCGCCGATTCGCCACCCCAAGCGATCCTTACCGGCTACGAACCGGGCTGGCGGCCGGGCATGGCGGCGGTCGACGCGCCTCTGCGCGCATGGGCCGTCGCGCGCCGTTACCACGGGATTGCCTTGTCGGACGGGCAGGGCCAGCTTTATCTGCGGCCCGCCCGCCGACGCCTCAGCGCACCTCACCCTCGTCGATAGACTTGCCGCCAGTCCCCGACAGGCGTAGCCTACCCCGATCGCAGCGGGCTTGGAGGGGAACAGGCATGTCGCGTATTCTGGCGGCCGCTTACGGCCTTATCGCCTACGTCATTTTTCTTGTCGCATTTCTCTACGCGATCGGCTTCGTCGGCAATCTGCCCGTGCCCAAGACGATCGACAGCGGCGCGCCGGGCCCGATCGGTCCTTCGATCGTGGTCGATATCGTCCTGCTTGGCATCTTCGCCGTTCAGCACAGCCTGATGGCGCGCCCTTTCTTCAAGCGCTGGTGGACCCGCATCGTGCCACCACCAATCGAGCGTTCGACCTATGTGCTGTTCGCAAGCCTCGCGCTGCTGCTGCTCTACTGGCAATGGCGGCCGCTGCCGGAGACGATATGGCAGCTCGACGGATGGGGCGCGGCGGTGATGACGCTCATGTTCTGGCTGGGCTGGCTGACCGTGCTGCTCTCCACCTTCATGATCAGCCATTTCGAGCTGTTCGGGCTGCGCCAGGTCTGGCTCAACCTGCGCCAGGCATCCGATCCGCCGCCGGTGTTCAGGACGCCCTTTCTCTACGGCTTCGTCCGCCACCCGATCTATCTGGGCTTCATTCTCGCCTTCTGGGGCGCGGCGCACATGACACAGGGGCATCTGCTGTTCGCGGCGATGACCACGGCCTACATCCTGATCGCGATTCAGTTTGAGGAGCATGACCTGATCAGCGTCTTTGGCGAGCATTATGTCGCTTACCGCAAGCGCGTCTCGATGCTGGTGCCGATGCCGCCCAAATCGCGCTGAGCATCGATTCTCCTCTTCCAACGCGAAGACCGACCCTTTACACTCCGCGCACCCCGGGGGACCGTCCACAGGCGGTTGAGAGGTGGCTGACATGGCCGCGACCCGTAGAACCTGATCCCGTTCATACGGGCGTAGGGAGGGAGTTCGGGCCGTCCGTTCTCCTTCCGAGAAGGAGATTTGAGATGGCCGACGTTGATCCGAAGAATCTGGCTTCCGGGGGAAGCCAGCGGCCCGCCCGCACCGAACTCAAGGTCACGACCGGTCCGATCCGGGGCAGCCGCAAGATTCATGTCGGGCCGCTCGGCGTAGCGATGCGCGAGATCGATCTGGAGCCTTCGTCGGGCGAGCCCCCCTTGCGCGTCTACGACACGTCCGGTCCCTACACCGATCCCGCCGCCCGCATCGACATCATGGCCGGCCTCCCCTCGCTCCGCCGCGACTGGATCGTCGCGCGCGGCGATGTCGAGGACTATGACGCCCGCCATGTGAAGCCCGAGGACAACGGCCTCACCGGCCCCGACCGCGCGAAAGGCGTCCAGCCCTTCCCGAACGTCGTGCAGCGCCCGCTTCGCGCTAAGCCCGGCATGAACGTCTCCCAGATCCACTATGCCCGCCGCGGCATCATCACCCCCGAGATGGACTATGTCGCCATCCGCGAAAATCTCGGCCGCGCCGAGCTGAAGGAAAAGCTCGCCCGCGACGGGCAGGATTGGGGTGCGAGCATCCCCGATTACGTCACCCCCGAATTCGTCCGCGACGAGGTCGCCCGCGGCCGCGCCATCATCCCCTCCAACATCAACCACCCGGAATCCGAGCCGATGGCGATCGGCCGCAATTTCCTGGTCAAGATCAACGCCAATATCGGCAACAGCGCCGTCGCCTCCTCGGTCGCCGAGGAGGTCGAGAAGATGGTCTGGTCGATCCGCTGGGGCGCGGACACGGTGATGGACCTCTCCACCGGCCGCAACATCCATGATACCCGCGAATGGATCCTCCGCAACAGCCCCGTCCCGATCGGCACCGTCCCGATCTATCAGGCGCTGGAGAAGGTCGGCGGCATCGCCGAGGATCTCACCTGGGAGATCTTCCGCGACACGCTGATCGAGCAGGCCGAGCAGGGCGTCGACTATTTCACCATCCATGCGGGCGTCCGCCTGCCCTATATCCCGCTCACCGCCAAGCGCGTCACCGGCATCGTCTCACGCGGCGGCTCGATCATGGCGAAATGGTGCCTCAGCCACCACAAGGAGAGCTTCCTCTACGAACATTTCGACGAGATCACCGAGATCTGCAAAGCCTATGACATCGCCTATTCGCTGGGCGACGGCCTCCGCCCCGGCTCCATCGCCGACGCCAATGACGAGGCCCAGTTCGCCGAGCTCTACACGCTGGGCGAGCTGACCAAGCGCGCCTGGGCACAGGACGTGCAGGTGATGATCGAAGGCCCCGGCCATGTGCCGATGCACAAGATCAAGGAGAATATGGACAAGCAGCTTGAGGCCTGCGGCGAGGCGCCCTTCTACACGCTGGGGCCGCTCACCACCGATATCGCGCCCGGTTACGATCACATCACGTCGGGCATCGGCGCCGCGATGATCGGCTGGTACGGCACGGCGATGCTCTGCTACGTCACCCCCAAGGAGCATCTCGGCCTCCCCGACCGCGACGATGTGAAGGTCGGCGTCGTCACCTATAAGCTCGCCGCCCACGCCGCCGATCTCGCCAAGGGCCACCCCGCCGCGAAGCTCCGTGACGACGCGCTGAGCCGCGCCCGCTTCGAATTCCGCTGGCGCGACCAGTTCAACCTCTCGCTCGATCCCGACACGGCGGAGCAATACCACGACCAGACGCTTCCGGCGGAAGGCGCCAAGACCGCACATTTCTGCAGCATGTGCGGGCCGAAATTCTGCTCGATGAAGATCACGCAGGAGGTGCGGGATTTTGCCAAGTTGCAAAATCAACCCAGCGAAGGGTTTATTGCGGCGGACGAGGCCGAGAAGGGCATGGCGCAAATGAGCGAGGTTTATGAAGAAACCGGACGTGAACTCTATATGGGTGCTGGTGATCGAGAGCATGATTGATACTTAGGCGGCTAACGGCCTAGTTGGGTTTAGCTTGGCTATGTCGTCGCTAATTGCTAGGGATAAAATAGGACTGCTGGAACTTAGGGATGGATTCCTAAGCTCCAGCAGCTCCGGCCTGTCGGGTTAACCCGACAATGCGTCCCTTGTGGAAGGGGACGAATTCATTCCATCGCCATTGCTTTCACTACGTTGGCGATGCGCTCCGCCTCTGATTTTGTCAGATCGAATGGTAGCCCATGAATGCGGATAACCAAGTTCTCCCTGATTTGAATTGGAAAAACATTCGCCGAATGCGCTTGGGTTGCCGATACGGGAGCGACTTGTTCCTCAGAAGGCTTTGAAAGTTTTGGCTTGGATACTTTGCCATTCGGTTTCTCTGATTTGTTTCCTTGCGGTTTAAAGGCCAGCGGATCATTCAGCCACTGACGAAAATCATTCAGCGCTGCATTGGTTCGGCTTTTATAAACATTCAGGCTGCTGGTGTTGTATTTCTTTCCGTTCAGATTAACGAAGCGGGTCATCACATTGTCTAAATCGATAGCGGTGACGTCCCCCTTCTCTTCTGGATCAAGGATGCCAAGGACGCCGGCGACCGCCGCTTTGCGACCATTCACGGTGTTCTTTGCCATCAATCCTTTTTCGGCTGTCCAATCAAGAAAGCCAATCAGTCCAGCATATGACCTGTCACTCACAATCCGACTCCTTCCCGGGCGGTATGATTGCAAGGGCTATCCAAGTCAAGATGGAATTGTTCTTGTTTAGAACAAAACGATCTAATTTATGAATTAGGAATTGTGGGGGCAGTTCGCCAACCCAATTTCAAGCTGCCTCACCCACAGCCTTCGCCACCACCTCCGGCTCCGCCTCGATCACCTTGAGGTACGCCCGCACCGCAGGCGGCGGCATATGGCGGCCGATCTCATATTGGCGGATATTGGCGAGCGGGATGCCGTAGGTCTTGGCGAAGGCTTCCTGGCTCAGCCCCAGCCGGTTGCGCAGCTTGCGGATGCGCCGCCCCATCAGCCCGCGCTCCACGCCAGCGACGCTGACCGGAAAATCCTCCGGATCGTTGGGATCAGCCGGAATGGCTATTGTAGCTTCTTTGTTCACCGTCGTTACTCCTGCGCACAGAAATCAGCCTGATCGTCTCGCCGCGCCAAACATGGACGGCGGTATAGAGCCTGCCGTCCACCATCCCGACCGTCTTGTATCGATCCTCGCCATCGATCGGCCGGAACGACGCAAGGATCACATGATCCTCGTCAGCAAAAACCCGCACGCCGAAAACCAGCGGCACGCCATGCTTGATCCGGTTGGCTTCATCCTTATCCGCATCATAGTCGACGATCATGGCCTAATATGTGTGTTTCACACAGTATGATCAAGAGCGAATAATGGCGTCGAGAATGCGCTCCATCTTCCTCGGCCGTCGGCTCTTCAAAACCCCTTTCCTAATAGGATTTCATCTGATCCATACTGTCAGATGGAAAACGCAACGCCCTCCGCTTCGCCCGACGGCCCCGCCCATGGCGGCTCCGCCTCCGCCCCGCCGCCTGCCGCCGCCCGCGATCTCTCGGCGGACGACGCAGGGCATCCCCCGCCCGAAGCCTATGACCCGAAGGACTATCGCTGGGTGCCGATCCGCCGCCGGCCCCGCTATGACGGCTGGACGGAGGAGAAGCAGCGCCGCTTCATCGAGACGCTGGCCGATACGGGGCTGGTCAGTGACGCCGCGAAGGCGGTGGGGATGACGCGGGAGAGCGCGTACAAGCTGCGCCGCTCGGCGCATGGCGCGGCCTTTGCTCGCGCCTGGGAAGCGGCGCGCCACCATGCCGGATCCTATCTGGAGGATATCGCGTTCGAGCGCGCGATCGAGGGCGTCGAACACAATGTCTATAATGAACATGGCGACGTGGTCTGCACCAAGCGGGTCTATAATGATCGCCTGATCATGCACCTGCTGCGCCATCTGAAGCCCGAACGCTATGGGCGTCAGGCGGAAGCGCAGCCCGCTGAGCCGCCCACCACGGTGGAGGCCAGCCTGCGCGCGATGGAGCCCCAGCTTCCCGCGCCGGCCGAAACGCTGCTCGATCCGGACATGCTGGATGACGAGCTGACGCTCGCGGATGCCGCCGATGGCGAACTGCCACATTTCCTGTCCGAACAGCGGCCAAAAAAGTCGGCCCGGAAGCTGGAGGCCGAGGCATGGGACGCGCAGGACAAGCGCGCCGAGGCTGTGCTGCAACGGCTGGAAACAAAATGCGGACCCGTCACCGATCAGGAAATGAAGGACATCTGCCGCTATCTCGATCCTTCAAGCGCCAGCGACCGTGGCCGCAAGCGCTATAGGTGAGAACCGAGTGTGAACTTCCACCCTATCGCGATGTCGCTCGCGCCCGAAAAGGCTAACGCTTCCACACGAACTCCGCGCGCAGCACCAGGCCCTTGATGCCCTCATATTTGCAGTCGATCTCCTGCGGGTCGCCCGTCAGCCGGATCGACTTGATCAGCGTGCCCTGCTTGAGCGTCTGCCCCGCGCCCTTGACGGTCAGATCCTTGATCAGCGTCACCTGATCGCCATCGGCGAGCAGATTGCCGACCGCATCGCGCACCTCGACGCGATCCGCCGCCGCGCGCTTGGCCGCCAGCTCGGACGCGGGCATCCATTCGCCGCTGTCCTCGTCATACACATAATCCTCGTCGTCTCCGGCCATGTCGCGATCTCCCTCGCCGCGCCTTTGCCAGCGCGCGGCCGCCTTGGCGAGACTGCCTCCCGTTTCAACGCTCGCGGGAAGTAGGCGGGATCAATCGCGGCCGAGCGGATCGAGCGCGCTGGAGCGCCGCCGCGTGGTCGGCACCGAGGTCGCGCGCGAGCCGGAAGAAACGCCGCCGATCTCCCCCGCCATCGCCTGAAGCGCGGCGATGCGGTTCTCGGTCGCGGGATGGGTGGAGAACAGGCCGTCGCCGGCGCCGCCGCGCAGCGCGGGGACGATGTAGAGCTGCGCCGCAGCCGGGTTGCGGTCGACCACCGGGTTATGGATGCGCTCCGCCCCGCTTGCGAGCTTGGCGAGTGCCGAGGCGAGCGACAGCGGCTTGCCCGAAATCTCCGCGCCCGCGCGGTCGGCGCCATATTCGCGGTGGCGGCTGATCGCCATCTGCACGATCATCGCCGCGAAGGGCGCGATGATCATGGCGGCGATCGTCGCGAGCATGTTCTGGCGGTTATCCTGGCCGTGGCCGAAGAACATGCCGAAATTGGCGAGCATCGAGATCGCGCCCGCGATCGTCGCGGTCATCGTCATGATCAGCGTGTCGCGGTTGCGGACATGGCCCAGCTCATGCGCCATCACGCCCGCGATCTCGTCGCGGGTCAGCATGCCAAGCAGGCCGGTCGTCGCGGCGACGGCGGCATGCTGCGGGTCGCGGCCGGTGGCGAAGGCGTTGGGGTGGGGGCTGTCGATCACATAGACCCTCGGCATCGGCAGGCGCGCGCGGTCGGCGAGTTCGCGGACGAGGCCGACAAATTCGGGGCACTGGCGCTCGTCCACCTCGCGCGCATTGTGCATGCGGAGCACGATCTTGTCGGCGTTCCAGAAGGTGAAGAGGTTCATGCCGGCGGCGACCACCAGCGCAATCATCGCGCCGCCCGATCCGCCGAACGTGTATCCCAGGCCCATGAACAACGCGGTCATCGCCGCGAGCAGCATGACCGTCTTGAAACCGTTCATCTTGCTTTCCTACCTCCGGCCGCCAATGTGGGGAGCGTGGATAAGCTCTTCAATCGGAATCCTTTATGAACAAGCGCAAGCCCGGCGAACGGCCCGCCCATGTGAAGCCGCCGGCCCATCTGTCGAAAAGCCCCCCGGTGCCGGAGCCCGCGGCGGTCGAGAACCCGCCCGAGCATGGCGGCCGGGATGGGCTTGACCCGACGCGCTATGGCGACTGGGAGTTGAAGGGCATCGCGGTCGATTTTTGACGATAGCCGTCATGCCAGCGGAGGCTGGCATCCATGGCTCTATCGTCTCGCGCGCAGCTTGAATTTCAAAAGACATGGACCCCAGCCTGCGCTGGGGTGACGATGAACGTCAGGGCAGCTCGGCAACCGCCGTCAGGAAATAGTCGATCGAAAGATTCTCGCTGAGCATGAAGCCCCTGGCGGGCGAAAATGTCAGGCCACGGCGGTCGATCACCTTGAGGCCGGCGTCTGACAGCATCCCATCAAGCTCCTCCGGCGTCACGAACTTCTTCCAGTTGTGAGTCCCCCTGGGGATGCGGCCAAGCCCCTCGCCGATCGTGATCATGGCGAGGCGCGACGTCGGCGTGCGGTTGGGGGTCGAGACCACGAGAAGCCCGCCGGGCGCGAGCAGCGCGGCGAGGCCGGATACGAAGGCGGCCGGATCGGCGACATGCTCGATCACCTCCATGCTGGTGACGAGATCGAAGCGCTGGCCGTCCAGTTGCGAAAGCTCGCCCGCGCGATACTCGATCGCCAGGCCCTGACCCTCGGCATGTGCTTTCGCGACGGCGATGCTTTCAGGGGCGGCATCGAGGCCCGTGACGTCTGCGCCGAGGCGCGCGAGCGGCTCGGTCAGCAAGCCTGCGCCGCAGCCCACATCCAGCGCGTGCCTGCCAGCCAACGGGCGGCGGTCGTGCGGGTCGGTGTTCCAGTGCGCGTCGATCCGCTCACGCAGATAGCGCAGGCGCGGCGGGTTCAATTTGTGTAGCATCGCCGAGCTGCCCTTCGGGTTCCACCAGTCGGCGGCGAGCTTGCCGAACTGCGCGGCCTCGGCCGGGTCTATTGTGGCCATTGGGGTGGGAACTGGGTCGGCGCTTGCGTTCATGATGGCCTCCCCTTATCAGGCGCGCGACTTTCAACCTAGGGGTTCGATCGTCAGGTCCACTCTACGCTCGTCATTCCCGCGAAGGCGGGAATCCATCTCCGACGAGTGCCTGTTCCGTAACGGCGGGTGATGGATTCCCGCCTTCGCGGGAATGACGGAGAGGATCTGCGTTCGAACCGACGACAACAGAAACGACGCCAATGGCCCGTATCGTGATGAAGTTCGGCGGCACCTCGATGGCGGGGATCGAGCGTATTCGCAACGTTGCCGCGCGGGTGAAGCGCGAGCATGACGCGGGCAACGAGGTCGCGGTCGTGGTTTCGGCGATGTCGGGCGAAACCGACCGGCTGGTGAATTTCTGCCGCGAGGCCGCGCCGCTCTACGATCCCAGAGAGTATGACGTGGTGGTGGCGTCGGGCGAGCAGGTGACGAGCGGGCTGCTTGCGATCGTGCTGCAGGCGATGGGCGTGCCCGCGCGAAGCTGGCTCGGCTGGCAGCTTCCGATCCGCACCTCGGACGCGCACGCATCCGCCCGCATCAGCGCGATCGATTCCGACAAGCTCGGCGCGGCGATGAAATCGGGCGAAGTGGCGGTGATCCCCGGCTTCCAGGGCATGACCGAGGACGAGCGGGTGACGACGCTGGGGCGGGGCGGTTCGGATACGTCAGCGGTGGCGGTCGCGGCGGCGATGAAGGCCGATCGCTGCGACATCTATACCGACGTCGACGGCGTCTATACGACCGATCCGCGCATCGTGCCGAGGGCGCGCAAGCTCGACAAGGTGACCTATGAGGAGATGCTGGAGCTGGCGTCGGTGGGCGCGAAGGTGCTCCAGACCCGCTCGGTCGGCCTCGCCATGAAGGAAAAGGTGCGCGTGCAGGTGCTCACCTCGTTCGACGACAAGCCCGGAACGCTGATCGTCGGCGAAGACGAACTTGAGGAAAATGGTATGGAACGTCAGCTCATCACCGGCATCGCCTATGACAAGAACGAGGCGAAGATCACGCTCGTGGCGGTCCCCGACCGGCCCGGCGCGGTGGCGACGATCTTCTCGCCGCTCGCCGACGCCAGCATCAATGTCGACATGATCGTGCAGAACGTCGCGCACGACACCGGATCGACCGACGTGACCTTCACCGTGCCGATGGCCGAATTGGCGCGCGCGATGGACGTGCTCGAGAAGAACAAGGACAAGATCGGCTACGAACGGCTGCTCAACGACACCAGGGTGTGCAAGGTCTCGGTGGTGGGCGTCGGCATGCGCAGCCACGCGGGTGTCGCGGCGGCGATGTTCGAGGCTCTGGCCGACCGCAAGATCAACATCCTCGCCATCACCACCAGCGAGATCAAGGTCTCGGTGCTGATCGACGAGGATTTCACCGAGCTTGCCGTGCGCGTGCTGCATACGGCCTATGGGCTGGACGCGCCCGAGGCGGCGGAGGCGTGATCAAGCTCTGCCGTACCCCGGCGAAGGCCGGGGTCCAGCCACGATGCCTTCTGGCAGATGTGCTGCTATCGTCAGGCTTTCCCATCTGGACCCCGGCCTTCGCCGGGGCACTGGTGGTATGGTGAGCGGCCACGCCCATCTCGCCAGGCTGATGCAGCGCGGCGCCTATTTCCTCGGCGCGCCGCACGCCATCATGGCAGGCGCCATGAGCTGGGTGTCGGAACGGCATCTGGTCGCTGCCATCTCCAATGCAGGCGGCTTCGGCGTGATCGCCTGCGGGGCGATGACCGTGGACCTTCTCGACAAGGAAATCGCGGGCACCAAGGAACGGACCGACAAGCCGTTCGGCGTGAACCTGATCACCATGCACCCGCAACTCGACGATCTGATCGAATTATGCGGACGGCATCAGGTGGGGCATGTCGTGCTGGCAGGCGGATTGCCGCCGGGTGGAGCGATCGATCGGATCAAGGCGTCGGGTGCTAAGGTAATCTGCTTCGCGCCCGCCCTGGCGCTCGCCAAGAAGCTGATCCGGTCGGGCGTCGATGCATTGGTGATCGAGGGCATGGAGGCGGGCGGCCATATCGGGCCGGTCACAACCTCGGTATTGGCGCAGGAGATCCTGCCCGAAGTGTCCGATCAGGTGCCCGTGTTCGTGGCGGGCGGGATTGGTCGGGGTGAGGCGATCGCCGCCTATCTCGAAATGGGCGCGTCGGGCGTCCAGCTCGGCACGCGCTTCGCCGCCGCGGTCGAATCGATCGCGCATCCCAATTTCAAGAAGGCCTTCTTCCGCGCCTCGGCTCGCGACGCGATCGCGAGTGTGCAGATCGACCCGCGCCTGCCGGTGATCCCGGTGCGCGCCCTCAAGAACGCCTCGACCGAACTGTTCAACGCCAAGCAGCGCGAGGTCGCGCAATCGCTCGACGAGGGCCGGGTCGAAATGGGCGCGGCCCAGCTCGAGATCGAGCATTACTGGGCGGGCGCGCTGCGCCGTGCGGTGATCGACGGCGATGTCGAGCATGGCTCGGTGATGGCCGGCCAGTCGGTCGGCATGGTCACCAAGGAGGAGCCGGTGGCGGAAATCATCGCCGCGCTGCTCGATGAAGCGGCGGTCGCCCTCGCATCACGCGGCACCTGACGCGGTCAGCTAGCCCGCCAGGTGGCGAGGCCGTTGCCGAGCACGATCGCGTCCCGTTCGGCCACGCGCGCGATGAACGCGGCCTGATCCGGTCCTTCGCGCCAGATATCGACGCTCAGCGTTTCGCCAGGAAATACCGGCGACACGAACCGCACGTCGAATCGGCTCAGTCGGGTCGGATCGTCCCCGCACTGGCTTGAGACGATCGCCCGCGCCGCGACGGCGTAGCTGCACAGGCCATGCAGGATCGGCCGATCGAAGCCGCCGCGCGCCGCGAACGCCGGATCGATGTGGAGCGGGTTGAAGTCCCCCGACAGGCGGTAAATGGCCGCCTGCTCCGGGCGTGTGTCGATGGAGACCGTGAGATCGGCGGGCCGCGTCGGAACGACGTGCGCCGAAGGCAGCAGGCCATGGGAGCGCCCGAACCCGCCGTCGCCCCGCAATATGGCGACGAAGCGGGCGGTGGCGATCGGTTCCCCGCTGTCGGCGTCGGTCAAACGACGCGACCATAGCACCGCCGCGCCCTTTTTCGCTCCCCGGTCCTTGATCGCATCGACGGTGACGGACGCGGCAACCCGTCCGCGCGGCGTCAGCGGCTGATGGATCTCCAGATACTGCTCGCCATGCAATACATGTTCCTTCTGGACTTCGAACTCCGGGATGGTTTCGAAGAATTCTCCGTGCCCCAGGACGACCGCCATGGTGGGAAAGGCGAGCAGATCCTGTTCGAAGACATAGCGCAGCCCGGCGCCTTCAGGGCGCATGCCGATGCCGAGCGCGTAGAGAATGGTACGCCGTTCGTCATAGTTTTCGACGATCGGATCAGGCTTCCAGTTCAGCAAGGCGTCGATATTCATTCGCTCCCCTTCCGACGATGCCTTTATCGCCCCGTTCGACGGCAACGGGATAACGCATTCCGTGCCGCCCTTCTTTCTGATAGCGGGGGCATGTGCCACAGCAGTCGACCGCCGCCAACGCCGCCCGGGAAATATTGACGCGCCTTCATGACGTGATGGCGGCGCGCACGCCCGCGCAGGCCAAGCTGAACCGCGTCGTCCAGATCATCGGCGAGGCGCTGAACAGCGAAGTCTGTTCGATTTATCTCCTTCGCGACGGCGCGCTCGAACTGTTCGCGACGCGCGGACTGAAGCAGGAAGCGGTCCACGTCACCAAGCTGGCGCTGGGCGAGGGCCTGGTCGGCACGATCGCCGAGGATGTGGAGACGCTCAACCTCGACGAAGCGACCAGCCATCCGGATTTCGCCTACAAGCCCGAAACGGGCGAGGAACTCTATCACAGCTTCGCGGGCGTCCCGATCGTGCGACGCGAAAGGGCGGTGGGCGTGCTTGCCGTGCAGCACGCCGATCCGCGCCGCTATGACGAGGTCGAGATCGAGGCGCTGCAGACCGTTGCCATGGTGCTCGCCGAGCTGATCGCCGGCGCGGGTCTGATTGACGATCATGCGGCGGCGACGGCGAGCGCGAAGGATTCGGGGCCGATCCGCCTGGAAGGGCTCAAGCTGGTCGAGGGTATGGGACGCGGCTTCGCGGTCTTCCACCAACCGCGCGTCCATATCGAGCATACTGTCGCGGAAGATACTGAGGCCGAGCGGCACCGCGTCTATTCCGCCTTCGGCAAGATGCGCGAGGGCATCGACCGCATGATGCGCGAGGCCGAGTTCGGCGTCGGCGAGCATCAGGACGTGCTCGAGACGTACAAGATGTTCGCTTATGACGAAGGCTGGAGCCGGCGGATCAACGAGGCGATCGACAGCGGGCTCACCGCCGAGGCGGCGATCGAGCGCGTGCAGCAGCGCACCCGGATGCGCATGCGCGAGATTGACGATCCCTTGCTCGCCGATCGCATGCACGATCTTGAGGATCTCTCCAATCGCCTGCTCCGGATCGTTTCGGGTCAGCTCGGCACGGCCGCTCAGCTCGGCCTGCGCCAGGATTCGATTCTCGTCGCTCGCAACCTCGGCCCGGCCGAGCTGCTCGAATATGACAAACGCCGCCTCAAGGGCGTGATCCTCGAAGAAGGCTCGCTGACCGCGCATGTGACCATCGTCGCGCGCGCGATGGGCATCCCCGTGCTCGGCCGGGTGAAGGATGTGCGGCGGCTCGTCAGCGAAGGCGACCTGCTGCTGCTCGACGTGAATCAGGGCTTTGCCTTCGTGCGCCCGGTGGCAGGGATGGAAGACGCGTTCGAGGCGAAATTGGCGATCGGCCAGAAGCGTCGTGCCGAATTTGCAGCCATGCGCGAGTTGCCCCCTGTGACGAAGGATGGTGTGCGGATCAGGATGCTAGTCAATGCAGGGCTGCGCGATGATGTCGGCGCGCTCGACGTGACCGGGGCGGATGGCATCGGCCTGTTCCGCACGGAGTTCCAGTTCCTTGTCTCCGCTACCCTGCCGCAGCGCGAGCGGCAGCAGCGGCTGTATCGCGACGTGCTGGATGCGGCGGGCGACCGACCGGTGATCTTCCGGACGGTCGACATCGGCGGCGACAAGGTACTGCCCTATATGGCGCTGGAGCCACACGAGGAGCGCGAGGAAAATCCGGCGATGGGCTGGCGCGCGCTTCGCCTCGCGCTGGAACGGGACGCGCTGATGAAGGCGCAGGCCCGCGCGCTGATCGAGGCGGCGGCGGGGCGCACGCTCAACGTGATGTTTCCGCTGGTGTCCGAGCCATGGGAGTTTGAGCAGGCACGCGACCTGTTCGTGGCGCAGCATGCCTGGATCGCCTCGCGCAACCGGATGCTGCCGACCTCGATCCGCTACGGCACCATGCTCGAGGTGCCCGCGCTGGCGGAGGTGCTCGATCTGCTGCTGCCCAAGATCGATTTCCTGTCGATCGGAACGAATGACCTGACCCAATTCCTGTTCGCGGCCGATCGCGCCAATCCAAGATTGGCCGAACGCTTCGACTGGCTCTCGCCTGCGATCCTGCGGTTCATTCGGCGCGTGATTTCGCAATGCGGCGAAGCAAATGTGCCGGTGGGGGTGTGCGGCGAGATGGGCGGGCGGACGCTCGAGGCCATGGCGTTGATCGGGATCGGCGTCGAACGCCTTTCGATCACGCCCGCGGCGGTCGGCCCCGTGAAGGCGATGGTTCGGTCGCTGGACACCGCGACCCTGCGTGCCGCGATGGCGGAGTGGCTCGTGTCTCCGCCCGCCGATATGCGCGCCGTGCTTCAGGAGTGGGCGAGCGCCAACGGCATCGCTATCGGCTAGCCCATTCCAAAACCGCTTTCCTGAAAAAACTCCGCGCCGATTTGACATTTAGCGCTTATTGTTGCGACAGTGCGGGATACGTCACGGGCCGCTTCGGTGGTGACGGAGCGCGGGCGATGGGGAGGCGGCATGGCGGAAGCGCGGACGCGCGAAATGCATCCCAAGCGAGTCGGTGAACGCCTCGCCGAAGCCCGCATCGCGCTGAAGCTTGAACTCGAGGATATCGCGGAGCGTTCGCGTATCCCACTGCGGCATCTGCTCGCGATCGAGAATTCCAACTACGAAGCCTTGCCGGCGAGCACCTATGCGGTCGGTTTCGTCAAGACGTTCGCGCGCATGGTCGGGCTGGACGGCGACGAGATCGCGGTCGCGTTCAGGGCCGAGCGCGGCGACACGCTGGCGCAACGGCTGGAGTATACCCCCTTCGAACCAGCCGATCCGTCGCGGGTGCCGCCGAGCCTGCTGGCGATGATCGCGCTGGGCACGGCGATCGTGCTGCTCGTCGCCTATCTGATCTGGCGGGGTGGCGGCGCCAGCGAGGAGCGCCAGCAACTGGCGGCCGGGACGTCGCCCGAAGCCTCAACGCCCGCCGTACCTGCTCCGGCGCCACCGTCTCGGGAAACACCAGCCGTGCCGTCGCGGGCACCCGCGCCGGCTGCGGCGGACAGAGTCGTGCTGATCGCTGGCGATGCGGTATGGGTCAAGATCAGCGAACGCGGCGGGCCGACGCTGTATATGGGCGAACTCGCGCCGAACCAGCGCTATGAGGTGCCGGCGGACGCGAAGGATCCGGTCATCCTCACCGGCAGGCCCGATGTCCTGAGTGCGCGGATCGGCGCCACCGTCATCCCAGCGCTGGGCTCCGCGCGACGCACGATCGTCAATGTGAGCCTCAAGGCGCCCGCCCTGATCGAGCGGGAGGCGGCGATGAAGGCGGCTGCATCGTCTGCCCCCGCCCCCGCCCCCGCCGACGATCGTTCAGGCGCGGCTAATCCTGATCAGGCCAGCGCCAATGTAGCAACACCCGCCACACCCTGATATCGGGACGGCGACTTGCGCCGATCCGTTTCCGCGTGATTGCCCATGGAGGAATTTGATGCGTTTGCCGCTGATGGCCGCACTGATGCTGCTGTCCACTGCTCCTGCCGCGCTGAGCCCGGTTCAGGCCCAAACCAATCTCGACGGCCGCGTCGGCAAGCTCGAAAAAGAAATGAAGGCTGTCCAGCGCAAGGTATTTCCCGGTGGCGATAATCGCTTTTTCGAGCCCGAAATCACCGCACCCGCTCAGGAGGAGCCGGCTCCTGGCGTGCCAGCCACGACGCCGCTGTCCGATCTTACCGAGCGCGTGAACGCGCTGGAGTCCTCGGTCCAGCAGTTGACCGGGCAGGTCGAGCAGCAGGGTTTCAAGCTGCGGCAGCTCGAAGAGCAGATGGCCAAGTTCAAGGGCGATACCGAGTCCCGGCTCAACCAGATCGAGAGGGGAGCGGCGGGCGCCGCGGGCGCCGCCGCCTCGGGAGCTCCCTCGACCGCTTCGGCTGCCTCCTCGGTCGCCACGCCGCCGCCGGTGGTGACGGCTCCCGCGCCCGCCACGCCCACCCCCGGCCCGGCCGCAGCACCGGACGATCCCGCCGAAGCCGCCTACATGGCCGGCTACCGCCTGTGGGAGCAGAAGAAATATCCCGAGGCGGAGGCCGCTCTGCGCGACGTCGTCGCCAAATATCCCAAGCATAAGCGCGCCAGCTACGCCCAGAATCTGCTCGGCCGCGCCTATCTGGACGAGGGCAAGCCCGCGTTGGCGGCGGAGGCCTTCTACGCCAACTATCAGAAGATGCCGCGCGGCGAACGCGCGCCCGACAGCCTCTATTTTCTGGGCCAGGCCCTGGCCCAGCTCAATAAGCCGGCGGAAGCCTGCCGGGTTTATGGGGAATTGCAGGATGTCTATGGCGCGAATCTGTCGGCCTCGCTGAAAGACAGGGTCACCAAGGCGCGTGCCGCCGCCAAATGCTCCTGACGACGCCCTGATCGCGCGGTTCAGGGACGATCTGACTACGCTCACCGGGCCGCTCGACGAAACGGCGCGTATTGGCGTGGCCGTTTCCGGCGGGCCGGACAGTCTCGCGCTTCTGCTGCTGGCGCATGGCGCGCTGCCGGGAAGGGTGGCGGCGGCGACGGTGGATCATGGTTTGCGGCCGGAAGCGGTGGATGAAGCAGCGATGGTGGGACGGGTGTGCAAGGTGTTGGGTGTTCCGCACGTTGTCCTTCGAGCATCCAGAATGGAATTGGAATCACCGTATCCCAGCGAAAGCTGGGGTCCAGATGAAGCGGTGGAACGGGACCCCAGCTTTCGCTGGGGTACGGCGGGAGGGGGTAATGTTCAGGCCAAGGCCCGAATGTTGCGGTATCGTCTCTTGTGGGACTGGGCTAGACGGGAAGCTCTTGGCTTCGTTGCCACCGCGCATCATCGGGATGATGTGGCGGAAAGCTTCCTCATGCGTGCGTTGCGCGGTTCGGGCATTGGCGGATTGGCGCGGATGGCCGCGATCCGCCCCATCCCTTACGGTCGCGACGATGGCCCAATCCTCGTGCGGCCGCTGCTTGGTTGGGAGCGTGCGGAATTGGCCGGGATCGTACGGAAGGCTGGCCTCGCCGCTGCCGAAGATCCGTCAAATCAAGATCCACGCTATGATCGCGCACGCATCAGGGCATGGCTGAAGCGCGAACCGTTGCTCGACGCGGAGCAGTTGGCGCGCGCCGCTGGAAATCTTGCGGACGCGGACGCGGCACTCGAATGGATCGCCGATCAGGCCTGGAAAAGCCGCGCTGAATATGCGCGAGACGAGATCGTGCTGGATCCGGACGATCTGCCGGTGGAAATTCTTCGCCGCCTTGCGCGGCGCGCCATCGCGGCGCTCGCGCCCGAATGGGACGGCGAAGGTCTTGACCGGATGCTTATTCAGCTTGACGCCCGTGGAACCGCCACGCTGGCGGGTGTCAAGGTCTCAGGCGGCGGAGCGTGGCGTTTCCGTCTCGCTCCGGCGCGACGGGGCCACCGTTAAGCATACATCCATTGTTATTGACGTAGGATGCCCTATCTTATTCTGCTGAAAGGCTGGGCAATCGAATGAATCAGGAAAAGGAACCACAAGGCAATCCGTGGATGCGCAGCATCGCGGTTTGGGCCGCGATCATGATCGGCCTGTTCCTTTTCGTCTCGATGTTCGCGGGCAGCAGCCGCAAGGACGCGGGCACCGCCATCGCCTATTCCGAATTCCTGACCCATGTCGACGAGGGTACGGTCAGGGAAGCCGATATCAGCGAAGGCGTCGTGACCGGCAAATATACCAATGGCCAGCCCTTCAAGACCTTCACGCCGCCGAGCGATCCTGGCCTGATCCAGCGGTTGAACGACAACAATGTCACCTTCCGCGCGGTCCCTGACGAGCAGGCGAGCGTCTGGATGATTCTGCTTTACCAATCACTTCCGTTCCTGCTGATGATCGGCATCGCCTTCTTCGTGTTCCGTCAGATGCAGAAGAATTCGGGCTCGGGCGCGATGGGCTTCGGCAAGAGCCGCGCGCGCATGCTCACCGAAAAGCAGGGCCGCGTCACCTTTGATGACGTCGCCGGCATCGATGAGGCCCGCGAGGAGCTTCAGGAGATCGTCGATTTCCTGAAGGACCCGACCAAGTTCGCCCGCCTCGGCGGCAAGATCCCCAAGGGCGCGCTGCTGGTTGGCTCGCCCGGCACCGGCAAGACGCTGCTGGCCCGCGCGATCGCGGGTGAGGCGAATGTGCCCTTCTTTACCATTTCGGGCTCCGACTTCGTCGAAATGTTCGTGGGTGTCGGCGCGAGCCGCGTGCGCGACATGTTCGAGCAGGCCAAGAAGAATGCGCCCTGCATCGTTTTCATCGACGAGATCGATGCCGTCGGCCGCCATCGCGGTGCTGGCCTCGGCAACGGCAATGACGAGCGCGAGCAGACGCTGAACCAGCTCCTCGTCGAGATGGACGGCTTCGAGGCGAACGAAGGCATCATCATCATCGCCGCGACCAACCGTCCCGACGTGCTCGATCCCGCGTTGCTGCGCCCCGGCCGCTTCGACCGGCAGGTGGTCGTGCCGCGCCCGGACATCGAAGGCCGCGAGAAGATCCTCGCCGTTCACATGGCCAAGGTACCGTTGGCACCCGATGTCGACGCGCGTACGATCGCTCGCGGCACGCCCGGCTTCTCGGGCGCCGATCTCGCCAACCTCGTCAACGAGGCCGCGCTGCTGGCCGCGCGCAAGGGCAAGCGCCTGGTCGCGATGAAGGAATTCGAGGAGGCCAAGGACAAGGTCATGATGGGCGCCGAGCGCAAGTCCATGGTCATGACTGAGGACGAGAAGAAGGCGACCGCATACCACGAAGCCGGCCACGCCCTCGTTTCGCTCCATGTCCCCGGCTGCGATCCGCTGCACAAGGTGACGATCATCCCGCGCGGCCGCGCGCTGGGCGTGACCTGGAACCTTCCCGAGCGCGACCGTTATTCGATGACGATGAAGCAGATGAAGGCCCGTCTCGCGCTCTGCTTCGGCGGCCGCATCGCCGAGCAGCTCATCTATGGCGCCGAGGAACTCAACACCGGCGCCTCCAATGACATCCAGCAGGCCACCGACATGGCTCGCGCGATGGTGATGGAATATGGCATGAGCGAGAAGCTCGGCTGGCTGCGCTACCGCGACAATCAGGACGAGATCTTCCTCGGCCACTCGGTTGCCCGCACGCAGAGCGTATCGGAGGAAACCGCGCGCCTGATCGACCAGGAGGTCCGCCGCTTGATCGAGGAAGCCGAAGGGACCGCGCGCAAGGTGCTGACCGAGCATCTGGACGAACTGCACCGCCTCGCGGGCGCCCTGCTCGAGGTCGAGACGCTGACCGGCGACGAAGCCAAGCGCGTCATCGCCGGTGACGACATCGGCCGCGGCGACAGCGGCGCCAAGACGGCGGTCGCGCTCGGCACGGGCGGCTCCTCGATCCCGAAGAGCAAGCGGCCGAAGAAGGGCGGGGGCGGCTGGTCCGGCGATCCCGCGCCGCAGGGGGCCTGAGCTTCGGCAGGCTCTCGCAGCGTCGAGGTCTTCCCGGAATACCGACTACCAGGGATGCGGTTCGCCGTTCCAGCTCATGAAATCGCCGGTGCGGTCGAGCGTCCATTCGCTTGTCACCTTACGGATCCCTTCGGCGCTTTCCTGTGGCGTGATATCAGCGTTGGGGCCGCCCATGTCGGTTTGCACGTAGCCCGGATGAATCACGCCGACGATGATGCCGCGCTCGCGCAGATCGATGGCGACTGATCGGGTCAGGCGATTAAGTCCGGCCTTTGCCGCCGCATAGGCATAATAACCGCCAAAAGGCCAGGTCGACGCGCCGAGCGTGCTCGTTATGTTCATCACTTTCGCGCCGGCCTTCATATGCGGGAGGAATGACTGAAGAACCCGCAGCGGGCCCATTGTCATCGTGTTGAAAACTTCAATCCATTCGGACCAATCCGATGATTCCAGTTGAGGATTCGCCTGCCCGGTGATTCCTGCCACATTGAGCAGCACGTCGATTGGCGCATCCCCCGTTTCGCTCGCCGCCCGCTTCACCGATTCATCGCGGGTTACGTCCATCTCCATGACTTTGATCCCGCGATTCTCGGACGCGAGGCGGTTTAGGGAGTCCGCTTTTGCCGGGTTTCGGCAAAATGCGAAAACCCGGTCGCCCGCGGTCGCGTACTGGCGCGTCAACTCAAAGCCGATGCCCCGCGCGGCGCCGGTGATGGCGATATTGGCCATGTCCCTCTCCCAATTTCTACGCCATGTTTTGCATGAAACGGACGTGCAAAAACTACGTGATTTTTACCTCCGCGGGAAGGGAGAGTCAGTCCATCATCAGCAACAGCGCCCAGGCCAGCCCGGTGAAGGCCAGGAACATCGGCCAGGACCAGTAGATCCGGTAATCCGGTATCGGAAGGTGATGGACATTGAGAAAGCCGGCCGTCGTTCCCGCATAGCCGAAGATCCCGGCGCCGATCAGCGTCAGGATCGTGCCCAGCAATATGGCCTTCAGAAGTGCGATCATGATATCCCCCTCCCGGCAGGAAAATAAGTGAACGGCTCGGCATAGCCCTTGCCGCGCCGCTCAATTCGTCCGCGCCTCAACAGCGTTCGGCACGCGGCGTTCACTTGTTGCGGATATCCGTTCGATCCGTAAAGCGCTTTGGCGAGTTCGGTTTCGGTGAGGCCGGGACGCCTGACGATCATCGCCTCCACGTCATCGATGATCGCCATCATTTTGATCCTGAACGTCGCGGCACCAGCCACGAACTGGGGACGTGTTTGTTGACAACTTCCTTATGGACACCCTTTTCCGGGCGGTAACGCGTACGCCGTTGACGCAACCATAACCCGGTCCACGCCGGGAAAACTGGAGCAGTTCCGCTTAATCGATCTCGGTCGTCGCGAATCGGTCGCAAATGCGGCGGTTGAAGAATTGACCCTTGGAGCGGGCCGCGCGCAGCGCTTCCGCGATCCGCTGCGGGACGTTATCATAACGGTAACGCCGCCCCGAGACGAACTCGATCGCCAGGCTGTGCCCCTCGGGATCATAGGTGAAGGATCGGATGACGCTCGACGGCATAACGCCCGAAACGTGCGGGAGCAGAGTCAGATGCCGTGCGGCCGGGCATGGCCGTGGTGGCGCATATAGCGATCGTCCAGTTCGGCGATCAGCTTTTCCCCCTGCGTGCCATGCAACTTCAGCAACTCGTCGATCTTGGCTTCCATGCGATCGTCATTCTCCTTGGAAGCCGGCGAACCGACGTAGAGGAAATAGGCGAGGCCCACGACTTGCCAGAGAAGTTGCAGGAATTCGGACTGCCAGTTCTCGAACGTATCGCGCGCCATCTCGACCAGATATTGGCTGACCTGCGGCTGCTGGGCATGCTCAGTCACTTCATCGACATAGGCATACCAGCCGAACGCCCAATGACCGATGATTGAAATCAGGAAGAAGGCGATCGTAATCCACGCATAAGCATATTTTTTCATCTTGTTCCTCCTGAACGAACGGCGGAGGAACAACTCGCGTCGATGTTTCTACGTTCCTGTCAGGCCGGGCTTTGCTCGAGCGGCGCGTCACTGCGCAGGTGGCGGCTGTAGAGCCAGCCGATCCCGATCAAACTGAAGCCGAGCGCCACGAAGGAGGCGATGCGCACCAGCCCTTCGAGCCCCGAGGTGTCGACCGCGAACACTTTCGCCACCGCGAGCAACATCAGGATCAGCGAAGCGATCCGCCACGCCCGCTCGCGCTTCCGGATGCCCCAGCGCAGGAAGCCGATCGCCAGCGCGATCGCGGCGAGCGAACGGCCGATGTCCTCCGCCTGGCCCACGCCGCCAACCGCCAATAGCGATCCGTGAAAAAACTGGCGCAGGCTGGCGGCGACGAACAGCCCGATCATCGCCATCTGGATGCCGGTGATGCCGTGCTTGAGCTTCGCCGCAAGGCCCGGCCCGGCCTTCGCGGACAGCCATAGCCAGGCCAGGGGAAGCAGGAAGGCCGGCGCAATCAGATTGGCGAGCGGCACCGCACCGACAAGCTGATCCCGCAGGAGGGGGTTGAAGAGCAATGCGTGGTAAAGCAGCACCCGCACCAGCGCGATGCCGGTCACCGCCAACCCGAGTTCGCGCAGCCCAGCCGCCCGATCGCGCCAGTTGAGCGCGGCCCAGCCGATCGCGAACAGCGCCTGATCGAGCAGCACCCGTTCCAGCATGCCTTGATCCTTGAAGGCGGCACCGCTGTCGATCGCGAAAGCCTGTTTGTAGAGGATGAACAGCCCGGCGATACCGAGCAACCCGCTCGCCGCGAACATGCCGCGCGAGAGGAGCGTGGGGATCAGCGCGCTGCTCCGCCAGGCGGCGACGGTCAGGATCGCGCCGGGGACGATCAGGTCCGCTATCGCGCGCCACGGCACGGGCAGCGTAGTCACGTATAGCGGCTCGCCTGCCAGCGTGAGCAGGCTGCCGCCCAGCCAGCGCGCGAAGCTCTCGGCAATGCTCGCCGCCGTCGCCAGCAGCAGCACGCCGATCGCACCGCGATAGTCGAGATCCGGGCGCCTGCGCCACAGTTCGACCAGCAAGGCAACGCCGCCGGCATAAGCGGCGGGCAGAACATGCCGATCGAGCAGATCCGGCATCGACAGCGCGGCAAGCGCCGCGGCGCCGATCCCGAGTATGAGGAAGCGTGGGTCGCGATGTGGCAGGATCAGTCGCGTGCCGATCGCGGCGGCGACCGCGAGGGGTAGGGATGCGGCAAGCGCCAGCAGGCTCCATTCGCGGCTGGTCAGGAGGTCGCTTGGGGCGACGATGGCGGAGGCGATCAGCGCGCCGCCGAGCGCGACGGTCGCCTGGATCGGTTCGCGGAGCCCGCCCCGGGCGGTCCAGACGTCGGCGAGCGCCGATCCGGCGAACAGCAGCACGCATCCACCGGCCACCAGCGCAAGCATCACGCCGCTTGGGTCCGGCCAAAACAGCATCGTCACCAGCCCGATTCCAAGTGCAATTGGCGGCAGCATCGAGAGCTTGCGATCGAAACGGGCGAGCAGGATCGCGGCGAGTGAGAGCAGGCCGTAAAAACCCCATTCGAGCGCGCCATAACCGCCCTGCCTGACGATCAGCCCGATCTGCAGCGCGCCCATGACCCCCGCGCCCGCCTTCAGCAGCCGCTCATGCGCGACCCCGCCCAGCAGCATCGGCACTGCGAAGGCGAGCAGCAGCGTGTAGGAGGCCAGGGCTGCGACATTGCGCGTATCCATCATCTCGAACGCGATCAGCAGCAGGCCCCAGCCGAAACCGCCGACCAGCGCGGCGGCGGTGAGCCACATCCAGCGCTGCTTGCGCCCGATGCTGGCGATGCCTCCGATCACCAGCGCGAGATAGGCGGTCAGCGGCGCGATGTTGCCTGTTGATTCGCCGACCAGCGCGGGCGCTGCCAGACCGCCGACGAGGCCGAGCACGGCGGCTGGCGGGCCGAAGCGCAGCGCAAGGCCCAGGGCGGCGGCGGTGACGAGCGCGAGGCCGACGAAGCCCGGCATCGAACCGATCAGGTCATAGACGTTCGTCGCGATCAGGATCGAGGCATAAGCGGTGGCGACCCCCGCGCCGGCCAGCGCCTGCGCGATCCGTGGATCGATCGCGGTCTGCGTCCAGCGCCGCGCGAGCTCGGCGCCAGCGACCAGCGCAACCGAGAAGAGCAGGCCGAACACGACGCGAACGGTGGGCGACAGCAACCCGGCATCGATAGAATATTTGACGATGAACAGCCCGGCCACCGCCAGCGTGATCCCACCACCCCAGATCGGTAGCTTCGAGCCGAACAATTCCTCGAACCCAATGGTGCGCGGCTGCAACTTGGGTGCGGGCGGGGGCACCTCGGTTATCGGTTTGGGTTCCGGTTCCGGGGCGGGAGTGGGTTCCTCGACCAGCGTGGGGGCAGCCGGACGGTTGACGACGGTAACGGTGCGGGGCGCGTCCGCAGCCGGCGCTTCAACCGGCGGCTGCGTGGCCGTGGGGATTTCCGGCGGAACGAGAGCCTGACGCGCGCTGCCCTCCAGCGACGCGATCCGCTGGTCGAGCTGCTTGAGGCGTGACCAGAGGACGATCACCGCGATGATCAATCCAAGCGTCAGAACGAACATGGCCGCCCCCTCTTCGTCGGACACGAGTCCTCAATGCGCTCGCGAGGCGCATCTGCCAACGGTTGTTGCGCGATGCCCCGGATGTAAACCGAAGCGCTAAAGTTCGCGCTCACCCTGAGCTTGTCGAAGGGCAGCGCCCGCCGCTGTGCAAGGCTTCGACACGCCCGGCCTGAGCGCAAACGTCACTCCTTCTGGGCTCAAGCCGTGGTCGGCGTTTCGCCGGCCAGCGGATCGGGACCGAAGCGATTCGCGCCGCGCGTTCCTTCCAGCACCATGAAGACGAGCAGCACGATCGATCCGATGATCGGGACGAGCACGATCAGCAGCCACCAGCCCGAGCGGTCGGTGTCGTGCAGCCGCCTTATGGCCACGGCGATCGACGGGACCAGCAGGCCCAGCGCCGCCGCGACCATGATCGGCCCATAGACGCCGCCCACGACGCCGGACATGCCCGCGACGCTATCGAGGACAGACGCGACAATGTAGATCCCGAAGCTCAGCAACACAAACAGCCAATATTCCTTGCGCCGGGCGCGCCCGGTGAAATCGGCATATTTCTTGAGCGGAAGGATGGCCCATTCCATAGCTTTCTCTCCTGTTATTCGTGCCTGGTTCGTGCCGGCACTGGGAGCAGCTTAACTTATTTCAAGCACGTTACAACCGCCCCAGCGCCTACTCCGCCGGCGCCGGCTGGGCTGTGCCGGATCGGCGGGCAGCCTTGCCGCGCCACTTGCGCGTTCGCAGCCACATGGTGATCCCCGTCACGCCCAGCATCGCCGGGATGAGGCCGCCGACAAAGATGACGACCTGCCAGACGATCCCCATGCGGGTGCCGTCATGCCATTGCCGCATCGTGCGGGCGATGCCGGCGCGGCCCTGGTCCGGCTTGGCGTTGTCGGCCGTAGCCTCGCCGGTGGCGTCGTCGATGGTGAAGGCGGCGCGATTCTCGCTTTCAAGGCTGACCTTCCACGGCGAGGGACGGTCGGTGGGGAATTCGATCGACAGCGGATCTCTCGCCCCCGCCCCGGCGCGCGTCGCCGCCAGCGCCGCGTCGACGGTCAGCGCTGGACTCGCGATCGGCAGCGCGCGCATCGCGGCCATGCGGTCACCCATGTTTGCTGGCTGGCCCGAAAGCGCGCCGAAGAAGGCGGGAAAGGAGATCCATGTGCCGGTGAAGCAGAGCATGCCGAGCGGAATCGCCACCCAGAAGCCGGTCAAATGGTGCAGATTGGTGTCGAGATCGCGCGACCGGCGCCAGCGCAGGCCCTTGGTCCAGCGCCCGACGGTGGGCCACCACAGCCAGATGCCGGTCAGGCACGACAGGAACATCGCGACCCCGAGCCAGCCGACGATTTGCCGACCGACCCCCGGGATCATCAGCGATCCGTGCAGGACATGCAGCGTCCGGATAATGCCCGAATTGCCGTCAGCCACATCAAGAACCCTGGCGGTCGCTGGCTCCAGCCAGACGCTGGTGCGCAGCGGACGGCCCCGGGGCGCGGACCCGTCGGCCGGGGCACGGATCGCGGTCACCGCCACGGGTTCGCCGGTCTTGCTGAAGCGCACCGCCGAAATCCGGTCATTCGCATCGAGCCGCGCTTTGGCGGCGGCGACATAGGTGGACGGGGCAAGCAACTCCTGGTTTTCGCTCACCACGAAGCGCTGCGGATAGAGCAGCTTTTCGAGGTCGTCATGCCAGACCAGCGCCGACCCCGTCAGAGAAAGCGGGATCAGCAGCACGGCGAGCAGGATGCCGATCCACTTGTGGAGCTGGAACCAGATGTTGCGGAGCTTGAGGGTGGTGGAGCTAGCCATGGGACGCCTGTTTTGCTCAGCTATCGGCCCAGCGCCGCAGCAGATTGTGATAGATGCCGGTCAATTGGATGATCGCGCGGTCGTCATGCCCGCGCTCCGCAGCCAGCGACTGGACCGACGTGTCGAGATCGAACAGGATCTGCCGCTCGCCGTCATCGCGGATCATGCTCTGGATCCAGAAGAAGGAGGCGATGCGCGTGCCGCGCGTCACCGGCTCGACACGATGCAAGCTCGATGCGGGATAGAGCACAATATGCCCCGCCGGTAGCTTCACCGACTGCACGCCGAGATTATGCTCCACCGTCAGTTCGCCACCGTCATAGCTGTCCGGATCGCTCAGGAACAGCGTCGCGGACAGATCGCTCCGTACCCTGAACTCGCCGCGCGGCTGGATGCGGATGGCGTTGTCGATATGGGTGCTGAATGTCTGACCGCCGGCATAGCGGTTGAACAGGGGCGGGTAGATTTTGAGCGGCAGCGCGCCGGCGATGAACAAGGGGCTCCGGCCCAACGCGTCGAGCACGATCGTGCTCGCCTCGCGCGCCTGTGGCGCCTCTTCCAGCAATTGTTCGTTGCGCTTGGCGAGCGCGGCCTGCGGGCCGGAGGTGACGTTGCCGTCGACCAACTGGGCGGCATCGATCAACGCCCGCACGCGTGCAACGCCGGCGGCATCCAGCACATCGGGAATCGCGAGCATCATCGGCGGGTTGCGCTCACGCGGTCAGGGTGAAAGGAATGTCGACCGTCCCCTGGACCGGCACCGCCTCGTCATTGCGGATGGTCGGCGACCAGCGCCATCTGCGCACGGCGTCGAACGCCGCCTTGTCGAGCCGTTCGTACCCGCTCGACCGCGATATCCGGATATCGGCGACCGCTCCATCCACTCCGAGCGTGACGAGCAGATAAACCGTGCCCTGTTCCTTTCGGCGCCGTGATTCCAGGGGATAGCGCGGCGCGACCAGCCTGATCATCTTGCTGCTGAGATCCCCCACGGCAACCGGCCCCACAGGCGCGGGCAGTGCGATCACGGGCGGGGCAGGCGGCGCTTCCGGCGTGAGTAGCGGCATGACCGGTGCGATCGGGGGCTGGACGACCTGGACCGGCGCGGTGAAATGCGGCTGGACCTTTTCCGAGGGCGGAACCTTTTCGACGGGAACTCGCGGCGGCGGCTCGACCTGCAGCTCGATCAGCGTGACTACGGTCGGCGCGACCCTGGGCTTGCTGATCGGGATCACGTCGAACAGGATCAGCGCGGCCAGCAACACGCCATGCGCGGCAAGGATGAACGCAATCAGCGGCCAGTTGGCCCGCCGCGCGCAATAATCGGAGCGTTGGAGCGGCGTGACCTCTTTCGTCCGATACGGCGCTGACGGCACGAGGGCCGCCTGCCACGACGACAGATCCTCCCCAACTTCCGATCGGAACATTCCGTGCATGGCGACTCGACCTCTGAAAGATCAAATAATGCGAATTGATATCAATAGCAACGAAGCATGCCATCAGCCCATGACGGCGCCCTGACTCGGATCAGGGCACCGCCGCCCCTTTCGTCAGAAGCTGTAGAACAGGCTGAGCCGCGCCGAGCGTCCTTCGCCGGGCATCGCCCAGCCGCCGGTGACGGTGCCCATCGCGGATACGTTGCTACGGATGTTGGTGTAATAGTGCTCGTTCGTCAGGTTTTGGACGTTGAGCTGGACCGTCAGCCCGTTGTCGAATGCGTAGCTCAGCATCGCGCGATGGATGAGATAATCGTTGGAGCGATATTGTGTCGGGAAACCGGCAACGCTCTGGTTGGTCGCGAACTTGCCCTGATAGGTGAGACCATAGCCGACCTGGAGCCCGAACGGGAAAAGATAAGTCGTCCAGAGGCTGCCTGAATGTCTTGCCGTTTGGATCAGGACATTGCCGCGCTGGGGATCGGGGCCGGCCGTGCCATCGGCGACGCTTTGTTCCACCTTGCTGTCAAGATATGTGTAGTTGGCGAAGATCGCCCAGGCTTCGTTGATATTGCCTGTGGCTCCGAGGGCGATGCCGTCCACGCGGGCGCGGCCGTCCAGCACTTGGATCACGGTGCCGACAGGGTCATTGGTGGGCACGCGGAAGTTGGTCCGCTCGTTGCGGAACAAGGCGGCGGTAAGCTGAAGCCCTCCATCGAACACGTCCGCCTTCGCGCCGATCTCGAACGTGCGAGCCTTTTCGGGCGCGACGTCGCAGAAGTTCGAGAAAGTGGCCCCCGAACCAGTCGTGCAGCCGAGCCGGATTGTCGCCAGCGAGGGCGTTTTCGAGTTCGCGTAAGCGACATAGAGGCTCGTCGTCTCGGCTGGCTTGAACACCGCGCCCACGCGCCAGGAGAAGAGATTCTCGTTATTCTTCTGCGGGATGAGCTGGGCCGGCGTTAACGCCGCCGTGCCCGGCGGGTAGATTGCGAGGCGGAGGCTGTTGAAGGCGCCCTTCGCCTTCTCGTAGCGCACCCCCGCATTCAGTTCGAACTGGCCGAGCTCGAGCGTATCGAAGGCATAGATCGCGGCATTGCGGCTCTCGCTCTTGGAGCGGGCGGTGACCGTATAGTTGATCGGGCCGGTATAGACGGTGTCGGGATTGGCAATGTCGATCAGCGGCAGCAGCACGGCTGCTCCCGCCACATTCCGGGCCAAGGACGCAGTTTCGATCGAATAATCCTCCCAGGTGAACACGGTGCCGACGACCAGCGTATTGCGCATGCCGCCTTTTTCACCGGAAACGATCGTCAGGTCGGTCTGATTATAGAACAGATTGTTGACCTGATCGCGGACCAGACCGCGGGGGCCGCTCGGCTGGAAGAAGCCGGGGGGAACGATGACGCTGATCGTGCCGACTGAGGCAAGATTGTTCGGATTGTTAGCGACGCTGGTCACGCTGGCGGTGCAAGCCTGCCCGTTCGGCTGCGCGTTATTTGCCAAGCAGATCGTGCCCTGTGGCGCGCTGGTACGGGAAAGCTGGGCGACGCGCTGGAAGCGGGTCAGGTTGCGCACGCTCACCTTATCGTTGAACGCGTGCCGGAAGGTTGCTGTCAGCCGATTTTGTGTGATCTTCTGCCTGTCGAGATTCTCGATGCCGAAATAGTCCGAGCGAGCGATGCCGGGAACTTCGCCGCCAGGATTGGCGGCGGCGATGTAGAAGGGCACTCCATAGGTCGGCGTGTTATCGTCCTCTTGGTGGAAATAATCGATCGTCAGATTGGTGGGGGAATCGATGCCGAGCGTGATCGCGGGCATCACGCCCCAACGCTTGTAACGCTCGACGTTGCGGCCGGGATAGTCGTTGCGGTGGAACATGCCGTTCAGGCGCACCGCAATGAAATCCGAGGCGCGCCAGTTGCTGTCGACAGCGGCGCGATAATATTCGTCGGTACCGACGCCGCCTCCGAGCACGGTCAGATTCTCGGCCTGCGGGGTCTTCGAAACGAGGTTGATGGTGCCGCCGACCGATCCGGATCCGTTGAACACCGAATTTGCGCCATTATAGACTTCGATCTGCTGGAGGTAGAAGGGGTCGGTGCGGCTATATTGCGCGCTGTCGCGGACGCCGTCCTGGGTGATGTCGTTATTGGCCGAATAGCCGCGCAAATTGATGCTGTCGCCGAAGCCGCCGCCGCCCTCGCCTGCGCCGAAAGTTATTCCGGGGATGGTCTGGAGCGCGTCGCGGAGGGTCAGCAGATTCTGTTGCCTGATCGTCTGGTTACTGATGACGGTAATGGTCTGCGGCGTGTCGAGCAGCGGCGCGGTCGCCTTGGGCGATGCCACGCGCTCGACCTTGACCTCGTCCTCGATCGCACTGGCCTCGACCGTGACCCCACCGAGCCGTGGCGCGCTTGCCGGTGAGGTGTCGCCTTGGGCCAGGGCCGGAGCCGAGGTGAGGAATCCAACGCAACCGAGCGCGATGAAGGCTGGCGAAACCACGGGAAACGGGCGAGCGTCGATTTTCATGATGTCCCCATCTGTTAAGATGGGGTTCAGCTATTGCGAGTCGTTCGCAATGTCAAATGGTATTAAGAATTATTATCATTATGGAGATCGGCCATAATGGATATCTGGCGTTCGCCGGGTACATTGGAAAGTTTTCAGGACTATTGGGCTTCACCCGTCGCCTGCGCATAAAGCCATACCCGCATCGCGCTCGCGAGGTTGGATGGATCTGACCCGGCGACCCGTTCGGCGTCGATGCGCGCGACGAGCGCGTTGAGCGGCAGGCCCAGCGCCGCCGCTGCGCGCTCGAGACCGCGCCAGAAGATGGGCTCGAGCGTGATCGAGGTGGCGTGGCCGGCGATCATCACCGACCGTTTGACCGGCCCCGCCATCGATCGCTCAATACATATGCTGGCCGCCGTTGATCGACAGGGTCGACCCGGTGATAAAGCCCGCCTCCTCCCCGCACAGGAAGCCGACGGCGCGCGCGATCTCGTCCGCATGGCCGAGCCGTCCGACGGGAATCTTCGCCACGATTTTGGCGAGTACGTCCTGCGGCACCGCCGCCACCATGTCGGTATCGATATAGCCTGGCGCGATCGCGTTGACGGTGACGCCGAACTTGGCGCCTTCCTGCGCCAGCGCCTTGGTGAAGCCGTGGATGCCCGATTTGGCGGCGGCATAGTTGACCTGGCCATATTGACCGGCCTGGCCGTTGATCGAGCCGATGTTGACGATCCGGCCCCAGCCCTGCGCGCGCATATGGGGGAAGGTCGCCTTGGCCATGTTGAAGCAGCCGCCGAGGTTGGTCTCGATCACGGCCTTCCAGTCCTGCCAGCTCATCCGGAGCAGCGTGCCGTCGCGGGTGATCCCGGCATTGTTGATGACGACATCGGCAGGCCCGAGATCGGCCGCGACCCTTGCGCAGCCGGCTTCGCAAGCCTCATGGTCCGCTACGTCCCACTTATAGGCCGCGATGCCGGTGCGTTCGCTGAAATCGCGAGCCCGCTCGTCATTGCCCGCATAGTTCGCCGCGACGGTCATGCCCATGTCCTTGAGCGCGACGCTGATCGCCTCGCCGATGCCCCGCGTTCCGCCCGTAACGATCGCTACCCTTGTCATGGAATCCTCCCTTTCGTGCCCAGAGAATCGGGCGGCTTACTAGGTCGGGGGCACCCAGCCCGCAAGCTCGCGTGTAATGATATCGTAAAGCATTTCGACGCCGATTGCGCTGCTATTCAGGCATTCCAGGTAAAAGAAATCGCGCCCCCCCGCGTCGAGAAAGGTCTGGCGTCCCCGGATCGCGATTTCCTCAAGTGTTTCAAGGCAATCGGCCGCGAAACCGGGAGCGACCACCGCAACGGAACGAATGCCCTCGCCTGGCAGCGAGGCTAACAATGCATCGGTGGACGGCTCCAGCCATCTGGCTCGCCCGAAGCGCGACTGAAAGGCGATACTGACCGGACGACCAAGCGCCTCGCCCAGTAACCGCGCGCTCTTCTGGCATTGGCAATGATAGGGATCGCCAAGCTCCAAAGTCCGCACCGGCATGCCATGGAAGGACGCAATCAATAGATCCGGCGTTGCGCCCAGACCGACGAGCTGCTCGTCGATCGACTGGCTCAACGCCGCGATATAGGATGGGTCGTCATAATAAGGTGGCAGCGTGCGGATCGCGGGCTGCCAGCGCATCTTCGTCAATGCCGCGCCGACCGCGTCGACGGCAGTGGCGGTGGTCGCCGCGCAATATTGCGGATAAAGCGGCGCGATCAGGATGCGGTCGCACCCGGCCGTCTTCATCGCCGCCAATCGCTCGCCGATCGTGGGTCGGCCGTAACGCATGGCGTAATCGATCATCACGGCATTGCCGAAGCGTTCCCGCAGCGCTTGCGCCTGCATCTTGGTGATCGCAGCGAGCGGCGATCCCGCCTCGGTCCAGACCTGGCGATACGCGTGCGCCGATTTGTGTGGGCGAAGATTGAGGATGATGCCCCGCAGGATCGGCTGCCATGCGATCGGCGGAATCTCGACCACCCGGCGATCGGAAAGGAATTCAGCGAGATAGTGCTTCACCGCCGCCGGGGTTGGCGCGTCCGGTGTCCCCAGATTGATCAGCAGCACCCCGATCCGCGACGGCGGCATGACCGGGTGATCGACGCCCGCCATTGTCAGGACGGGCGCAGCGGCAATGTGCGGACACGCTCGCCTGTGGCTGCATAGAGGGCATTGGCCAACGCCGGCGCCACCGGCGGCACCGCGATTTCGCCGACGCCGCCGGGCGCCTCGCCGTTCTGGATCAGCTCGACGAAAATTTCGGGCGTGTCCGCCAGGATCGGAAGGCCGAGCCCGCTGAAGTTGCGCGCCGTGACCAACCCCCGCTCGACACTGATCGCATTGGCCATCGCCCCGGCGATTCCCCAGATGATTCCGCCCTCGATTTGCTGGCGAACGATATCGGGGTGGATCACGCGGCCGCAATCGACAGCCGCGATGACCCGGTCGATTATGATCTTGCCCTCGTTGACGTGAAGCTCGGCGAGCATGGCGACATGCGATCCAAAGCAACTGTGCGCGGCGATGCCCTGGCCGCTGCCCGCGATGCCGCCCTGCCAGTCGCCGATGGTGGTGGCGGTGGTCAGGCAGCGCGCGAGCCTTGGCGCGCCGCCGAGTAGCTGCATCCGATAAGAAAAGGGATCGAGCCCGGCTTCCTCCGCCAGTTCGTCGATAAAACATTCGGTGAAGAAGGCGGTATAGCTGTTTGCGACTGATCGCCACGCGCCGGTTGGCACGCCGATCGGCGCGACGTGATGATCCACCGACAGGGCGGGAATGCCGTAGGCCGGGACCGCGCCCTCCACTGCCGCCGCCTCGGGCTTGGCAGGGTTGGCGGGTATGCCGGGCATCAGCTTCGAGAATTGTTCGGCCGTGGTCGAAGGCGCCGCGATCGCCGCGGCCCACGCCTGCGGCCGACCGTTTTCGCCCAGCTTCGCGCGCATCCGGGCGATCGCGGGCGGGCGAAACGCGTCATGCATGGTCTCCTCGGCGCGCGACCAGGTGAGCTGTACTGGGCGCTTAGTCTTGATCGCCAGGATCGCGGCCACCTCTGCCGCGTCGGTCGCGACCTTGCGGCCGAAGCCGCCGCCGATCAGCGTGGGATAGATGGTGACCGCATCCTCGCTCATCCGCGCGGCGCGCGCGACGGCGGCGCGCGCGAAGGTGATCGCCTGGGTCGGCATCCAGACTTCGAGGCGATCGCCGCTCATCCGCGCGGTCGCTGTCAACGTCTCCATCGGCGCGTGAGGCAGCATCGGCACGCGATATTCGGCCGAGAAAGGCTCGCCCTTGAGCGCCCCGTCCGGGTCGCCTCGCTCGAAGAAGCGCTTATTGTCGCCGTTCGCCAGCGCATTTTCGAGCGCGGCGTTGATCGAGACGTCGTCCGGAAAACCGCCGACCGTGCGGAAGCGCGGCGAGAGCGCATCGAGCGCCCGGTCGGCCGCCCACCAATTGGTTGCGACCGTCGCCACCCAGTGCGGGCCTTCGACCACGGCGATTACGCCATCGATGCGATCGGCCGCAGCCTTGTCGATCGCGATCAGGCTGGTATCTCCGAACGGCCCGGCGCGCACCGAGGCATAGACCAGCCCCGGCAGCCGCACATCGGCGGCGAACAGGGCGGACCCGTCGATCTTCGACGGCAGGTCGAGGCGCGGCACCGGCTTGCCCGAAATGCCGCCGGCGCCGGGCTTGCGCAGTTCGATATCCGATGGCGGGCTCAGTTCCGCCGCTTGGGCCGCCAGCTCGCCGAACCGCAGTTTGTCCTCGCCCCGGACGACGAAGCCCTCGGCGGTATCGCAGGCTTGCCAGTCGGCGTCCCAGCGCTTGCCCGCCGCCTTGCAGAGCAACGCGCGGGCAGTAGCGCCCGCCTCCCGATAACGTTGCTCGAAGCCACGGATCGAGGTCGATCCGCCGGTGATCATGATCGCCTGCCGCACCGCGATTTGTCGGAGCGCCCATTCGCCCGGCTCCCGCAACCAGCCGGGCAGCGCGTCCTTGCTCTCGGCGAGGATGAAGTCATTGGCATAGAGCGGGTTGACGGGTGCCGGCTCGACGCTCACTGTCCGCCAGTCCGCGCCAAGCTCGTCCGCGAGGATCTGCGGCAGCGACGTATAGACACCCTGTCCCATCTCCGCCTGCGGCACGATCACGACGACGCGCCCGTCAGTGCCGATCTTGAGGAAGGCGTTGAAGATCGTCTCGCCGGGATCGGCATTCAGATTGGGCTGGTAGGTGCGCGGCCACAACGCCCAGCCGAGCAGCAGTCCCACGCCCGCCCCGCCGCCGACCAGGAGTGACCTGCGATTGACGTGAAGGCTATGATGCTCGGCCATTGGCCCGTCCTAACGGAAATTTCCGTTCAGCCAAATGCCGTGCTCTCGAAGCGCACTGGCTTGCCGATCGCCCGGTTGGCGAGGGCGCCGTCCCACATCACGCGTTGGCCGCGGATGATGGTGCCGACGGGCTTGCCGGTCAGTTCCATGCCGGTGAAGGGCGACCAGCCGCAGCGAGAGGCGAGCCAGCTTTCCTCGACGGTCCATCTGGTCTTGAGATCGACGATCGAGAAATCGGCGTCATAGCCCGCGGCGATCCGGCCCTTGGTGACCAGCCCGAACACGCGCTGCGCCCCCGCCGAGGTGAGATCGACCAGCCGCTGCATGGTCAGCCTGCCCTTGGCGGCATGATCGAGCAGCAGCGGCAAGAGCGTCTGCACGCCCGGCATGCCGCTTGGGGAAGCCGGATAGGCCTTCGCCTTCTCCTCCTTCGTATGCGGCGCATGATCCGATCCGATCACGTCAGGCACGCCCTGGTTGAGCCAGTACCACAGCCCCTCGCGATGCGCGGATGACCGGATCGGCGGGTTCATCTGTGCATAGGTGCCGAGCCTGGGATAGGCCTCTTCGCCAGCGAACGTAAGATGCTGCGGCGTCACCTCGCAGGTGGCGATATCCTTGTTGCGAGCGATATACTCGAGCTCGGCCGGGGTGGTGATGTGCAGGATATGGATGCGCCGCCCCGCCGCGCGGGCGAGCTTGATGATCCGCCGGGTCGCCAGCATCGCGCTCTCGTCATCGCGCCAGACCGGATGGGACGAAGGATCCCCCTCGATCCGCTCATCCTTGCGGGCCTGCATCCGGGGTTCGTCCTCGGCGTGGATCGCGACCCGCCGCCTGCCCGATGCCAGCACCTGCGCGAGCACCGCGTCCTCGGACACGAGCAGGCTTCCGGTCGAAGCGCCCATGAAGATCTTGACGCCCGCCGCGCCGGGGAGACGTTCCAGATCGGCCAGCGCCTCGGCATTGTCATTGGTGGCGCCGACATAGAAGGCGTGATCGCACCACATCCGGTTCTCGGCGCGCCTGAGCTTGTCGGCGAGCGCCTCGGCGGAATCGGTGTTGGGGTTGGTGTTTGGCATTTCGAACACCGCCGTCACCCCGCCCAACACGGCGGCGCGGCTGCCCGATTCCAGATCCTCCTTGGCCTCGAGCCCCGGCTCGCGGAAATGCACCTGTGTGTCGATCACGCCGGGCAGAATGGTGAGGCCGGTGCAATCGATCACCTCGCCCGCGTCGCCCTTGGCGCCGATCTCCGTGATCTTGCCGTCATGCACGCCGACATCAGTCTCGATAGGTCCGCCAGGCGTCCAGACCGTGCCGTTGCGGAGGATCATGTCGAAGCTGGGCATGGGTGCTTTCCTTTCGCTGTCAGGCTCCCTACCTCTCCCGCATGAGCGGCACCACCCTAATCGATCGCACCTTGATCCGGTTGTCCGGACCCGACGCGCGCGGCTTTCTGCAGGGCCTTGTCACCAATGACGTGGAAGGGCCGCTGCCGGTCTGGGCGGGGCTGCTGACGGCGCAGGGCAAGGCACTGTTCGATTTCCTGATCTGGGCGGACGGCGAGGATCTGCTGATCGATTGCGAGGCGGATCAGGCTGAGGCGCTGATCAAGCGGCTGACGCTTTACAGATTGCGCCGTCCGATCACGGTCGCGCGCGACGAGACGCTGGCCGTCCATTGGGCCAGAGACGGCGCCAAGGGCGTTCCCGATCCTCGCCTGCCCGCGCTGGGCCGACGCTGGATTGTGCCCGCAGATGGCCCCGCCGAAGGCTGGTACGAGCATCGCCGGTCGCTCGGCGTCGCGGAGGGGGTGTCTGAGTTGGGCTCGGACAAGAATCTCTGGCTCGAATGCAATGCTGACCTGCTGAACGGCGTGAGCTTCACCAAGGGCTGTTACGTCGGCCAGGAAAATACCGCGCGGATGAACTATCGCCAGAAGGTCAAT
>Ga0081455_10000213_pt1 | contig 74287 bp, 63 predicted proteins | sample TabmetS3T2R1_FD_70207 | JGI IMG/M metagenome (GOLD analysis project Ga0081455, IMG submission 70207) | Tabebuia heterophylla rhizosphere microbial communities from the University of Puerto Rico - S3T2R1 | ecosystem: Host-associated > Plants > Roots > Rhizosphere ...
CGAGCATCTGCGCGACGAATTGATCGGGATCGGCGAAGATCGGAACGTCAACCGCAGCCAGAGCCCGATGGTCCATGCTCCAACCGTTCGTGCGGATGCTATCCACAGAACAATGAATAATCGTCTTATCCGCGGGAACTTGAGTTTGCGCCGTGCCGAGGCTCAGACGAAATACCCCCGCGAGATCCAGCCAATCCAGGCTTAGAATGAGATCCGCTTTCTCGATCAACGCTGTGGCAGCTTTACTCGGACGCAAGCACGGCGCAGCGAAGTGGAGCGGATGCGTGGTTGGAAACGCCGTTGGATCGTTGCTGCTGGTCAACACTGCGGCGCCGATCGCCTCGGCGAAACGCACGCGGCGATCCCAGTCGGCTTGTTTGCGCGAGACTCGTCCCATGAGGATCAGCGGAAACTTCGCTTTGTCGATGGCTTCCAAGGCCTTTAGCACTGATTCCCGGGGCGCCGCAGGTGGAGGCGGTGGGGCAAAACGCGCTGCATCGGGAATCGCCACTCCCTCAGCGAGCGGCGCCTCCTGAAGACCGGCGTCGAGACAGATATAGACCGGGCCGTAGGGCACGCTGCGCGCTATTTGATTCGCCCTCAGAACCGATTCCACTGCGGCTTGAGGCGAAGCCGGCTGATCGTCCCACTTCGTGTAGTCGCGGATGATGGAAGCTTGATCTTTAGATGTGTGGATCCAGTCGATCCAAGGACGGCGCCGATGCGCGTCCACAGGGCCTGTGGCGCCGAAGATAACCATCGGTGTTCGATCGCACCACGCGTTGAAGATCGGCATGCTCGCATGCATGAGCCCGACGTTGGCGTGCAACGCCACCGCCATCGGTTCCTCCGTCACCTTGCCGTAACCGTCGGCGATGGAAACCGCATGCTCTTCGTGCAAGCAGATGACCATCTGCGGATTTTCATTGCCCAGATAGTTGACGATACTGTCGTGGAATCCGCGATAGCTCGCGCCGGGCACGAGAGCGATATGCTTAAGGTCGAGCCTGCGGGTCACTTCGGCAACCACATCGCTCCCCCACTTCATTTGCGGCTTTCCAAGGTTCTGTGGCCGGTCGATTTGAGATTTGGTCTGGCGAGTTTTCGTCTCGGCCGTTCTCTTGGCAGTTTCTGTTTTCACTGGAACCCTCCCCTTTAGCTCCTCATTATCTTCCTCTCGAGTGAGTTCGAGTCTCAGCTCACTCGTCCGAGAGAAAGAAGATGTCCGGTTGGCCGATCACTCCTGCCGATGTCATCTTCTGCTTCAGATCGGCAGAGGCGGCAAAGGCCTTCGCTTTGGCTACGTCGGCAGCCTCGAACAATAAGAAGATATCGTTGGGATTATCGGAATTGTGCCAGAGGCGGAGATCTTTCAAGCCCGCCGCTGCACGCGCCGGTTGATGCGCGTCATAGGCCGGTTTCCATTTGCCGAAGTCTTGAACCGTGTGTCGAATAAGCATGTGAGCCATTTCAGCCTCCCTGTTTTTCTTATAAAGCGTAAAGTTCCTTAGGATTGTGAGTCAAGATCCGTTCCTTTACCGCCTGGTCGATGCCTTCCATGCTTTGAAACTCCCGGAGGGCGCTCACTGCGCTCGAGGGATCAGTGTGACCATAGTCGGTGCCGATGACGAGCCTGTGCTCCCCCGCGTAGTTTACGATGTACGGAACATCATCATTCGTTTGGCACGTAACGAAGACGTTGTACTCTTCAAAAAGATTTTTCGGTAAATCCCTTCCTGCTATGCGATAGCGGATCGCCACTTCGCGGTAAACCCAGGGCACCCATTGAGCGGAGGCTTCGATAAATCCCCAGCGGAGTTTGGGAAATTGCTGCGGCAACTCGCTCATCAACAGATTGAAGCACGCTGTCACCGTCGGCACACGAAACTGAGCGAAGCGGCCCGCCGGAGCCATGCGGTAAAGATCGCAATTTTCGGGATTGCCGTTGGCAATGTGAATGGCGATCGCAACGTCGAGATCGGTGGCGGTCTGGTAAATAGGATAGAAATAGGGATCGCTAAGATGCCGTTCTCCCTCTAGCGGGCGCATGCACACGGCCGCCGCGCCATTTTGCTTGGCGAACTTGATCTGCGCGATCGCCTGGTCGATGTTCATGGCCGGTAAGACACACGAGTAACGTAATCTCCCTTGGCTCTTCTTGCTGACATCGGCGAGCCAGCGGTTCCAACTCCAGCAAAGGGCGGTTTCAACCTCGGGCCGGGTGGTGATCTGTTCGATCCAAAAAGTATTGTGCAGCACCTGAATATCGATACCCAGCTCGTCCATATGCTTCAGCCGAAGCTCGACATCGTCGAGCTCGCGCGCCGCCTGGGGGGTCTCGAAGTTTCTATCCGCGCGGTGGGCGAATTCCCTCAGTTGCTGCTCGGACAAGGTGGGGAAGCGAAAGCCCCGGATCTTATCGTCGATCACCCAATACTGCCGCGTTGCGTCGTCGGCCGTGTAGAAAAGTCGTGGGCGAAATTTTTGCTCCGACGGTTCCAGGTAATCCCACGTGTGCTCGGTTTCGATGACGTGGGCATCGGCATCAACGATCGGGAGATGGTTTTGCATATGGTTCTCCTCCCTGCGAGGATATTGTAGAAATTGGAGTAGTGGAGTTATGGATCAATGGAGTGATGTATAAAAACTCACTGCTCCATACCCAACACTACAATCCTCCAATCGAAGTTGACTTGACGTTAGTGCGGCCTCGTCCGACTGTCAATATCATTTTTAGTATCACCCCTAAACGAATGCCTCGGTGGGGCTGCCACTTCTTCGAAAACCCCGCCGGTGTGCAAGGTGGGATCTGTCGGAGAAACCGGACAGGCTGGTTTTTTAAAACTTAACGCCCGACTTGTACCAACTGGGGCGGAAACTTGTTCAAGCACTTGGGACCGTTGGGTGTAACCACAAAGCTGTCGGCCAGGAACAACCCACGGGTCTCTTGCTTGTCGATGATGTGCATTTGCAAGGTGAACATCATTCCGGCTTTGTATACCAATCTGCCCTGTTCGTCGTAGAGATAGCGGTCCTCGGCGCTCTGAGGTCGATCGGGCCCGATCTGGGGTTCGTGGCGCGGGTTGGCGCCGAGCATACCTTGCAGATAGCCGCCGTAGACATCATAGCCTGTATCATGAATGAACTTGCCTGCAGCCAGGGAGTCGGCGCTGGTTTTGCCCGGCCAAAGAGTCGTCGCGATCCGCTTGTAGCCCTCCATGGCAACGTCAAACATTTCTTGATACTCCACTGTTGGAGGACCTGTTAATACAGGCTTTCCGGTCTGCGCCTCATAGCCGTTGTAAAAGATCCCTAGCTCATTGTTGATAATGTCCCGTTCGCCGACCGTGCGGCTAACGGGCCTGGGACGCTGATCATTCAAGTCGGGGTCAAGCATCGGCGCGGAAGCGAGCTGGATCATGCCCATCTCGCCACCGGCACTCATGACCGCTTCATGAACGATACCAAAGACCTCTCCTTCGGTCATTCCCGGCCTGACCCGCTCGGCCATCGCCTTGATGCCAATGTCGCCAAGCTCCGCCGACTTTTCCAAGGCGTCGATCTCTTCATCGCTCTTGATCAGGCGTAGGGCAATGAACTCCTTGGTGACAAAGACAAACTCCGCCTGCGGCAGTTCGGCGCTGAAGAAATCCCAGTGATTTTTTGGAATTGAGGTATAAGGATCGTACTCGACGATGCTCACCCTGCCCTTATCGTAGCCGCGCTCTTGGATCGTTCGCACGATGGCCGTCAGGACGCTGGGGTCGCCGACGATAACTTCCCTGACCGCGGTGCGCGCCAGCATCGCGCCGGCAAGGGAATGGCCCGGCCTGAGAATGAGGCACGGCTCGCCCTCCTTCGGGAAAAAACAATAGTTCGCCATCTCGGCTTTGCCGATCATGTTGGTGATGTAACGGAAGTTGAACCAGAGCCTTCCATAAGAGGCCGAACCGCCGATGATTAAAACGCAATCGAGATTCATCGTGCGCATCATTCCGCGCAGGTTTTCATAGCGGCGCCGGTACTCGTCTTTAGAAAAGCGCGGATAGGGAAACCGCTCGTGCAATCGCTCCAATTTTTCCTCGGATAGCAGCATCTCTTACGACCCTCCGTCCCCGCCAAGACGCTTACACAGTGCCAACTTGACCACATCTTCATTTTTGATCTGCGACGCTTTGGGATTGATTCCCAATTCCACCATAAGCTTCAGCACCGACCTAACACCCGGCACCGTCGGACAGATCTTGCGCGGCAGCTCGTCCACATGTCCAAGTAGGCTTCGATTCTCTCCGGATTCGCTACCTTGATTCTTGGCCATAGTTTGAACTACACTCTTTTTGTTTGCCGGGTTAAGGATGTAGTTTATTGCGTCCAGCTTCGCGCGCGCAACTCGCTCGACCATCTGCTCGTTTGACTTAAGAATCCACCCCTCCAAAATCATGAAACAGGGAAATACGCCACATTCTTTGCGGAATCGTCACTTACTAGCGGAATAACGATTCGAAGTCAGGGGTACAAGGTAGACAGGTTCAGCCGATCCGGTCTAGGCCGCCCATGTAAAAACGTAAAACTTCCGGGATGACAACGCTGCCGTCTTTCTGCTGATAGTTTTCAAGCACTGCAACGAGGGTTCGACCTACGGCTAACCCGGAACCGTTCAGGGTGTGAACGAAAATTGGTTTACCCTTCGCTTCTTTGCGATAGCGAATTTGCGCTCGGCGCGCTTGAAAGTCTTCAAAATTCGAACAAGAGCTAATCTCTCGATAGGCGGTCTGGCCAGGCAGCCACACCTCCAGGTCATAGGTTTTCGCTGCAGCAAAACCTAGATCGCCAGTGCAAAGCTCAACCACCCGGTAGGGCAATTGGAGCTGTTGCAACACGGCCTCGGCATCGGCAAGCAATTTCTCCAACTCGGCGTAAGAATGCTCGGGCTCGGTAAATTTGACCAGTTCCACTTTGTTAAACTGATGCTGTCGGATGAGGCCGCGCACATCTTGCCCATATGAGCCCGCCTCGCGCCGGAAACAGGGAGTGTACGCGACGTACCGTATCGGGAGCTGCTCGCGCTCTAGCATTTCTTCCCGGTGGATGTTCGTCACGGGAACTTCGGCGGTCGGAATAAGAAAGAAATCCGGCTCAGAGACGCGAAACAAATCTTCTTCGAACTTTGGTAACTGTCCGGTTCCAGTCATCGTGTCGCGATTCACCAGGAAGGGCGGCAAGACCTCGCGATACCCATGTTTTTGCGTGTGCAGATCGAGCATAAAATTGATCAGTGCCCGTTCGAGCCGTGCGCCGGCATCCTTGTAAAGAGCAAAACGAGCGCCTGCAATTTTAGCCGCGCGGGCGAAGTCGAGAATCCCGAGTTCCTCTCCGATATCCCAGTGATTCTTCGCCGAGAAATTAAACTCGGGCGGATTGCCCCACCGGCGGACTTCCTTGTTGTCCGCCGCAGAGGTCCCTATCGGCACGGTCGGCTCGGGTAGATTCGGCAGGGTTAACAGGAACTCTTTAAAACGAGCATCAAGCTCCGCCAACGGTCCTTCGCCTCCTCGAATGGCCTCGCTGACTTCCTCGACTTCCCGCATGAGCGAGGTGGCATCGCCGCGAGACTTTTTTACTTTGCCGATTTCGCTCGATAGGCGATTTTTCCTTTCCTTCAGCCTTTCTAGATTCGATAGCGCGTCGCGCCGCTCCCGATCCAAAGATACAAATGCGTCCCAATTAATTTGAGTGCCTCGGGTCGCGATACGCCCTGCCACTCGCGCCAAATCTTCGCGCAAGAGCTTCACATCCAACATGTTAACGCCCTAAGACAATTCGAATGCATTCTGGATATGCTCTACCATAGGCTTGCCGCCTGGCCAGGAGATACCGACGACGTCGAATCTTGCGTCGCGCTGATACAACCTTTTCTGACTCAGAAAAATCTGAGCCGTTTGAATCATCTTCTTTTGCTTTCTGATTTCGACGGCCTCCAAAGGCGTGCCGAATCGGTGGTCGGTACGAGTTTTCACCTCGACAAAAACGACAACGCGCCGGTCCAAGACGATCAGGTCCACCTCCCCTGCCGCGCAACGGTAGTTACGCTCAATTACACGGTATCCCTTTTTCCGAAGATACCGCTCCGCAACTTTCTCTCCTTCTTTTCCCAAAAGCTGCCTGAGATTATTCAATCTTCCTCCGCTGACAAAAAAAGCGTTAAGCTCGAATCCATCTCCCCGGTGCAAGCGGCCCGCACCGGCTTAAAGCTCCTTCGATGTACCGGAGACGGACCAAAGCGGCGCAAAGCGGCGAGATGGGCTAGACAGCTATATCCTTTGTGACTCGCAAAACCATACTCGGGATAGCTCTTATCGAGCTCAACCATCATGGCATCCCTCGCCACCTTGGCTAGAATCGACGCCGCGGCAATAGCAAAACACAGCTGATCCCCCTTTATGATGGTTCTCTGTTGCAGCCGACGTTTACCCACAATTGACTTTACCCGGAAGAATTCCACCGGAATTTTCTGGTTCCCGTCGATGAGGAGACAGTCTGGAATTTGCTGCAAAGCCTTTAACGCCTTGCCCATGGCGAGCAGGCTTGCTCTGAGGATATTAATGCGGTCGATTTCTTCGACTTCGACTATGCCCAGTCCCCAAGTCACCGCGCTTTTTTTGATAATGGGCTCTAGGGTTTCACGTTGACTCGGGGTCAACAATTTGGAGTCTTTGATGTCCGGGTGCGAGAAACCTCTAGGTAGAATCACTGCCGCCGCAACCACGGGCCCGGCGAGCGGACCTCTGCCGACTTCGTCCAATCCAGCAATACACTTGAAACCACGAGAGTACGTTTCCTCTTCAATTGCACCGGGGAGACGAGGCCGGGTAAGCTCTTCCGACAGTGTCATCTGGTTGTCGCGCATCGCATTCTTCTTTTAGCCGAAAAGGGTAAATAACTGCAAATAAATTTTCCTTCTACGGCGTATGGACTCACACAATCTCCCTAGTTTCGGATCAATCGGGTCACCTGTGCCACTCTCAACTGACTATCCTCAACATAAGTGCTTCGGTCGCTTGTGTCAGCGTACTCTTCTTCGGCAACGTGATTGGAATTGACTTAGTGCTATGTTACAAAAATCCCATGAAGCTGACGCGAGAAGAAGTCCAAAGGGTGGCGTCGTTGGCCCGGCTCCGCTTCACATCGGAGGACGAGGAGCGCCTCAGTAAACAACTGGACAATATCCTGAGGTACATGGAAAAGCTCAACCAATTGGATACCTCCAGGATCGAACCGTTCACCCATGCAGCGAATACTAAAACTCCTATGCGCGAGGACGCCATCACCAACGAACCTAATGCCGACGCGCTCTTAGCTAACGCACCAGCTCAAGAGAACCACTTCTTTCAGGTCCCCAAAATCATTGAATGAATCTTGCTGAATTCACGCTCCATGAAGCTAGGGAAAAACTCCGTAGGCGGGAGTTTTCGGCGCAAGAGCTCACAGAGGCCGTCTTTCGGCGAATCTCCGAGACCGAAGAGAAATTGCATTCCTATATCACGCTTTCCCGCGATACGGCTTTGAGGGAAGCCAAACAAGCAGACGAACTTCTCAAAACCGATACCAGCCCTCACTCTCTACTCGGGATTCCGATAGCGGTGAAGGACAATTTTCTCACCAGCGGTATTCGAACCACTTGCGCGTCGAAATTTCTCGAAACCTTTGTTCCACCCTATGACTCCACAACAATCAAGAAGCTTCGGGCAGGCGGTGCGGTCATCATCGGCAAAACCAATCTTGATGAATTTGCCATGGGCTCGTCCGCCGAGAACTCGGCTTTCTTTGTAACACGCAATCCTTGGGCTACCGATCGCGTTCCCGGCGGCTCTTCTGGCGGTTCAGCTGCGGCCGTGGCTGCGGATCAGTGCATCGTCGGCTTGGGCACTGACACTGGTGGTTCTGTCCGTCAACCCGCGGCGTTTTGTGGGATCGTGGGTCTCAAGCCAACCTATGGCCGCGTAAGCCGCTACGGCATCATTGCTTTCGCTTCCTCAATGGACCAAGTGGGACCCATGACTAAAGACGTCGAAGACTGTGCACTCATGCTCGAAGCCCTAGCAGGCCACGATCCTGCGGATTCCACTTCGGCCAACCTACCTGCACTGCAATATTCAGCGTCGTTGACCGGAGACGTCAAGGGTCTGAGAATAGGTATTCCAAAAGAGTATTTCGTTTCGGGGATACAGCCGGCCGTGCAACAGGCTGTTCGCGATGCGGTCCGTCAGCTCGAAAAGAACGGCGCAACCATAATTGATATTTCTTTGCCACACACGGATTACGCGGTGGCCGTCTATTATATCGTCGCCACTGCTGAGGCGAGTTCCAATCTAGCGCGCTACGATGGAATGCGATATGGCTATCGCGCTGGCGCCAGAGATCTTACGGAAACCTACGCGCTGAGTCGTGCCGAGGGGTTCGGCCCGGAGGTCAAACGACGGATCATGCTCGGCACGTACACGCTCTCCGCCGGATATTATGATGCTTACTATCTCAAAGCCCAAAAAGTGCGGACATTGATAAAAAAGGACTTTGACGAAGCGTTTAAGAGTTGCGACGCGATCATCGCTCCGACAGCGCCAACAACAGCCTTCAAGATCGGCGAGAAGACCCAGGACCCATTGCAGATGTACCTTTCGGATATCTACACAATCTCCGTGAATCTCGCAGGCTTGCCAGCGCTCTCTTTGCCGTGTGGGTTTGACTCTGAAGGACTCCCCATCGGGATGCAGATTATCGGCAAACACTTCGACGAATCGACTGTTCTTGCTATCGCCTACGCTTATGAGCAGTCCACAGACTGGGTTAAAAGAAAACCGGATCTATAATATAATTAGTCATGAAATACGAAACGGTAATTGGCCTCGAAGTTCATGCCCAGCTCTTGACCGTATCGAAGATCTTCTGTGGCTGTTCGACGAAGTTCGGCCAAGCTCCAAACGAAAACACGTGTCCGATCTGTACGGGCTTCCCGGGTGTCCTGCCGGTTTTGAACAAGAAGGTAGTCGAATTCGCCATTCGGGCGGGACTTGCAACACACTGTGAGATCGCACGTTCGAGTTGTCTAGCGCGTAAAAATTACTTTTACCCCGATCTACCGAAGGGCTATCAGATCAGCCAATACGAACTTCCTATCTGCATAAACGGCTACATCGACATCACCGTTAATGAGATCGTCAAACGAATCCGATTAACCCGCATCCACATTGAAGAGGACGCGGGGAAGAACATCCACGATCTGCGGAGCGACTCGAGTCTCGTCGATCTAAACCGCGCCGGCATACCTTTGTTGGAGATCGTAAGTGAACCCGATATTCGAAGCGCCAAAGAGGCGGGAACTTATCTCCGAACTCTTCGATCCATTCTTCAATATCTCGACATTTGTGACGGCAATATGGAAGAAGGAAGCTTTCGTTGCGATGCTAATGTTTCGGTACGACCTGAAGGAACGACCGCGCTGGGAACAAAAGTCGAACTCAAGAATCTCAACTCTTTCAAGGCCGTTGAGAAGGCTATTGAATTTGAAATCCGCCGGCACGTCGAAACGGTTTCCGACGGTGGTAAATTAGTGCAAGAGACTCGTTTATGGGATCCCGATCGGGAAGAGACGCGTTCCATGCGCACCAAAGAGTTCGCCCATGACTACCGTTACTTCCCGGACCCAGACTTATTGCCGGTGGTGATCGACGATGAATGGATAGATGAGATTCGAACCTCTTTACCTGAGTTGCCGGGTACCCGTAGAGCACGCCTCATGTGCCAATACGACATTCCTGCCTACGATGCGGAGCTTTTGACCAGCCGCAAAGACATTGCCGACTATTTCGAATCCGCTCTCAAAATTCACAGGAATCCCAAGGCTATCGCCAATTGGATCACCGGTGATCTCTTCCGGTTATTGAAAGAACGCAAGCTGGACGAAAAGCTTTATATCACCGATTGGCCTGTCCAGCCCGACAATCTCTCGGCTATGATCGCGCTCATTGATCAAGACAAGATCAGTGGCAAAATCGCCAAAAAAGTTTTTGATGCGATGTCGGAGTCGGGGCGTTCTCCGCAGGAGATCGTAGCCGAAAAGGGACTTGAGCAAGTCTCTGACTCGGAAAGTATCGAGGAATCAATCAATCAGGTCTTGGCGGCATTTCCGAAGCAGGTTTCCGATTTTCGGGCAGGAAACCAAAAGGTACTTGGCTTTCTTGTGGGTCAAATCATGAAGGCCACTCAGGGCAAGGCGAACCCGCAAAAGGCAAACGAAATCCTAAAGAGAAAACTCGCAGAAGAGAATTAAATATTTACCGGATTCAAACTCGATTGAACAACTACTGAACCGCAAAGACACCTGTTTGATTCTGCTCAGTGTTCCCAGTATGAACTTCTGGACGATAGGCGTGTGGGAGATTGAGAACAATTCCTTTGAGACCGTCTCGACGAAGCGCTTGAAGCTGTCGCTCAGCTTCTTCGCGATCCACAAAGTTTCCGATTCGGACGCGCACCGATCCGCTACCACTCGCCTCGGTTAGAGAAACCGCAAAACCTCGCCGTTCCAGAGTTTCGGCCCATAGCCGGGCGTCACGCGTCTCGCCAAACGCCAACTGAATGACGAATCCTTGTAAGGCCTTCGTAGCTGGCTGTCCTCCTGACGGCGCTTTAGTCGGTTTGCTCTCCAATGGCGATTGCTCTTTCAGTGATACAACCTTTGGTCCATCCGTTATGGTCGCCGTCGCAGGAACCACAGGCAGCGATGCCAAATCGCCTGGGGACGTAACATATTCTGATTCAGTTTGCTTTTGTTCTAAGCTCGTCGAGACCGTTTCGCGGCGGACAGATTCTTGCTTTCCCAGTACGACTTCCTTGGTGTGAATCACAGGCAAATCTCTTGTTTGCAACGTTTCTTTCGACGACAACTCAGTGGGGACTTCGGTTAGTTTGGCCGTTGTGCCGGCCCTCTCGTTCGAATCTTCAAATTTCTCGCCCAACAGAAAGGGTACTTGAGATTCAGCAACCTTATCTTTTCGTAGCGACAGTGACTGAACAGAACTATTCTCCGGCTCTTTGGCCACAACTGGTCGCTTAGTGACAGCGGACAGCGAGGCGGTTTTCTCCGATTGCGGATCCCGTTTCGCAGTAGTTCTCCCGGCGACCAGAGGCTCCTCCTCAATCGGCCTTCGCGAATCCGATTTCAATTCTTGTGGCTGATAAGAAACCAGTTTCATTGGGCCGTCATCAATGACGGCGAAAATTACTGCTTCGCTGAGAAAACTATTTTGATTTAACTCTCCTCGAACAAAGCTTCGAACCTTGGCTTTGGGAAAATATAGAGTAGCTCGTTCCAATGAGATGCGGGAACCTGCATCCGAAACAAGATTTCTCCAAGAGAGATTCAACCCGTATCCACTCACTTCCTTCTCTTGGTAGATCTCAGAATCGCTGGCAAGGATTGACAACAATTCCGCCCCATAAAGGGAAAAGACCCGATGGACTTTTGCGTTATTGTCCAGTTGGGAGTCGAAGGTTTCTGGTACCCCCATGATGATTTCTAGGTACCGCTCGTCAACTGAACTGGTCGCTGAGTGAGTAAAGAATCCGATTCCACCTACGGACGCAATATTGTTGGCAAATTGGAGATTTGCAGTTTTTGGATTGCGCACAATGCGTTCGACCAAGCGATCGAGGTTGTTTTTGTATTTTTCACCTAGGTACCTGGCCCTTTGTGTAGTGTAGTAAGTGGGCGGAGTGGTTATAAGCCCCAACTGTGCGTTTTTCTTCGGATTCTCTTCCACTGTAGCGCAGCCGGCCAATACCACAGCAATCGTAATAGATATAGTTTTAAAATGACTCCGCCAGATCATTTTGCCACCTTCCAATCCGCAGACACAAGATGCTTTGCTTGACAGCATTCCCAGGTAACTTATAATGAAACGGCTTTTTGCCGTGCATACCGAAAATAATAATCGCTGCGCCCGGCAAAGACAACCTTTTTCTGACAAGAGAGGTTTAAAAGATGGCTATCGGCGAACTCTTATTGGCAAAAAACTTTATCAATGAGGACCAATTAAAAAAGGTTCTCCATCAACAGAAGATCGCCGGGGGCCGCATTGGCGACAACTTAATTGCTCTCGGCTATATCACCCGGGAAAAGCTTGAGGCCATTCTGCAAGAACCTCCCCCAGTACCAAAAACAATTGCAGAAACCGGATTAGAAACCAATTTTCTCCTCAACTCCGTTCTGAGGATCATGTATATCTCCGCCCTACAGACGATTCCAGAAATATCGGAGCAGATTAAGTTGACGCGAGGCGTCATTGAATCTTTGCTGGATTTCGCTAAGAAAGAGGCTCTCGTTGAAATTCGCGGTCCATCCGAGAAAAGTCAAAATATCATGCGCTACGCTCTCACCAGCGCTGGCAAGGAGCGCGCAAGCGAAGCACTCAGGCGATGTGAATATATAGGTCCCGCGCCGGTACCACTTGATACGTATCAGATACAAGTACAAAAGCAGACGATCACCAACGAAATCATCAACATGGAAAAGCTAAAAAAGGCGCTTGCTCATTTGGTGCTCTCGGAGGATATCATCAGACAACTCGGTCCGGCGTCGAACTCAGGTAGAGCAATTCTTGTCTACGGAGCCGCGGGAAATGGAAAAACCTCGATAGCGGAAGCTCTGGTCTCAGCATTCGAACAGCCGGTGTATGTGCCCTATTGTATCGAAGCGGACGGGCAGATCATCAAAATTTTTGATCCTTCAGTCCATGTGACCCTCTCGACCAGTTCCAACGGTGCTAACGGGAACAGTCACCCGATGTTCTTGCCCCAAATGGAATACGATCCGCGTTGGGTTCGTTGTCGCAGACCTTACATTATTTCTGGAGGCGAACTAACCCTCGAAATGCTCGACTTGGATTTTGATATCCATTCGAAGTATTACGAAGCCCCGTTACAGATGAAGGCCATCGGCGGCATATTCGTCATCGACGATTTTGGGCGCCAGCGAGTGCGACCTCATGAGTTGCTCAACCGCTGGATTTTCCCGCTGGAGCGAAAAATCGATTACCTCACACTTCATACCGGGAAAAAATTTGCGCTGCTCTTTGACCAACTAGTCATTTTTGCAACTAACTTCCCACCGGAAGAACTGATGGACCCTGCGCAGTTACGCCGTGTCCATTACAAACTAAAGATTAATCCACCAACAGCGGATGAATATAGAGAGATCTTCCGTCGGATTTGCGAATCCTATGGCTTGGCATTCTCTGAAGATATCATGGCGTATCTTCTGAACTCCTTTTATCTAAAACACAAGGTTCCATTTGCTGGATTCCACCCGAAGTTTATCGCGGAACACGTCATCGCGGCTTGTAATTATCTTGGCACGCCCCCACGGATTACCAGGCAGCTGTTGGATGATTCTTTAGAGAACATGGTTATTCTGCCCAGCTCACAATAACGAGAGTGATTGTTGGATGTCAAAGTCTCTCGCACTAATCATACAGTCCGTGGAATCTTCTCCATCTTCGATTGGCAAGCAACTGGAGGCGCGCGATTTTTCTGTTCATTTAAGCCGAACTATCGATGAAGCAGAACGGGTGTTTTTGGCTTTTCCCGCCGACCAAATAAAGTTTGTATTTATTGACATTACGCTTTGCCAAGGCGCGAGTTGGGGCGGTTTTCTAGATCGGATACGTGCTACGCCATCGGAAATAACGGCTGTTTGTTATCATCCCAAACACACCCGTCCTCTTTGTAACCTGCTCGGTCACGCTGGCGACTTTGCGGGTGAGGTAAAATCTCCCCATTCGGTCAAAATACCTCTGATGATCGGCGAAACTCCGCAATTCCACGAAGTCCTAAACCTCGCAAATCGCTATGCCATGCACGACGTCACGGTTCTCGTCACAGGCGAAACGGGAACCGGGAAAGAAGTGATGGCTCAGTACATTCATTCTTTGGGCCCACGAGCCGATAAACCCTTCGTGGGTTGTAATATGACAGCGATTCCCGAGACGCTCGTTGAAAGCGAGCTTTTTGGGTATGTGAAAGGAGCATTCACCGGCGCCGATCGGAACAAAAAAGGCTTTATTGAAGCCGCGGAAGGGGGAACATTGTTTCTCGATGAGATTGGTGATCTTGCCCCAGCTATTCAGCTTAAACTTCTACGCTTTCTTGAAACTCGTGAATTTTACAAGGTAGGCGAGTCCACACCTAAGACCAGCGACGTTCGAATCATCGCAGCGACCAACAAAGAATTAGATGCGGCGATTCAGAACAATGGATTCAGAAAGGACCTGTATTTTCGCCTCAACAGCGCTCGAATCATTATTCCGCCTCTACGCGACAGACGAGAAGACATCATCTTGCTCGTAGCAAATTTTGTTTATCAAGCCTGCAACCAGTTTCGCAAGCCGTTGAAGAAAGTCAGCAGTTCCGCCAAGGCTCTCTTCCTGGATTACCCATGGCCGGGAAACATCCGCGAGCTTAGAAGCATCGTTGAAAGTGCAGTGATGGTTTCGGACGGCGATTACATCACGCTGAGCGATCTCCCAATGAACTTGCAGAACTACGCCACTGGACATCGCGAAGAAATTGGCACAAAAGCCATCCGAAACATCGAAGAGGGCGAGAAAACGCTTATCGAAGAAGCACTGCGTCAAACCAACGGCAACAAGGCAAAGGCCGCGGAAGCGCTCGGCATATCAACGCGGACACTGTATAGAAAAATCGAAAAGTTCTCCCTCTCTCAACCGGATGCGGCGCGGTCCGAGCCGCATTAAACTTTGCTAGGTCTGTTGAAAAGCACTCCCTGGAAGGAGATCTTTACAAAGCTCAAAGCGGCCCTGATCTTTACTGCCTTCGTACTCTTCGCTGTCAATAGGCAGTTAGAAGCTGCTGCCGTCCACCGCTCCCTTCCCAGCGGGAGTGAACTACAATTATTCACGGCTCCCGATGAGTCTTCAGCCGTGGTCTCAACCCTAAAGCCCGGCGACGAAATCTCCCCCTTGGCAGATACTTTGGTTGGGGAAGGTGCGAGGTGGTACTTGGTTAAGGTCAAGAACGGTATGGTTGGATGGATTAAGCAGAGTGACACTGATGAATCAAGAAAACTCGAAAAGTTTTTTAAGTCCCTGCCGACAGAGCCCTCGCTACCCCTATCGAGTGTTGTGCCGTCGTCACCCTCGGGAGATTCCGGATCGAGTACAATCACCGTACCGGTCGTAATGAACGGTGCTTCAGTTATTGTTCCGGTCACGTTCAATGGCGCTCTTACAGCCAACCTGGTGTTAGATACGGGGGCCACGGTTACTGTCGTGTCCCGGCGGATCGCAAGCAACCTCGCTCTGAGGACGTTTGCAGCAAGCAAGGTGGGAACGGTTGGTGGCGTTATTACCGTGCCACTGGCGCGATTGGGATCACTCAAGGTAGGTGAAGCTGAGGTTCATGATCTAGTCGTCTCCATTCACGATTTTTCAACCGACCCACGCATTGAAGGATTGCTGGGCTTGGATTTCCTCAAACGTTTTCATGTTTCCTTGGACGCACGACGGCGGCTATTGATTCTGGGGCCACGTTGATCCTTTAGTGCACTCTCTAACAGATTTTGCCTTTTAGAGGTTTGCCAAATAAGCCTTTGCGTACAATTTTGTTCAAGATGAACAGAATTGTGGGAATAATCTAGCAATTTGAGGAAAAACCTGTCCCTAGGTTGCTGAAATTACGAACCTTTTCCACATAATTGCGCTGGCAACTATTTTGCTTTGGTAGCCTATTTACTTTAGATTGCCGCCCGTTCTGGGCAGTTTTAGTTTTTCGAAATAAGAACTTAGCGCTATGCTAACAGCCGAAAAAGAAAATAGTCCGCTGGAGACCGAGCCCCTGCCAGAACGCCTACAGACCACGCGGTCATTTGACAGGATGGTCACCTCGATCGAAGGCCTTCGTGAACGTGTACAAGGCTTTACCCTCGAACAAGTGTTGGAGGTGGACCAAAGGTTGCACAGAATGTCGCGGCAACTGAGCGAATTGGAGCGAACGCTCAGAGCACTGGCCGAAATGAAACAGCAAATAAGCCGCCTAGAAAAAGCAGTGCAGCAGGTGAAAGCAGAGAGCTTGGAACAGAGCAAGGTGGCCACACTGGTTGAACCCATAACGGTTCAGTCTATCGCTCAGGTTGGGACCCTATTGAAATTCCGGCGGCTCATTAAATTTCTCAAAGAAGCCAACGGGGCCTCGGGGGTCTCAGCATCCGCTGATGTGGAGGCTAGGTTTCCTGTCCAACCAAAGCCCCTTGAGATCATCCAAGAGCCAAGGAATGAGCAAGAGTTTGCAACAGATTTGCCGGCAATCCAGCACGAGCTACTAGAGAACTCAGACAACAAAGATATCGCCGTTGTTATGAACGAGGCGGTAGAGCAAGCTGAAGCGGTTTTCCATCCGGCTCCGTTAGAAGCGGATTTTGAGGCAAATGAGTCCTTCTCAAACGAGCGAACCGGCGTCGCTTTTTTTGACGATAACACCGCATTGAACCGGACCGGGGAAATAATCGCTGAATTTGCCGACACGCGCGACGAGCCACCGACGAGTCATGTAAGGGCCTTGATCGAGACTGACACCCGCAGGGATGAAACCATTTTTGAGGAATTCAGAGGTACCGAGAAAGTGGAGGCGAACTTAGCCGTTCCCGAGACTGAAACGGTGGATGCTACGGTTCAATCGCGTGCGCCCACTTCCGATGAAGCGGACTTTGATCAACGCCTCTTGGATGATCTCATAAAGGATTACGGCGAATTTACAATCTTGCCGACTTCCACTGCCAAACATGAAGTCAAGAAAGAGACCAAACTCGAACCCGGAACGACTATATCGCGAGTGAATGCACCCGCGACCGTAAATCAGCCGACTCAACCGAACCTTCCAACGCAACGAAAAGACGGAGAGCTTGATCGAAAACTCAAAAAGCTCATAAAAGACTACGGGGAGTACGACCTATATTCTAGGCAAACACCGCTCAAGCTAAAGACAGGTGTGGTGGCCGCATTCCTAGTGCTGACTCTCATTTTCTCGGGATTCTATTTTTTCTCTTCCCCTAAATCTGCCGTACCAGCGAGTGCCTCTTCGGCGTCGCAGTCCCAAAGTTCATCTACAGCATCTGAAGAGACACCACGTAGCGGTGAGACCAACAGTGGTAAAACTCTTTCGCCACCCTCCGTCTCCAATGTTGATGTCCCCAAATCGGTCGAAGCGGGTGCATCGCATAATGTGGGAGACAGAGTTACTGCAAAAAAAACAAAATAAAGAAGGCTGGTCAAATCTATGAAAAATGAATTACAAAATCTAACCGAGGACATCTCACGACTCTACGAAGAAATCACTCAAAAAACGGAGTCCTTAGGGCAGATCGACAGCATTACTCGACTCTATGATGAACTTCAGTCACAACTCCAGAGCATTTCTTCGGAGGAGGTTGACTTATTACAAAGCCAGATCAAATCGACCCTGGAGCAAATGGTCGGAATCAGCAAGAGTCTTGCGGTTATCAAGACGCTCAAGACCGCGCTGAATGGTCACGACGATATGGTTGACCATATTAAGAAAACCCCCAGCGGTACCAATCCACGCCGATCTCTGGAAGATCGATAATGCATAGCGCATCGTTTTGTTAGTGAGTTATCAGTATGCAAGGAAATTTAGCGCAAATTAGCCTTAACGACATCCTCCTTCTCGCCACCGGCGGAAAAAAGTCAGGCGTCCTAAAACTCTCCCGCGGTAAAGAGACAGTCGAAGTATATATTTCCGACGGTAACATCATCCATGCTACCTGTCCTATTGGCGAGGGCGAGAAAGCGCTCCTCTACCCCGTGACGTGGGGCGAAGGGGTTTTCACTCTACTGCCAAACGGGACGCCCGCGACAACAACTATTAGGAAAACGTCAGCGGAAATTCTCGACGAAGTAAAGGCAATGAGCCGGGAGTGGGAGACCATATTGGAAGTTATTCCCTCAGGAAAAGCTGTTTTTCGAATTGCCGATCCTGGCGAAGCACAAAGTGGACCCATCACGGTACCCTATGTTGGGTGGCGCGTATTGAGTAGGATCGACGGCTCGCGAACCGTACAGGAGATAGCCGAAATCCTACGGATACCGTTTGCCTATACCGCAAAAGTTATCTTCAATCTCCACAAGTCTGGTCTGGTGGAAATAATGAACCCGTCTTCTAGGAGCAGGACCGACACTGTGCCCCCCCCCTTATTTGATCGGCTCACCAGCATCCTCACGGAGGCCATGGGGCCCATGGCCCCGTTGGTACTTCGAGATCAAATCGACAGTCTGGGAGAATCCCAAGACAATTTTCCCGAAGCTAAACTGGACGATTTGATCGGGCTAATCAGCAAAGAAATTTCTGACGGGAAGCTCAGGCAAAAGGTTGAAGAATCCATGCTTCAAGAGATTTCAAATTTCAAAAAATTCTAGCCTGTTTTACAGGAGGAGGCATGCCACAGGAATCACTTTCATTGGAAAGTTCGAAAATAGCCACCCCTACAACGCTCGGCTGGCAGGGAGGCAGTCTCAGATGGAAGTTTGTTACCGCTTTCGGTGGACTTATCCTGCTTTTGGGTGTCTGCGTCATAGGGATCGTATATTATCTGACTGGGAACGCACTGCAAAGACAAGTTGATCTGCGCTCGGCGGCCATTGCTGCGAACCTGAGTGATGCCGCGGCCGGTTATGTGTCACGAAAGAGCGCTCTAGAGCTGGATGCACTTATTGCCAAATATGGTCGACTGGACGGAGTCGCGTATGCCTACATTCAAGATCCCAGGGGTGAGATTATCGCCACGAGTCTTCAACCCTTTCCATCAGAATTGAAGGAATCTGGCTCTACGGCAGATCAGCGTACCTCTAAAGCACGGACAACCAGCGTGCGCGGTCAGTCAGTTTACGAGGCGCGGGTTCCGCTTCTTGATGGCCAACTAGGAGCCGTTCACGTTGGACTTTGGGCCGAGACGGTCCAACAGGATGTCAGGGCTACTCTACTAACTATCGTTGGCCTGATCGCCCTTTGCCTTGCCGTCGGCATCGCTATTTCAACGATCATTGCTAGCAAGACGATTCGCCCCCTGTTAGAACTGAAGTCGATAGCCGACGACATAAGCCGGGGCCAGCTGGACGTGCCCGTTTCTTTTCAATCCAACGATGAAATTGGTGAGCTTGCACGTTCCCTCGAACGAATGAGGGCCAGCCTGAAAGCGGCTATGGTCCGTCTCAATAAAGCTTGAGACCTTTATAAGTGTCTATACAAACAGCGTTCCCCACAATAAGCAAAGGAGAACAACGATGAGGAAAAACTGGACGATGAAGAAGCACGTAATGCTGACAGCCTTGTTCTTGGGGACAGTGGGAATTACCTTTGCGCGCGTCTACGTGTCGATTGCGCAAACCCCTGCAGGTCAACCGCTCAAAAAGGTCGTCATAGGTTACAGCGCTATCTCCCCTGCGAGCTCATCCGCGTGGTTTGCGTACGAAGGAGGATTCTTCCGTAAGAACGGTCTCGATGCGCAGCTTATTTTTGTGGAAAGTGGAAGCCGGATGGTTCAAACGCTTATATCCGGCGATGTAGTCGCCGCGCAAGTCGCCGGGCCTCCCGTCATGCAGAGTAACCTGCAGGGATCGGGAGTAGTGATAATTGCTGGGCTTCTCAATACATTGGACTACAAATTCGTGGTGTCGCGCGATATCACCCGCCCAGATCAACTAAAAGGAAAGACAGTCGCCGTCAGCCGTGTTGGATCGTCTTCGGATTTTGCAACCCGCTACGCTCTGGAAAAATATGGATTGGTTCCGGATAAGGACGTGGCCATCCTTCAGATCGGGAGCCAGCCGGCCCGTTTTGGCGCTCTCGAAACCGGAAAAATCCATGGTGTTATGATCGCGATTCCACTAACGGCCAAAGCGGCAAAAATGGGACTGAACACGTTGGCAGACCTACAGATGTTGGGGTTGGAATACCAACACACCAGCCTCGCTGTTAGTCAGAATCTGATCAAGACACAGCCCGATCTTGTCCGAAATGTGTTGAAATCTTTCGTCGAAGGCATTCACTACGCGAAAACTCATCGTAAAGAAGCGATTGCGGTCCTCGCCAAGTATCTCAAAACCGACGACTCCGACGCGCTGCAAGAGGCTTATGAGGCAGAGCTGCAAGGTCTGATTCCAGAAAAACCTTACCCCACGATGAAGGGAATCCAAACAATTCTACGCGAAATGGGGATTAAAGACCCCAACGCGCGATCGGCTCGTCCTGAGCAATTTGTTGATCTTTCATTCATGAAAGAGTTAGATAGCTCCGGATTCATTGATCGGTTGTACAAGTCACCAGCCGTGGCCACGGCAACGCCACGTGTCGAGCCTGCGCCCGCTCCTGTCATCGCAGCCAAGGAGAATACTACTCCGTTGGCGGAAGCTAGGACCAAGCCGCTCGCGGCGGAAGAAAAAGCCAAGCCTGTTGCCAAACAAATTCCCGCTTCGACCGAAAAATCAGCGACAGTTCCGGTCACTGCTAAGGCAACAAAGCCTGGAGCGCAAGAGTATATGGTAAAGTTGGGTGATACTCTTAGTAAACTGGCTGAGCGCTTTTACAATTCACCGTACAAATGGGAAAAGATTTACGAGGCGAACAAAGATACTTTGAAAAACCCACATTACATTTACGTCGGGCAAAAACTAACGATTCCAGCCGACGACCAGGCCAGTTAGTCTCTGTTCAGAGTAATGTCCAAAAAGAAAGAGCCGGATAAAAGTCCGGCTCTTTCTTTTGATGCCCTTCAGTTGTCTTTTACTTAATCTTTATCCTGTCAGCACCTTAAGCTCCTGGAAATTCTCGATAACCCGGTAGTCCTGCTGAAAACGCTCCAATCGTTCACCTACCAATTCGATTCTCTCGTATGAGATATTTCCTAGAAAACGGTCAGCAATCTCAAGATACTCGATTTTCCTCGGCTCGATCTTCATCAGCCTCGCCGCCGTGGCATCCACAGCAACCAAATCTTCACCTAAGACTAGGACACCGCTCTGTTTGGCTTGTCCCTGGAGTGGCCCATTGCCTTCCATACCAACAATCCCATCTACGATAGCAAATTGCGGAATCGGCAGTGAACTATTGATGTCCAAGATGCTACCGTGAATGCCTGCCCAATGGAGTGCGTTCTTCGGCCAACCATAGATCGATCCCGGGACAATTCCGAACATGTTTTTTAGGGAAAGCGTTACACCCGCCCAGTGATGCGTTTTCAGTTTCGGCATCGAAACCAATAGATCGGCATTGAACAACGTTTCAGGAATATACAATTGCCTTAGGTCGGTAAAACTACTGCGAAGCTTTATCAGACGTACGTCGTCAGTATTAAGGTCCACATAGCGTACTCTGTGGTCGTTGATGACATCATAGACCCCTGAAGCCATTAGGAGATACTCATTGTCACGACGATGGCCGGGTCCTTCGGCAACCACGACCTCCCGGGCGCCCAAGCTCCTGAACGAGGCTATGGCTGCTTCGATCACCGCCGGATGGGTGTTAATCACGCCCTTGGGGTCAAATTCGACCAAGTTCGGTTTCAGGACGATTCGTTTTCCTTTGAGATCAAGCTTGAACAAATGGAGTCCATGACGAATGACATCCCCCAGGGAAGTTTGATAACTGCTGCCCTCCAGAATCGCGACCCGAGAAGTCGCTGGTTTCCGATAAGCATCTCGATCCCAACGAACTGATGGTCGGCAACCGCCGACTAGAGAGGAGAGCGACGCTACAGCCGAAACTTTTATGAACTCCCTGCGATTCATCATTCAAGCTCAGACACGAAACAAACTAGCCCCATTTCCAAAAGCAAGCAGGGCCAGCGCCACCCCCTTAGTTTCACCTAGAAATCTCGTCTTTTCAAAGTTCTTTACAAGAATCTTTTTCCATTCCCCTACGTCCTGGTTATAAAGCCTTAAGCAAAGGATACCCCAACTTAGGGCGGTGCCAGAAGGAGCTTCCCGCATCATGACGTCCAAAGCGCGCAAACTTGTTTGATTGGCCTCGCTCGCCGCCCGGTCTTGAAGCGCGATCAAAGCCACAGCGGTTACATCCGGATACGGCCACAAAGCCTCTCCCAAGACCCTGGAGTTTCCATAGTTCCACCCACCGTTTTCACACATCCGATCGTAGATCAACATTTCACCCTGCCGGATTCTTTCCTCGCAATTAGTTCCAGTCAAGCTCCGCTTCAACTTCTTTAGCGCCATCAGCGAGTAACTAGTGGGCTCTACCCAACTGAAGGCTCCTGCGGTCCACGACCACCCGCTCAAGTAAGGATCAAGTTCAGTCATTTTCTTAACCAAGGATAATCGGACCAAGAGCGATGCGACCCAGCCGGGCTTTCTTCCCTCCTGCGTTAAAATCCATTTCGCTGCCCTCAAGGCAGGCTCCTTTTGGTCCTGCAAAGATAATAGTGCGAGTACCGCTATCGGAGTGGTCCAAGAGCTTTGTTTCGATGCGTCGTTGAGGAACCAACCGCCGTCGTCTTTCTGGTGCCCAAGCAGCCACCGCAGCCCCGCAGTCACTTGCCGATCAAACAGCTTCCCGTCGAAGGACTTCAAGGCCATCAGCGCAAAGGAAGTGGATTCTGTATTGCTGCGTTTGCCTTTTACGGCGCCCCATCCGCCATCCTCATTCTGCGCCCCCAGCAAAAGATCTATTGCTAGGTCGATCATATTTCAGCACTTATTCCTGCGGACGGGCATAGATTCGGTGTTTAGAACCCGAGCTGACAAATATCATTTGTGGCTGATGAAGGTAGGAGCGAATCAACTCAAAACAATCTTCGATAAGCCCTTCCTTCGACAAAGCCATCAATCCAATCAATGACCAGTAGATACTATGCGTTCTGATTTTATTTCGCTCACCATACCTAGTCAGCGACAGCATGGCCATATGAACAAAAGTAGGTTTGCAGTTGTGAAAGCCTGGTTGGATGCCTCTTTAACCCGTGTATAAGTAGTACAGAGGAGCGCAAACCATTGCAAGGACTGCTTTGTCGTCATTGGCCTGTTAAAAACTGCAAACGGTGCATTTCTCCCTGTCATTTTTTCTTGGCTAGATACTCTAATCTTTAATTCGACAAAACTCCGTCGGTCGAAGCAACAAAAACGGCTGCGATAGCATCCTCATAGACGAGCTTAAAGCGGGAGTCAGTGCGGATTAGATTTGTAAGTGCGTCTTTGACGCCGCTAATGACCAATCGGGCTTTCATCAGTTCCGGGTCCGATTCCCAGCCCTTTAGACCAGACCATGTGTTGAAGGACCGCTCTAAGCGTTGATCGCCATGCAAATTCATTCTGCCATCCATTGAAACGGGAACTCTGGGTAAGGCCCAGATCAAATACCCGCCCCAATTGAAATGATTGTAGAGCGGCCCGGAGTAATTCTTTTCCTCAATAAACTTTACCGCCGCGACAGGGAATTGCCGCTCGACCGCGCTTTCTAGCTGCTGTTCCGAGATTTGACGGCTCAGACCGATCAGGTAAATCGCAACCGTCAGTGCGACGATTACACAGATGGTCCGCAGCTTTGTGAAGCCAAAGGAAGGCTCGCATCTCGCAAAACTCCCGAACTCATTGATAATAAACACAGCAGCCAACACCAGAACCCAAACATCTCTTCGTGCTCTAAACCCGAGAAAAGCTCCCATCATAAGCAAGAGCGTTGGAAAGGGAAGCCAAGCTCTCTGCCAACCGAGAACAAAAGCCGCTCCAATCGTGAGCCCGATGACCAGCCAGTCCGTTAGAGCTCGAAAGGATAAAGGGAGGAGCTCCAAGATCATCTGAAAGGCCCCAGTCTGTCCGATGACTTCAAAAATCGGAATATACAGTCGAAAATGGTAGGGTGTTATCAAAGTTGCGACCAGGCACGCCAATAATAGAAATGAGACTCGCCCAAGCGAGATATCGGGGTGATGACGCGGGTAGAGGCGAACGGACGGCAGTTCCGACAGAAGAACCTCCACGAGATACAGTCCAAGCACAGTGAGACCGTAAACAAACTGCATGTGCAAATTCGCCCACAAAACAAATAGCGGCGGAAGCGCCAGCAACGGCGCAATCTTGCCCGTCCGCCTCACGTGAAATAGAATGAAAAGCTCCACCGTGAAAAACAAGATCGAAAAGAGCCAGGACCTGGGATAAAGTAAAGAGCTCAGGGCGCCCAGAGCTACCGCAACGGAAAACACCTCAATTATGAACGGCGACCCCATCCGCCGCAACGCGCCATGTAAAACGAGCGCGATGACCAAAGACATCGAGACCGTAAACGACAGAATCCCCATGAGACCAAATTTTGTGAAAAGAGTATAAATGAGGATCTCAAACAGCCAGCTATAAGCAACCCAGGGTTTTCCCATACCATAGGCGGAGAACGGGTCGGTTATAGGTACGTGGCCGTGGCTGAAAATCCATTGGCCGGCACGAAAATGCCACCACATATCCGGATCGAGCATCGGGACCATGGCTTGGGACAGGGGAATACAATAGAGAAGCACCACGATGACCAGGCGGCGAAGAGTCTTTTCCGAATTTGCGAGCGATGCTGGAATTAGAGCCGTTAGGGGACGGACAGCCGACAGGTTAGGTGAATTCGCAGACAGTTTATCTCTTGCCGTTGAGCTTTCTTCCAACACTAGCTCGCTTCCCTTTTTATGAGAAATTAGATAGCCAAACAGATCGGAAGTGGAACAGAAAATCGAAGATCAGCCTTACTGTCAAAACCAAAAAGACTGAAAATCGGCGCGCGTTAATGACCCGGCCTCTCAAGTCACGCAATCTGACTTAGCCGACTATCTCTGAGGTCATCCATTTCCGAAGACTCGACCAAGGAAATCTCCAACTGATCGCCGACTTCGGTCCGTGATTTCTTCAGTGTGCCTTTTGGCAATTCAAGCACGCTGTGTCCTTTCAGCCGGACGCCGGTAATGCGATAGGGTACTAAACCGGAGATGATACCGAGGACCACATTATCTTTGTCGAGAAAAGCGACGTCGATGGGGAACTTCATTCCAATAGTATGGATCCCTTTGCTCGGCGCCAGCCAAAGAGCCTCTTCCGGACCCAGGTTGGTTCTCTTGAGGAGCCCAACCAGCCGAGTGAGAAAGCTGTCTGCCTTCCGAACCTTGGTAGCCAGCCAGGTTTTTTTTGTAAGATTAGTTACCGGCATTGCTATCACTGCAGTGGACTCGATAGCGTCCTGAAAATGCTCAAAGCGGCCGGACCCAATAATAGGATAAAAATGGCCGGTAGGATAAAGAAGACCAGAGGAAAAATAAGCTTAATCACCGCCTTGCGCGCGGCTTCCTCCGCCGCCTGGCTTCTCTTTTCCCGCATCGTCGAAGCATAGACTCGTAGCGAACGAGCTATACTGCCACCTAACTCTTCGGTTTGGGTTAGAAAGGTAATGAGCCCGCGAAATTCTTCAATACCGATCCTATCGGCGCAACGAGTCAAAGCTTCTTTGCGCGCTGCGCCCGCGCGCAATTCTTGGGCTGCGAGCAGCAACTCCTCGCCCATCGCGAGCCCCTGGTCCGCCTGCTCTTTACCCACACGATTCAAGGCTGCATCGACTCCCATTCCCGCTTCCACACAAACGACGATAAGGTCTAAAGTATCTGGCAGTGTTTCCTTCATCTCCAAGGTCCGCGCCTTGGCCTTCCGACGCACAGTTAAATAAGGCAGCATGTAGCCTATGGCCCCGCCCACACCTGCCAACAGCATGACATCCTGAGTGGACGCCCTGAATAAAAACCCCCAAAACAGCCCGCCAAACGAGAATGCGAGACCAAGAAAAATACGCAGCCCCCAAAAAATCCGGATCGCTCTCTCCCCTCGATAGGCGGCCTGGTGCAAAAGTCGCCCTACTTTCGAGTACGCCGCGGGCAGCTCCCGTTTGTCACCCAGAAAGAAATTAGCGACGCTCTCCCAAAAAGTTTCCTCCTTTGCGTCGTACAACCGGAGCCGAGCTGCTGTTTTGGGTTGAGCGGCGATGATGTCCAATCGTCTTTGAATAGCCTCTTCGGCTACCGGCGCTCTGGACGCCAGAGCGAAATAGAGAATCCCAAAGACCAAAGCGAAGATTCCGACGGCGATTAGGATTTCCATAATACCCCTTAGATGTGAACTTTTATGAGCTTTCGGAAAACGAGTATTCCAATAATCTCTAAAACCAGCGCCGCGGCCAGCATTGCTCGGCCCATGGGATCACTTAACATATCGTTCATCAGCTGCGGTTCCCTAATAAACATGAACACACCCAGAAACGGAGGGACCGAGCAAACGGTCCAGGCGCTCATCCGGTTCTGTCCGGTCAAGCTTTTAATCAATCTTTCAATTCGAAAGCGGTCCCTAATGATGTCAGACAGCTTGTTCAATATTTCAGCTAAGCTTCCGCCGACCTCCCGCTGAACCAGAAGGGCTGTACTAAAAAGCTTTACCTCAGGTAAAGCCATACGTTCTTCGAGCTTTTTTAACGCATCGGCTAGAGGAAGACCGAGATTGACTTCTTCGATAAAAACAGAGAATTCCGTACCCAGGGGATCGGGCATCTCCTTAGCCACATAAACCATCGCCTGGGTTAACCCTAATCCCGCCTGCAGACTCTGGCTCATCATGTCCAAGGCATCTGGCAACTGTTCCAAAAAACGCCTCATTCGTCTCCACGTGATATACTTAAGATAGAAGTAGGGGCAGACAAGCGCGATCAATCCCATGACAACTGCGACAGAAAAGGGCTGGCCCACAATCAATAAAAGAAAAATGCCAACGCCGCCGGCGACACCCGAACACAGAATGAACAGGCCCAGCGTCATGTCGACATTGGCCCGTTCAAGGAGCAAATCGAGATGCTTGGCGACTGGGACTCTTGACAGCAGCGCGTTGACCCATGGAACCTCACTATACAAGGAGCTTTTCAAAAGGTTCTGAACGTCCGCTCTGGAAGTATTTCCCGCACGGCCAACCGTCGTGAGGCGTCTTTTGATTCTAGCCTGTGGCGAGTTCTGCGCCGCCATCGGCACAAAGAACATTACTATGATCAGCGACATCGCCGCGAGAAAAGAAAACAATACGATGAGTAGTAGGTTCATCGGGTCCTTCTTTTCGCTGTAATTGACAGCGGCAGAAAATGTGTATTGGGAATTTTAAACCCGTAACGTTCCAGCCGATCCATAAACGAGGGCATCACTCCCGTCGCCACAAAGTCTCCCAAGACCTTACCGTTTTCGACGCCTCGTTGTTCGAACTTGAAAATCGTCTGTGTTGTTATTGTGCTGCCCTCCATACCGCTGACTTCGGTAAACTCGACGAGCTTTCGGCTGCCGTCGCTCAGGCGCGACAGCTGCACAATAACGTCCAGGGCTGAAGCAACTTGCTCTCTTAAAGCTCTTTCCGGCAGATTGATGCCAGCCATCAACATCATCGTCTCGAGACGAGACAGCGCGTCTCGAGCGCTGTTAGCATGAATGGTGCTGATCGACCCATCATGTCCAGTGTTCATCGCCTGCATCATGTCCAAGGCTTCGCCGCCTCTGACCTCACCGACGACGATTCGGTCCGGCCGCATACGCAGGGCGTTACGCACTAAATCTCGTTGCGTCACCGTACCCTGTCCCTCGATATTCGGGGGCCGAGTCTCCAGCCGCACCACGTGTTCCTGTTGCAGCTTCAGTTCCGCCGAGTCTTCAATGGTTACGATACGCTCGTTTTCCGGGATATAGTTCGACAGACAGTTAAGCAGGGTTGTTTTCCCAGCTCCGGTTCCGCCGGAAACTAAAATATTTAGTCGTGACTTAACGCAAGCCGCCGCCACCTCCGCGATTTCCGCCGGCACCGAGTTGAACTGAATAAGATCGTTGATCGTCAAACGCTCCGCGCCGAATCGCCGGATCGAAAGAATGGGTCCATCCAGCGCCAACGGTGGGATAATGGCGTTTACGCGCGACCCGTCGGCCAGACGGGCATCGACCATCGGCGAGCTTTCATCTACTCGTCGCCCCACTCGCGTTACGATCCGCTCGATAATCTGCATCAGATGGGAGCTATCGCGAAACCGGATATCGGTCTTCTCAAGTTTACCGTATCGCTCGACAAAAACATGACTATGTGTGTTGACCAGAATATCGGCGATTTCGGGATCTTTCATGAGGGTTTCTAAAGGTCCCAAACCAAATACCTCATGCTGAACGTCCGAAACCAGGCGGTCACGATCCGCACGACTAAGAGGAATGGCCTCGGTCATGACCATCTCCTCAAGAATTCGCCGGATCTCGACTTTGACACTTTCCATCTCCAAGGTCGAAAGCTTGGTTAGATCTAAAGTGTCGATTAGCCGCCGATGAATGCGCAAGCGCAAATCCTGAAGAATCGCGTCCGGATTTCCTGCGTGCATGGGCCGCAGAGGGGTTCTAAGGCCGTCAAAATTGCCGCCCTTTTGAATTTCCCACTTGTCTTTATCAGGTTCCAAAGATGGATTTTTCATTAAGCCCTCTCTTACTTACTTGCGCAGGCCTCGCATAGGAATCAAACGGCTCAGGAGTCCCGATTTTTTATCTTCGTCCTCTTCTCGCGTCGTTCCGAGCCCGGAATACTTGAACACTTCTAGCACCGCAGTGGTCAATCCCGCGTAACTATTGGCGATGTCGGATCGCGGGTCAGACTCTTCAATCGAGAGTCCTTGGTTTACCGCTGCAATCGCAGTTGGATAGTTATTGGGGAGTGTCCAGAACACCTTCACACCAAGAGCTTTCTCGACTGACTCAAGGGTCATCAGCTTACTTTTGACGTATCGATTCAAGATGAGTCGGATCTTCTTGTCATAGATGCCCATTCGTTCCAGAAGCTCGAACGCCCTGTGGGCACTCTTTAACGACGGCACATCCATTTCCGTAACGAAAAGAACGAGCCCAGCTTTATCTAAAACCAGTGCCAGCATCTCATCAAATTCTTTCGCCGTGTCGATGACAACAAAGTCAAAAGACTGAGCTAAAACATCGAGAATCTCATCGATGTCAGATAGATTAATTTTCCGGGCATCTTCAGCATAGAATGGCTCCGCAAGAACTCTGACGCCGGAGCTATGTTTCACGAGTGAGCCGTCAAGGAGTAGCGGATCAATCCGTTTGACGTTTTTCGCCAGGTCTAGAATCGTGTACGACGCGTCGATATTTAAGAAACTGGTCACCGAGCCAAATTGCAAGACCAGGTCGACCAGACAAACTGACTTGTTTCGACTCGCCAAATTCGAGCCAAGATTCGTGGCAAGCGTGGTTGAGCCCACCCCCCCTTTGTTTGACGAGACCGCAATTATTTTGCCCCGTTCGACACCTCGACCGTGCGAGGAATGGACGTCTATCTTCTTTCGGATATGATCGAAAGACTTTAAGACCTCTTGCCAATTGAAAGGCTGGGTTAAATACTCTTCAGCCCCCGATCTCATCGCCCGCAGTATTGTCTGTGGGTTGTGATCGGGGGAGGTCATCACCAAATGAACGTTGGACAGTTTGAATTTGATCTCTGCTGCTACCGCGACGGCCCGTTCTTCATCGCGATTTAGATCGATCACAGCAACAATCGGCCCACTCTTGCTTCGTAAATGATCAAAAGCCTCTGCGTAGTTATGCACCCGCGGTTCGATGAAGAAAGCCGGCTCCTTCTCAAGCTGTTGTCTTAGCGAGGCTAAAGCCAGGCTGTCTTCACCGATGAGATAAATGGGCAGTTTCATGATGCTTGTTTCACATTTCCAGCGTCGTTGATCGATCCAAGTCAGCGGCTCAGAACACACATGGCTGAGATGACTGACCCTTCAAGGAATGGTAGCTCCCGGCATACCAGGTCGGTCGGCAGATTTTTGCTCTGAAGTCCCGGGAAGCGGAATCTGGCGAATATCCGGGTCATCATACTTTTCCAGCGAAGGAAGCTGCGGTTTTTCGCCGGGCTTCATCGTTTTGACAATCCGCGGTGTGATGACAAATACCAACTCGGTCTCCGAGTTTCTAAAGCGCGTGCTCCTGAAAAGCGCGCCCAAGATCGGGATGTCACCCAGAAGCGGGAACTTGGTCAGGTCCTTTAGAATTCTTCGGTCGAGCAAACCAGCAATCACCAGGCTCTCACCTTCTCCCATTTCCACGCGGTTTACGGTTCGCCTCACCTTAAGTCCAGGAACCCCCTGGACCGCGACGCTCTGGTCAATTTCACTCACCTCAGGAAACACCCTCAAATCAATTCGATCGGACCAAGTGATAGTGGGAACGAAATCTAGACGCACACCAAAGGGCTTGAACTCGACCGCGAACGAATCCGACAGCGTTTGGACTACTGGAAACTCTCCACCCGCCAAAAAACCGCCTGACCGGCCATTTTTCATAACGAGTCTCGGCTGGGCGAGTATCTCGGTGACATCCTTGTTTTGAATCAAACGATACAGCGATGTTATTGCAGTCGAACCAGCCGAGTAACGGAAAAGTCCCGAGGTTGCACTCCCCAAGGTAAGAGGACCCACGGCAGAAAACGGAGTACCCGGCGCAAGTAGAGGGGTCGGAAACCCTGCTTGATCTCCTACAAGAGTCGCGGAGGAGGTAGTTCGCGTATTAGTTAACCAATTAAACCCGATGTCCCGCAACTTGAGGGTCGCTACCTCTGCGACTATTACGTCCAGCTCGACTTGTCGAACTTCCCTTATCGTCAACAAATCAATTATCCCTTCAATCTTCCGCTTGTCACCCCATCTGTTCGCATCGTCCACGGAAGCTTCTTCGTCAAATGCAATCTGCCCTCCGCCGGCAATTCCAAACCCGGTAATATTTGGACGATTTTGAATTCCTCCCACCCTCACGCTGGTTGTCGTGCTTGGTGCCACGGCGGCGGGGGGTTTGGGTGGGAGATAGGTCATCGCCATCTCCAAGACCTTGTCGTAAACCACTTCATTAGAGACTTCGCCTTTTAATACAAGGGAAGGCCCTGACGTAGTCACTTCCACTTTTTCATTGGGTAACAGTAAGCGCAGCTGTCCGCGCAGCGCGCCAACATCCGGGAGAACTATCAGATCGTAATTGGAGACGTCGCCCTTTTCTGTGAAGACAATCAGCGACGTTGTACCTACTGCTTTACCATTAATGAGAAGTTGACTCGGAGCAACGACCACCACGTCCGCAACGCCGGGTTGCGATACGGAGACTCGTTTGGCCCGCTCGGCGAGCCGAAACACCATTGATTTATTGACCGTTACAGAGATCGTTGGCGTAGTCTGCTGAGCCGATGCTATTGATAACCAGAAAGAAAACAAAACCGTTGCGGCGAGAAAACCACTCAACCATGTCCACATAACCTTGCGCTTTTTCATGAATGCTCCCCTTCCCACTTAGAATTCCACCACTTTTCTGTCACTGCCGTGAAGCACTTCCACCCGATATTTGTCCGGCTCCTGGACGGCTACCGGCCGGCTACCTCCCTTACGGACTGGCGCCGCAACAGCAAGCAGATCCCGTTTGTTGCTTCCCGCTGTCTTAGCATCCGCGTCATCCCCTGTGCTTCGTAACGCCAAGACGATCTGCCCTTCTTGGGTCGCAAGCGAAAGCTTCTCAGACTCTTCAGGCGTCACCTCAACCGTTATCGATCGAGCTAACTGTGGCTTGCCGTCTTTCTGTTCCACGCTCTGCGCAACGGAGAGCACTCGCTTGTTCTGCAGCACGATCTTCGAAATCTTGTTGTCCTGGTTTTGACTACCCGGCGGAGTCGTGGTCACAATCACATCTACACGATCATCCGGGACGATAAAGCCACTGACTCCAATGATCTCATCGACTCTAAGAGCCATCGCTCGCTTACCGGCCTCCAGCCGCGTGGTTAAACCTGCTCCCTCTCCAGCTAGACGCGATTCCGAGATGGGATCATTCGCCATGATCTTTACCCGATTCGTCTTGCCGATGACCTGCTCGGGTGATGAGAAAGAGCCGGCCGGCACAGATGCTTTCGGCCACGGCACAGCCTTGATCATCCCCTTTTTGATTAGGTCATCGTTGAAGGCTGTACCCGCAGGAATATCTGCGGCGGCAACTACAACGTTTTGAGTTTGTTGCCTCAGGGCCTCGGCCGCCTGACGCTGTTGACTAAGGAAATTATAAATCCCGTAGGCCGCGACCAGACCGAAGAATACGGCAACAACGAGTGCAATTTTTAACCTATTTTGCATAACAGCTCCTCTTCTGTACAGATTTAAAAACTTCGGTAACTTATTGGCTCCCGAGGCCGTTTTTGTTAAAAGCCGGCCCACCGACCTGTGGGATCAAAATAGTAAGCCACTAAAGTTCCGGCCCCAATTGCAACGCCCCATGGGACTGAATCGGCACCTTTGGCGGTTCTTTTACCGATAGAGTCAGGGAGCACCCGACCCAAGCTAAGGATGGCAAGCTTGCAATCGATCCACACGTCTTTAAAAAGTCCAGAATTAAAGCGGCCGATCGCAACATAGCCGACGGCAAAAACTCCGGCCGCCAATATCGAATAGAAAAGTACCCGCGGCAGCCATTCGACTCCAAGAAGCGCTCCGACCACGCCAAAATATTTCACGTCTCCCGCACCCATCCAGCCAAACGCAAAAGGGACGATAAAAACCGCTATGCCTCCAATAAACCCTAGGAGGCTGTGAGAAAACTGAGCAAAACCTTGAGATGCATTAAGCAGCAAGCCTCCCAAAAGCCCGAATGCAATGATCCAGTTCGGAATCCTTCGCACCGTCAAGTCGAAGAAGACCGAAAGGACAGTCACCAGTAAGATCGAGAAGTCAAGCGGACTCAACAATTTACAACGCCCATTACTTCATTTAAAATTTGACCGAACCCGTGGCAATTCCTTTTACGTACCGATTGCTTCTGTCTCGGGGGCAAGAATCGGCTGTTTCTAGCCCCCGAGTCGAACCACGCAAATGCTTATGATCCAGCGCAGCTAAATGGACTGGTGAGACAGTTTGTAACTGAGCCCCAGGAAGTCGACAACGCGCCACCCACGTTTGCCGTCCTGACGGCAACCCAGAAAACCAATGCGACGAGAAGGACGATCAAGGTGTATTCCACCAAGCCTTGTCCCTCTTCTTCAACTACCAACCTCTTTAGAAACTCCATCGTTCTTTCACCCCCTTTCTTTACTACCATTGATTAACAAGTATTGAGTCCTGATCGACGTCTAACCTATCTTTTGAGGACTTGTCATCATGTCGGTTTGCGGAAAAAGCAGTTACTATGCCAGTAATCTCTGCCTATATTTTTCAAAGCCTTACGGGAATAAGACCAATTTTTTGCAAGCTTTCTTTGACAAAAGTGACAGGCTCTTCGAATAAAGTGTCATAATGTGCGCAACCTCGATCTCATAAAGCACGCAGAGTTCCAAGCTAGAAAAAGAGATGTGTCGACCGATCTCCGCTTAAACGCAGAAAATGTGCTATGTGGATAGGAACTTAAAACAATATGACCGTCACACCGAAGAGCCTTTAAAAGCGCCGGCAAACATGGTTCGCGGCTGGAACACGCTTTGCGTCCCGAACCCACCGTTTGCGTGTTGCCTTAGTTCATGAACAAGATTAGATGAGCACATTGTTCCGGCGGACCTTTTTCGTGCGTTCGGATAATTCATGTCCACAGTAACACCGGAGTTGCTAATAAAGATTTGCTGCATGAAACATATATGAAAACTAGCGAAGGCGAACGAAAACCTTTAACTATCCTAGTCATCGAAGACCACCCGGATCAGCGTGATCTCTTGGCAATTGTTCTTCAACGAGAAGGCTACCGTGTCGTGACGGCCGGAAATGGCGTAGAGGCCATGGAAAAGCTCCAAAAAGAAACCGTCCAGATCGCGCTGTCAGACATAATGATGCCCAAAATGGATGGCTTCGAGCTCATCAAAAATATCCGAAGTGACCCTGCTCTCAAAGGTATCTACATGATTCTGATTACCGCAAGAATCCAGGAAGGCGATAGAGTACGCGGGCTCGATCTCGGGGCTGATGACTATATTACGAAGCCGTTTTCCTTTTCGGAGTTACTGGCCAGAGTTCGCGTCGGCTCTCGAGTCGTGCACTATCAGCAGAACCTTGAACACCAAACTCAGATCGATCCATTGACTGGCCTCTTCAATCGCCGAGCGTTTGAAAGAAAGATTGCGGAGGAATTTGAGCGGGCAAAGCGCTACAATCATCCAATCTCGGTTCTGCTATTGGACATCGATAACTTCAAAAACATCAACGATACCTATGGACATCACGGCGGGGATACCGCGCTCGTCAAAATCTCCGAAACACTTAGAGAAAGAACTCGGCGAAGTGATTTCCCGGCACGCTATGGCGGAGAAGAATTCGTCTTGATTCTACCTGAAACTGACCAAGACAGCGCGTTTCAGGTAGCTAACAAAATTCATGAAAAAATCAGGTCTCAAACATTTGGCACGAGCACTAGTCCCTTTGCGCTCACGGTCAGTATCGGCCTAAGCTCAACCTCAACCAAAGCTTATACTGACTGGCGCCAAATCCTCGAGGACGCAGATCAGGCCATGTACGTGGCTAAAAATAGCGGTAAGGATCGAGTCCAGATTTGCATGCCCAGGGGGAAAAATGGCTTGACTCAAATTTCCGCGCACGCCTAACGGAATGTCGCTTCGAAGTGTAACCCTTCTTATCCCATTCGTTCTCACCCTATTTGTTGGCGCTTGGATACTAGTTGAACCGGGCCAACCCGGAGGTGTATCCGATCTAAAACGGTCAGGGACCCGCGAACCCATCGGTGTCAAACAGCTAAGTACTAAGACATCTCCGTTCCCCCAGGATATTCTAAGTAGGCTCACTAACTATTCCGCGACTTTCAGAAGTAATAAGGAATTATTGCTCTACGGTTCTATTGCTATTTTCGGAATCCTAATCATGGGATTGGCTATTGTCGGAGCCAAGTCGGCTCCCAAGGACAGGACCGCGTCAGCACTCGAAGTTTTGAAGCAAGAGAAAGAAAGGGCCGAGCATGTAGCCAAGCTTAAATCAGAATTTCTCAATCAAGTTTCGCACGAGTTACGTACCCCGCTCGCGGTTATCATAGGCTACATAGAGTGTATAACGGACGGGCTCTACGGCGAGATTGAATCCAAGCATCAAGAAATTCTTCAAATTGTCGCGAAACAGTCGAGTCACCTCAAGAATATGATTGATCAGATACTGATTTTCTCGCGGCTGGAGGCAAACAAACAACCGCTTCGTATCGAAGAATTTCCGGTTACCAAAATTTTTAACGACCTTCGCGATACCTTTGATTTTTTATGCCGGCAAAAAGGCCTTGAGCTCAGGTGGGAGCTTTCGAGTGAAGTCAATACACTAAAGACTGACCTGGAGAGATTCAAAGAAATAGTTAGCAATCTACTGCAGAATGCGATTAAATATACAGATCATGGAGTTATTTCGGTCCGGCTCAACTGGTTGACAAGCCAAACCGTATCACTCGAGGTATCCGACACCGGGATAGGAATTCCCCACCATCATCTGTCGAACATTTTTGACCCTTTCATGCAAGTTCACAAGACTTCGTCCGAAAACTCACGCGGGGGAATCGGCTTAGGCCTTAGCATCGTCAAGAAACACGTGGATCAGATGATAGGCACAATCACCGTCGCGAGCGAATTAGGAAAGGGTACGACATTCAAAATCGTATTGCCAGGAGCGTACGAAGGGCGACGTTTGCCGAAGCACCGCTTGCGAAATTTGATAAAGCTGCCAATTCCTCGCACCAGGGAAAACAATGCATCACTCGCCGCGCCTTCTACTGGAAAGGTTGGTGAGGCAAAAAAAGTCAATCAAGCCACCGGATAGCACGGAACTTACTCGGCGTTTTTGGACTCCAAGAGAATTTTGTTCCAACGTTCAGCGTTGGTTTCATACTTATTTTACTCCGTCAGTAGCGAAAGCATTCCTCACATTACTTCCCCCGCGCACTGGAGATTCTCAATACCTGAGTCAAAAGCAAAAGCATCCGTGAAACAAACATGTCATATACGTGAGCCAAGATGTCACAAAAGTAAATTGAGAGGACACCCTAATCTTCTTCACGGGCCGTGTAGGTGATGGATCTTGTTGAAACTACACCGCTCCCTTTACGACCTTGAGGCATGGCATACGGCTTGCGTATCGCCACCACAGCCAAAAGCAGTCCAACATAGCGGAGAATTGATATTAACTTGGCCGTCATCTCGCCAAGTGTGTTTGTCGTGAACAAAACCATCGCTGATTTATCTGGGCATACTCTTTTCGAACTACGTCTTCGACAAGCCATTTTGGCGGCCCAACATAATGTCAGGCAAGTTGGTCTGCTGCTGATTGATATCGAGGGCACCGACAACCTTTTCATTCAGGATTTCGAGCTCTTTAAAGAGTTCTCCGAGAGGATTTGGATCCGTCTCCGCACGGTACTAAGAGACTCCGATACAATACTTCTAATGGACGGCGGAGAATTGGCAGTTTTGCTACCTTCTGTTGCCGGACCAGAGGATGTCATTTACGTCGCACGAAAGGTTCTGTGCAAATTGGAGGAGCCTTTGTTACCGGAGAGGTTCAAATTCGACGTTCAGCCACGAATAGGAATGGCGCTGTTTCCTGAGCATAGTAGCAACGCGGATAACTTAGTGCAGCGAGCCGATATCGCTCTTACCACCGCCAAAAGAACAGGGAACAAATACGTACTTTACGCTCAAGAACAGAACAAAGCGCCCCGCACTATATTACGCATGAGCGAGCTGCGCCAGGCGATCGTGGCAGATCAACTGTTTTTACTATATCAGCCAAAAATAAGTCTCCAAAATGGTTTAATCGCGGGCCTTGAGGTCCTAACACGATGGCAGCATCCTGAGCTTGGTCTTATTCCACCGGACGAATTTATTCCGGTAGCCGAGCGAACCGGCTTGATTATTCCCCTCACCCTCTGGGTACTCCATCAGTCACTTCTGCAGTGCCGCGCCTGGAACGATATGGGAATCGACATAGGTATTGCCGTCAATCTATCAATGTGGAACCTGGAAGCTCAAGAGCTGCCGGACCAGATCGCGGGACTCACCAAAAGCGTCGGAATGCCGGCCGATAGATTGGAGCTCGAGATTACAGAGAGTGCGATTATGGGGGATCCTCAAAGAACAATGCGCACGCTAACACTTATCAGAGATTTGGGCGTGCGCTTTACAATAGATGATTTTGGGACTGGATATTCGTCTCTGGCACATCTGAGAAAACTACCCGTCACAGGAATGAAAATTGACAAATCTTTCGTTCAGAACATGGAGTCAGACCGGGACAATGCGGTTATCGTGAGATCAATCATCGATCTAGCACACAACTTGGGCCTTAGGGTAACTGCAGAAGGTGTGGAAACCCAAAAGGCTAAAGACATGCTTGTCAACTTTGAATGTGATGAAGCCCAGGGTTATTATTATAGCTACCCCATTCCCGCTCACAAAATCGCGCAGCTTTTTAGACCCCGACGTAGACTGACAGATTGCTCCCTCGCGGCAACAAGTCTTTCGAATATGCCGAGTAGCACAAATGGAAAAACATGTGGGACCGAGATTGCCTTACAGAGGCCATAACTTGACGTGGGGCAAAAGTCTGGGCAAAATTAATGCGATCAAGAATAGGATGAAAGGAGTCGAAGTATGAAAAGAAGCGTTCTTCGCAGCATTCGTGTGGGGCTTTTAGTGATAAGCGTCTTGGCAGTTCCGGGTGCGTCGCGGGCGCAACAATCAGCAACGCAACAGACCGACGGGTTTTCCGTTCTGGGCAGCATATTGCTATCGGTACTGCACATCCCGTTCAAATTTGTTACCTGCGTGGGAACGCAAACCGGTGCAGCCGTAGCTTACACTGCTACTTTTGGGGTCCCCGGTAACTATGATGGCGGGACGAATGGGAAGCAAATTGGCGAGGTAGCTCGTAGATCGTGTACGGGTGATTGGATTATTAGTCCTGAGCAGGTGAGCAAAGACTACCATAATTAATTCGCTGCGTCACTGTCGAATTTTGCACTGATGGCGCTGAATCGTCGAGACAAAAAAAATCCCAGCCAGTACTTGGCTGGGACTTTTGTCCCCAATCTTGGACACGTTGGCTTTTGTTGTTCGGTTATGAGCCCGCAATCTCGATCTGACTTATGAACTTCATTTCTGCATTCCGTGCATCATAAATGCTTGCACCGTCCGCCTCAGCCCCTCTTTCACCATGACTTTTGGTTCATAGCCCAAAAGACGACGTGCCCTGGTAATATCAGCCAAAGAGTGCCGTACGTCGCCAGGCTTGGGAGCAGCGTAATTCACATTTGATTTGACTCCCAGAATTTCCTCTAGCAGACGAATTAGCTTGTTGAGAGTAATGTGCTCCCCACAACCTATGTTGCAAACATTGCCAGAAACCTCAAATGCCCGCAAAGCAAGCAAATTGGCCTCAACGACGTTTTCGACGTAGGTGAAATCGCGGGACTGTTCGCCATCTCCGTACACAGTAATACGCTCGTTCGCTAGTAGTTTGGTGATGAATTTGGGAATAACCGCGGAGTACTCTGAGTGCGGATCTTGGTTGGGACCAAAAACGTTAAAATATCTGAGGCTCACCGTTTCCAACCCGTACAGGTCATAATACAGCTTGCAGTAGCGCTCCCCGACAAACTTTTGCAGCGCGTAGGGCGAGAGAGGATTCGGTGGCATCTCTTCAGTCTTAGGAAGAACCTCCGTATCGCCGTAAGCAGATGACGATGCCGCGTAAACGAAACGACGAACGCCTGCCTTACGGCAACTTTCTAGAAGATTCAAAGTCGCCGTCACATTGGACCGATTTGTAACGATAGGATCGCAGACCGATCGTTGAACGGATGGAATGGCTGCTTGATGCAAAACGTAGGCGACATCTCTGACCGCTTCGTCGGTAACCCGCTCGTCAGCTAAATCTCCGTCCACAAATTCTATCCAGTCGCGCACATCTTTGAGATGTACTGAGTGGCCCGTCGAAAGATTATCTACCACCCTAACTAACTGGTCGTCGGCAACAAGTCGTCGCACAATATGCGAGCCGACGAAACCTGCACCACCGGTTACCAAATAACGATTACGCATGTTTACCGATGCTCTACCGAAAAAATCGCTCAAGTCATAATCATAATAATGATCAACGTAGGTCTCCGTCAAACTGATTTAAGTTGGTGGTTCGGCCCAAACACTCTGCTAATGTGACGTTAGCAGAATACGAAACCGATCTTGGCCAGAGGCTATGGAAATCGGCAGAGAATGTGTTGGCATTTAGATCTGCGCTCTTCACATCGTGCCAGGTGCTGTGTTTGAATGAAGGAAAACAGTTGATGCAGGAAAACCCTACCCCCGATAAAATCGACAATTGTCTATAATTAGCGCCAATATTCTCATCCGAGCAGGTTACAGTGTGCGATTGAGAACAACTTCTTTACTAACTAAAACTTATCAAACAAGAAGAATCGCATCGTTTTCTTGGCCTGACGTTTGCTGCCAGCGTGAAAAGCCGAAAATTTCGAGTCTTCTCTCCTACTCTCGCTTTCTCGTCGTTTCCACCTACAAGAACATTTGTCTTACCGGCATCTATCTATCTAGACAATATTCTGGTTGACCGGGTGGCAAAGCGGCTCTGGACTTTACGAGCTATCTCAATTTTCTCCAGGTGTATGAACTCAATTTCGTGCGTCTGTGGACGTGGGCACAGGCAGCGTGGAAGCAGGAAAGCAACGCAAAATTAACTTCGATCCGTTGCACTATCAGAGAACCGGTCCGGGAACAGCCCTCCGTTGCGGGCGCAAGTTTGCTTTGACTCGGTTCAATCAAGCTTGTTTGAGCGGCTACGTTCTCGTATCACCGAAGCGGAGGCGCAATATCTATCTCTCTGTGATACTGTTCCAGGGTTTCAGCAGTCAGCGAAAGACCGTCGGTGGAGGCAATCCATGGGCCGGCCATCCGTTTAATGTCAGTAACAATATCAATGGAATTAACGGTGACCCGTCGGGTAACGACAACGGTGAAGAGATCCACTCCTTGACAGTGCCAGCGATTACCTCCCTCCAAGAAGCCTACGTTCGCAAGGTGGTGAACACGTTGAACGATCTCGACAACGTGCTCTACGAAATCAGTGGCGATGCGCCCGCGTCAAGCCGAGATTGGCAATATCACATGATTAATTAACTACTTGAAAAACTATCAGGCCACCAAACCCAAGCAGCACCCGGTAGGCTTGCGCTACTTGTACCTAGGAAGCGCCAACGATTTATTGGCGAGCCCCGCCGATTCGATTTTGCTGCCCGGCACTGATACAAATTCTCCGCTGGCAGCAGCCAATAAGGTCATCTTCTCGGATATGGATCCGAAGCTTCTTGGAAGCAGCACGTCTTACCCAACAGTTGGGAAGAGCTTCATGAGGATTAAACCCGATTTATCTGGAATCGGATCTGCCAAGCCCCAGTGCCGATGAAAGCGTACGCACTCCATGGGGTATGCGCTTAAGTATTCTCAGCTCATGGATCTGTCGTCTATGTCGCCCAGCAGCTAAGTATGTTCGAGTGGCTATTGTCTGATCAATCCAGGACGCGAATATCTGGTTTACCTGCCGTTGGGCGGAACGGTTCGAGTGGATTTGTCCGCTGCCAGCGGCAGCTTTATTTCCAGCGGGTTCAGTCCCCTAACAGGGAAAACCACATCCGGGGGTCCCGTCAGCGCAGGTATACCGATTCTTTTCAGCCAATAAATGGGGATGCGGTTCTTTACCTCCAGACCATGCCCTCGCTCTCGAGCCAGAGTTCTACCACCTAAGGTGGCACAAGGATCGTCGGTCACTACAACTATTAACGCTTCGGCTACGTCTCGAAAGAGCCCCCTATTAGCTTTTCTGTTTCTGGACTTCCGCAGGGAATTTCTGCTGCTTTTTCGCCAAGCTCCTGCAGTCCGAACTGCTCGACACAACTGAGCCTCACAGCTTCAAGCTCGGCTGCAGTGGGAAGCTATAACATTACCGTCACCGGAAAAAATAAGCAGCAACAAGCCTCAACCAGTCTTTGTTTTGTCAGTTGCTCGGCCTCCCACGGCAGCTGTCACTGCTCCAACAATAAACACCAACGGCGGCACCTTTGTCGATTCAATCACCGTGGCGTTGCAAACCAGGACTTCGGGAGCTTCGATTTATTATACGACCGACGGCACAACTCCAACGCAATCTTCGAAGCTATATACGGCTCCTTTTGCGCTTACAGATACTGCTCTTGATGAAAGCCGAGGCATTTAAAAGGCGGTATGACACCCAGCTCGCTGGCGAGCGCTTGGTTTACAAAGGATACTTCTTTTGATTTTTCTCTTAGCAACATCGGGAGTAAATCGGTGACGGCGAGCTCATCGGTGATCAACAGGATCAGCGGTGCGTTAGTATCGGGAAACACCCAGGCGGTCACCAATTCGGTTGTGGATTTTACCTTCTGGATCCACCGCTTCGTTTTCCTCGGCGAGCTGCAGCCCGACTTGCTCGTCGACTTTGACGACCAGCACCAGCGGCTGGACGCCTGCAGGAACATCGGCCATTGCGGTGGCGGCAACAAGTGGCGGGCTAACTCGGACAACCTCATTCAATCTGACAGTCAATTTACCGACCGCGGCCGCGCCCACGATCAGCCCCAAAGGTGGCAGCTTTACGAGCTCTGTTTCGGTGACGTTACACAGCCACCTCAGGGGGATCAATTTACTACACAACCGACGGTTCACCGCCAATGCAATCATCGACCCTCTACGTAGGTGCCTTCACTCTAACGAGCAGCGCGACGGTAAAAGGCAATCGCTTTTAAAAGTGGCTCCAATCCGAGTGCCGTGGCAAGTACTGCTTTTACCGTAGTCACACCACCCGCGCAGCTTTGACCTGGCAAAATAACTCGACCAATGAGAGGAATTTCGGAGTCGAGAGGAAGACGGGAACGAATGGAACATAGGCGCAGATTGCCTGAGTTGCAGCTAATACCACCTCTTATATGGATACTAGCGTGACCCATGGGGTGACCTATTGTTATCGAGTTGATGCGATTAACAGCGCCGGAGCCTCAGCTTACACCAACGATGCATGTGCGACTGTTCCGTAGCTCAAGAGGAGATTCATCTCTAACTTAACTCTAAGACCCTTGTCGTCCCCCAATCCTCGATAAAAAAGGCCGAAATCCTGCAAGGATTATTGCTTGACCTAGATGAGGGCTTATAGCCATTGCCCTAGGATGTTGAAATTCTCAGTCTAATTCGCCTTGCCAACGAGTCGCCGCACAATATCTGAACCACTGAAGCCGCACTAGCCATTACTAAGTAACGATGACCCAACGTCTAGTCACCAACTCACCCCGGGTTAAGAATTCCGTAGCTTTGTCGTTTTACTAAGAGGTTCATCCCGCCCACTTACATCCGTTTGCGTAAACGTTAAATGTCGACCGCGAATCACCTTGAATCTTCCCCGGCTGAATCCTGTTTTGCCGGCGGAACACCCTGATCACGAAAGAGAACGGATTCGACCAAGTCGCACAATATATGTTCAACGGCCAGATGAGTTTCCTGAATGTATTGAGTATCATCGCTCGGCACAGCGATCGCTACATCCGCTATGGCGGCGAGGCGACCGCCGTTTCCTGTGAGTGCGATCGTATGTATATTTCCTTTTCTTGCTGCCCCTACTGCCCGGATAACGTTCGCTGAATTCCCGCTTGTGCTGATGCCTATGAGAACATCTCCGGTAGTTCCCAATGCCTCGACTTGCCGCTCAAAGATTCCTTCGAAACCGCAGTCATTACCGAAAGCGGTCAAGAACGATGTGTCGGTTGTCAATGCTATTGCAGGCAGAGCGCGGCGGTCTAAATCCTTCGAAAAGCGACTGACGAACTCCGCCGCCATATGCTGGCAATCCGCCGCGCTGCCGCCATTCCCACAAAGGAGCAGCTTTCTACTAGACAGAAATGCTTCCACTATTACGTCAGCTGCCTTGGCAATTGAGCCAGCACAACTTGCCGCAGTTTGTCGTTTGATGTCGGCGCTTTGCAGCAGATGGGCTTCTATTTTTCGAAAACGGTCAGCGGCAACTACCATTCATGCGTCTCCTTTTCACCGCTATGCTTCGAACTTGAGGCGTTGACCGTACATTTCTGAGTAGTATTTTCGATATTCGCCGCTTTTGATCCGTTCCCACCAGGCTCTTTGACTTCGATACCACTCAATCGTAGTTGATAGTCCTTGCTCCAGAGAGATTGAAGGCTGCCAACCGAGGTTGCGAATTTTCGATGCGTCTAGAGAATATCGGCGATCATGCCCCGGACGGTCTTCAACATGGCGAAGGAGTTGACGGGGTTTACCGAGAATATCGAGAACCCATTCCGCCATAAATTGGTTCGTTTGTTCTCGGTTCGCGCTGACATTGTAAACCTCTCCCGGCAGCCCATGTTCCAATACGTGAAGCACCGCTCGCGCATGATCTTCGGCGTGAATCCAATCCCTTATCTGTTTGCCGTCACCATACAAAGGGAGAGGTTGATCGTCGAGTGCATTGGTGATGAATAGAGGCAAAAATTTTTCCGGAAACTGATAGGGACCATAGTTATTGCCACACCTTGTGATCAATGTCGGGAGACCGTAACTACGGTGATAGGCTCGAATCATTAGGTCAGCAGCCGCTTTGCTCGCTGCATACGGACTGCTGGGATCTAAGGGGCTGTCTTCGGAAAAGGCCGCTTCATCCGGTGCAAGCGAGCCGTAGACCTCATCGGTCGAAGCCTGCAGAAATCTTTTGATCCCGTATTGGGTTGCAACTTCTAAGAGAACCCGCACGCCTTCAATGTTGGTTCGGACAAATGGCGCGCTATTCAACAGGCTTCGATCCACGTGTGTTTCAGCCGCGAAGTTCACTAGCCCATCAGGCCTTTCAGTTTCAAAAATCTGCCGAACTAGAGTAGAATCCGCAATGTCGCCTCTAAAAAAGCGATATACGGAGTCATCTGGCGTAAAGTTTAAGCCAGCCAAATTATCGATATTGCCGGCGTACGTAAGCAGATCAAGGTTGACGGTCCGCCACTGCGGCCGCTCACGGCGTAGCAGGCGGATAAAGTGGCTTCCAATAAACCCGTAGCCGCCGGTAATGAACAAAGTTTTCAATTATGATTGCCCTCTACGGAGCGAATTTCGCTTCGTATTCCGGACCCGACGGTATCAGACAAGAACCTCGGAATCGTCTCCAATCATCAATCGATAGGCCTGATGGTTGCCACGGTTCTTGATAACGGACGAACCCTTGCCAACCAGGCTGTCCTCCAAACGATCAACGTGTTCGATCCGCGCATTTTCCAAAAGGACGCAATGCTCCATAACGGAAGAGAGGATGCGGCATCCATTTCCTATGGAGGTGAACGGTCCTATGAAAGAATTCTCGATTTGAACGTTATCTCCGATGACCACAGGTCCTCTGATCGTGCTCCTAGTTACTTTACTGTCTTTTCCCAGGCGAACTCGCCCACCCACTTGGCTTTCTTCGTCGATTTCTCCTAAAAGTTGCCGCTTGACCCATTCGTCCAGTACAACGCTGTTCGCGGTCAAGAGATCATCCTTTTTACCAGTATCAAGCCACCAACTATCCAACTGATGGCTCAAAACGTTGCATCCTTTCTCCAAAAGCTCTTGGATCGCATCGGTGATCTCCAATTCTCCTCGCCTTGATGGCCGAATGCAGTCGATTGCTTCATGGATCCTACGTGAGAAAAAGTAGATCCCTACTAAAGCCAGGTTTGAGCGCGGATCTTTGGGCTTTTCGGCGAGACGGCATACCTGTCCCTCGCCGTTGACTTCAGCGATTCCAAAACTCGACGGATTGGCCACTTTCTTAAGCAAGATACTGGCATCGGCATTCGATTTCTCGAAAGTTTCACGAAATCCGCCGATCCCTGACCCGATCAGATTGTCGCCGAGATACATGACGAAAGGGTCTGTTCCCAAAAATGGCCGCGCAATTTTTACGGCGTGGGCCAACCCTAGCGGCTCGCCCTGCAAGATATAGTCGAACTTCATGCCCCAAGTATTGCCGTCGCCAACCGCTTCTTGAATCGCTTTGCCGGTTTCGGGAGAGATAATGATTCCCACATCACGGATCCCAGCCTCCAGTAGATTATCCAACACGTAGTATAAGATTGGCCGATTGGCGACTGGCACAAGTTGCTTCGCCGCCGTATGCGTGAGAGGTCTAAGCCGCGTTCCCTTGCCTCCGGATAATACCAGACCCTTTAACGTCGGACTCATCGTTACCTTATATCATATTATCGGCGAGGTTTTGTCTATTAAGCGAAATGATACCCAAACAGCCACCGTAGATTGAATCAGGAATGATAATCGTTTTGCTAGAAGTTTGATGATTTGTTTAGCATTTCCATCCCAATAAGGCCCTCAAAACTGGATTTGAACCTCGTTCCGCAGTTGCCTTGCCGACGTCAACCGATCACAACTACGAAACCTGGAATGTCCGGATTTGTTCAAGCATCTGGTGCCAAAAGCACCCCCGTATTCCATCGTTTAAGATCTCGCGGCTCACCAATTCAAGAAGCATTTCAACTTTTGCATGCGGAAAGCTCTCATAAGATTCACCGAGGCTCTTGATTTGTTCGCGGAGCACAATCTTGGCCATCGGACCCATGGCGTCTGTGAGAGCCGCAGCCAAGGCATTTAAGAAACTGGCTGGCACCAACGCGGTGGAGGGAAGATTTTTAGGAACCTGCTTCACCGCGGTCGGCTTTGGCTCTAAGCGCGCGATCCTTGATCGGGCTTCTACTGATCCCGCGCCAGACGCCCGCGCTGAACCGTTTCCGTTCGTGTTAACCACTTGGCGAATAGGCGCACAACGCGCCTCCACGTTCGTTGTAATGCTCAAATCCTCCGCTACTTCCCGTAGGATCTCGGTATCAATTTCCTTGCTCCCTAACGCATAACCAGTCAGCAATGCGTTATCGCATAACACATTCACAATGCGGGGAATTCCACCGGAGTAAGAGTAAATGCTTTCTAAGGCGTCAGCTGTGAAGATTGATAGTTCTCCACCAGCAACCTTCAGGCGATGTGACACGTACTCGCAACATTCCTTTAGCGACAGGGTACGCAAATGATGACGCAACATCACTCGTTGTTTGAGTTGGCGCAATTCAGGCGAGTTGAGCCGAACCGCTAATTCCGGCTGTCCGACTAATAATATTTGCAACAGTTTATCCTTGGAAGTCTCAAAGTTAGATAACAGGCGGATACTTTCTAAGACCTCAGCCGAAAGATTCTGTGATTCATCTATAATGAGCGCGCAATTCTCCCCCTTACGATAACTTTCAAGAAGAAATTCATTTAAGGATACTAGGTAATCATGGATCTCTTGAAGTGGCCGCTTCGGTTCGATCAGCCCGAATTCCTCGCATACCGATCGAAGCAAATCTCCCGGGCTAACGATGGTGCTGAAGATGAGCGCGGTCTGACAGCTTCCGTTAAGATCATTCAACAGCGCGTGAATCAGCGTGGTTTTTCCTGTGCCCACTTCGCCAGTAAGGACTACAAACCCCTTCCTCGCTCTGATTCCGTAGGAAAGCTGTGCCAACCCCTCGCGATGACTCGCGCTAAGGTACAGGAAGGCTGGATCTGGTGTGATGTTAAAAGGAGCCTGGCGGAACCCGAAATGCGTTTGATATAGTAGATCCATTGTGGATTGAGCCCCTGAGCTTGGGCAGGTTGTGTGAAGAGTTTAGAATACGGAGCGGAGAAAAGAAAGGAGTCATTGATGAGAGCGGCAGGCGGGGTTCAAGCGTGAGGTAGTAGTGGAATTACGCAGTGGAGTTTGCAGTTTAGCACAGCTTAGTCGTCGGCACGACTTGAGGCTCGGGACTTAATCTGTAATGGGAAGAAGCGCTATGAGGAGGCGGATTCGGCGGAAGGGCCGTCACAGAGTGAGAAAACAGTCTTTGGCGCCATTGCGGAGCTGCAACGGATGGAGGAGAGGCTGACGATGGACAACGAGCTGCTAAAAATGCCGTAGAGAACCGGAGAAGAGAACTTTCATCACCAATCACCGCTAAGACTTTGACAGCATCGAAAGGAGTGTGAATTGCTCGTACACTACCTATCGACCGATTCGATCAATGTTCACAACTTCCTTGTAGCGTTGTTCTGCTGATGATATAGCCCTAATGGAGTAATCATTCGCTGAGATCACCGCATATTCTCCGTCATCGAGTGGTACGGCTCGACACGTGTAGGGCAAGAAAACTTCGACGTTAGAGCTAACAAACCTTGTTCCGGAATTGATTCCTAGGATGAGGGGACTCTCCTGACTCGCGCAAAAGATCTTTTGAGGCTCACCGGTCGAAATCAACGCAACGGCAAAGGTTCCTTCGAGACGCCGCAATACTTTCAGAAATGCCTCGTCTACGGAACAGCTTTGGTAAGCCTCTTCCATCAGGTGGGCGATAACCTCAGTGTCGCTATGCGAAAAAAAGAAGTGGTTACCTCGCTTCTGCAATTCTGTTCTCAAATCTACATAATTCGAGATGATGCCGTCATGGACCACCGCGAAACTCCGATCGCAGCTAAGGTGAGGATGAGCGTTTTCCTGCGACACCTCTCCATGAGTGGCCTTCCCGGTGTGCGCGATGCCTAATTGTCCCTTTATCGATACCATATCCCATCGTTTGGCAACATCCTCGAATGCACCCACATCTTTTCGTACTTCAATCCCCGTCCCGTTGTATATCGCTAACCCACAGGAATCGTAGTCTGGACATTCTAGCCTAGTCACGCTCTCGACCAGCAGCGGAGCTACCTCATCGGTGCCCACGATACCCACAATACCGCACATGGCTTCCTCCTCCTTAGCCTTCTCCGGAATAGCTGTCAGCGGCAACCGTTAAGGCTCCAGTGGTTTTGCAGATAACCGCCTCGTTTGGGTTGAGCCAAATGCCACGGCCTTAAAAAAGACTCACTCTTGTAGTGAGAAACTGGTGCTCAAGTTTTATTTAAAACGGCCGGGGAGCCATCAAGGTAGGTACAAATTCCGCCCGAAGGAACGCTTCATCAGTAAGCAGTCTGGTATTCTCGACATGCGTCGTTCAGGTGAACGATAACATTGCATAAGAGAACTGGGGCAGCTCGCCTGAAACTTGGATCTGTCGCGTATATATCCTTTTACGGGTCAATGAATTTTGGATTTTCCCGCTCGCTGTGCGTCTGATTTCCAGTAATCCAACAGCCCGGAGACGACTCCACCTAACGCGGCCAAATTTCCCTTTCGTCCCTCACGAATAACCATACGGGAAAATTGATAAGGCGCCCCAAGGAACAAAAAGGCCAGTTGCTCCATAAGCGATGCATGTCGGCGCATGAACACGAACCAATTTCGCGCCTTAAGCCGCGCGTATTTTTGATTGTAATCTCTCCCATAAGTGTGGCTCACTTCATGATAAGCGACGGCTTGCGGCACGTACAACACATTGTATCCTGCCTTGCGCAATCTTAACGAGAAGTCTAAATCGTCCGGCCCTAACACACCGAAACCCGTATCAAATCCCCCAAGGCGTTGGAACACATCTGCACGAACCATCATCGCTCCACCGCAAGCCACACACTGTTTAGGGGTATCGTATTGACCGCGATCCAGTTCACCGTAACCGATAGGAACGGTTCGCCCCAGCCAGAAACTGATTCGACAGCCGCCCCCATCATTTAACCGTTGTGGGTCGCTCATAAACCGCAGCTTTGCTTGTGTTTGTCCTATGGTTTTATCATCGATAAAAGGCTTCAGCAGCGCGCCAACGAAATTAGGCTCTACCCACATGTCATTGTCGAGAAACAATAAATGGGTAGGATTCAGTCTTTTGATGGCAAACTCAGCGGCGGCATTCCGCCCGGGTGCCACGCCTAAGTTATCAGTGTGATGATGCGCTAGAACTTCCGGAAAGGCTTCCCGCACCGCTTCTACGGTACCGTCGCGAGATCCATTATCCCACAATACGATGTGGAATGAGGGTTTTTTTATCTGGCGGAGATTCGATAGACACTTGATCGTCTTTTCTCGCTGATTCCAAGTCAGTATGACAAACGCGATCTTTACAGTCTTTTGGTCTAGAGGCTCCATTGCTTCTCCTTTAAGCACACACAATCCAAGATCTATTATCGTTGTGAACGGCTAAATATCAGATTGCTAACGCACCACAGTAAGAGATAATATATAAGCGGATGCTGTGGTAATTAACGACTATCGTGACCGCCGAAGAGTCTGCCACAGGAACAGCCGCAGGGAGAGTGAAAATGAGCAGCTCCCGTGTAACATTTATTGTCTCCAGCGCCAATTGCCAGCACGCTCGTAAACAAAAGGCGCAATTTGTGTCGAAAGTATGTGAAAGACCGGAAAGAACACTTCAGATGTTGCTGAATCTCTGGCCATAAAACATAGTCCGTTAGGTCTCGCTCACTATTCCCTTGGACCACATAGCCACCGTTGCAACCACGACGAAAACGTTTGGCGGTCCCAGTCGCCTATCCAAAACCGAGGTAGGTAGAAACGGTTGCTACCGCGCCAGGCGACATCGTTATAGCTAGCGCAAGCAAACGAAAATCCCGCTTCCTGTACTATCGAAAGCGTGTGTTCAGAGATGGCTCCGTTGGGATATGAGAAGCCACTTATTGGGCGGCCGAGAAGCGTTTCCAGGTTAGCTTTGCTCTCCTGAATTTCCGCCTCCTGAGAGGCTGTTGGCAGCGCGCTTAGAAAGGGATGTGTTACGGAGTGTGCCCCTATATCAATAAGATCACCAAAAGCCAGTTGAACCAGTTCGTCTCGAGTTAAAGCCTTAGACCGCGTGTCGGAGAAGTCTGCATTTGCCCAGTCTCGCAATTCAGTTAGTAAGCGTCGCTGCTCTTGCTGAGGAAGCAACGAGATGCGGTGATGAACAGACAACAGGAGTTTGTTCCGGCACGAGTTGCTCGTTGTGGAATGCTGAATACTGCTGTTATTCCAGACAAATCGCTCTCCGTCGATAGAGATTGACAAACGCGGCGGCAGTTTTGCTGTAGAGATTATTATGTCCTCGAGTTCATGCCACCAGAAATCTGTGTCGAAATAACCCGTAGTAACAAAAAAGGTTGCCGGGACTTCGTACTTCTCCAACAGCGGTTTGACTTCGTAGAGGTGATCTTTGTAGCCGTCATCAAACGTGAGCGCCACCGCGCGCGAGGGCAGCTCGCGGCATTTCAATCCTTCAACTACTTCTCGTAATGAAATAGGCATTGCATATTTGCGCAGCGTCTCAAGCTGTTGAGCAAAGTTTTCGGGAGATACACATATAGAGTATGGGTCCTGAGATGTTTGGGTGATGCGGTGATAGCCTAGGATAAGCACGCCCTTCGTAAATCGGCTCCTGAACCAACGTGCGGCTAATCGCAAACGCTTTACTCCAGGAACTCTCATGGGGTTCTTTCAGGTTTGACGGCGCGGATTGTGATCAGCACCTGATAATCCGGGTCTGGATAGTCCAGCTTTTGGCGATTCAATTCCTCGCTTGCCACGCCATGCAAAAACGCAATCGCTGCGAGCACATTGCCGTGCGACTCGATCTTAACGTTCTGCTTTGGAAAAAACTCGTGAAACAGATGCTCTGCTGAACAGGTAGTAAATGCCCAATTGTGTCCCCAACGATCCATATCGTGACGGCTAATTTTGCTGATTCCGGAAACTGTAGCAAGCAGGATTCCCCCCGGTTTCAGTATGCGGTAGAGCGTGGCAACCGCTGCACGAACATCGTAAATGAGGTGGAGCGTCTGAGTAAGGACAATAAAATCGAAAGTATCGGAAGAAATTTGATTTGCCCGAGTGAGATCGGCCACAATCGTCGCGCACGGGTTACCTTGGTCCGGGTGAAGAATATCGAGTTTAGTGACACTCTCGCCCCCAAAGCGGCTGGTATAAACGTCTTCCTTAACCTCAAGGCCATGTCCGCGGATGTCCGAGGCATGAGCGGCAAGAAATTGTTCAATATAATAACGATCAACCGGTAGCCCGCGTTCATAACCCCAATGCGGACTGATGGGCGATAATCGACCCAAGCTGCCAAATCGTACCCATCCAACCATCGGCCAACGAGTACATTTGATGATACTTCGACGCATCTCCTTTGAGAGGAAACGCTGTGATAACGAGATGAGTAGTGATTTCATCCGGCGTTTCATCTCAATCAAAACTCGCTAGAAGTGGCGCTGTTCGCGGAAATGCCCTGGCGAAATGTTTAGTAAACCCCAGTTCCAACACCGTATTTAGAGCCCACAGAACGATTGCTGTAACCGACACAGCGATTGAGGCGGCCAGGCAAAATCCCAAAAGGCTGGGGAAATTGTGTTGAATGTATATGGCGGTTAGTGCGCCTGCTGCCGTGGCCAAAGCAATTGCTACCAAAGATTTCCCTGTCCCTCTAAATGGGAAACGTAAGGTTTGCCGCAGAAAGAGAATACTTACGACCAGCGTGCCGGTAATCGCCGCAACCCACGCGTAACCTGCGCCAATAACACCCAAGCTACTGACAAAGGGCAACGCAAAAATGATCAGTAGAACCGACTGGGTGGTCTCTAGTAGCGCGAATTTAAAAGGCTGGCCAAGACCTTTGAAGAGTGGCACCGCCGCATCACCGGTGAGTCCGATGAGGCCCACCAGGGACAACATTTGGATCAAGGGGACCGTTCCTTGCCATTGCGCTCCCAGGAAGTGATTGGTTATTGAAGGAGCTAGGACAACCATCAGCACAAACGTCGGTGCAAGCACAAGCATAGTCGCAATGAAAATGGTTCGAAAGGCCTTGGTGGCTTCGTGAATATTCCCCTGTAAACGCGCGTACAGCGGAAAGGCAACACCACCCATAACTTGGCTGGCGATTTCATTGGGCAGGAAAGCTAGTTTGGCCGCTAGAAAGTACAGCCCCAGTTCTGCGGCTCCCAATTCACGAGAGATCACCGCCCGCAGTATCGCCGCCGCGCTAATCGCTATGAGACCCGTTGCAAAGATCCACCGTCCGTAAATAATGAGGGAGCGTGCAGCGGCACGATCGACCCGAAAGCGCGGACGGTGCGGTGCCAGAATATAAGATATGACTGTATAAACCACTGGACCGGCCAGCGTACCAAAGACCAACGCCCAAACCCCCCACGATTGCGCCAGCACAATGGATATGACCGTGACAGCAAGGGCTTCGAACAACTTAGCTACCGCCAGTAAACGGAACCGTAGGTCTCGGATGAGTTCAGCAATCTTAATGCTGGCACTGGCTTCCAAAAGAGGAAGTAGCGACAGTGCTTGGACAACCGCGACCGCACGCGGCTCGGCAAACATACGCCCAATAAGCGGCGCAGCCAAAAAGACGGTCGCGCCAACAGTTAGAGCTCGTAAGAACCCGATGGTCCAAGCAGCATCGTAATGCTGATCGGTTGCTTCGGTCCGTTGCACGAGCGCGGGTATCATTCCAAAATCCGTGACACTCATAAGAAACGCTATGGCGGTTATCGCCATAGCCAATAATCCAAAGTCATCGGGTGTCAAAAGGCGAGCGAGTACGAGCAGCCGAATTAGGTAAATCAGGCTGACACCGCCCTGTTGAAGGGCTTTCCAGAACAGTGCCGTGCCCGCGTCTTTGGCCAGGTCTTGCCTCACGACGACCGGCCGCTCCGCCATCCAACTAAGATTCCAGAAAACAATTCAATCACATTGATGCGTTCGTGCTTGCCGATAATCAAACCGCGGAGCCGCCTTCGAAAAGCCCGAAGGAGCGCAATGATTAATCGCAAAGCTATGAACCAATCCCCGCGACGCAGATACTTGCCATAAAATCCGCCGAGGCTCCGAGCATAATCCCGGTGCCGATCCGCTCGTTGGCTTGCATTCCGCCATCCAAAGTGTCTTACGCGAACTTCTGGAGCATAAATGATGTGCACACCAGAGCGAAGAACTCGATATGACCACTCGCAATCTTCAGCCGCGATAAGACACGCATCCTCGTCAAAGAGGTGAACCTGGGCGAGGATCCTGATCGCAAACGCCGTGTTGCTCCCGCAAAAAAAATCAAACCTGAGACCAGGACGACGTGAGATCACAGGCACCGGAGAGGTCACTGCCGCGACTGCCTCATTTTCACCTTCCGGATAAGCAGGACCGGTAATGACAGCCTCGGGATTCTGGCGCATGCGGGTCACCATATTTTCAAGCCAGTCGGGTTCGACGAAGCAATCATCATCAGTAATGGCAACAAAAGAAGTCTTGACGCGTTCGATACCGCGATTTAAGGCGGCTGCTTTCCCTCGTTGAGAGGAAGGCACATGTTCGGTTTCAAGCCCTGAAGCCTTTAGCTGCGCAAGCCAAGCGCGTATCTCAGTGCTGGAACTCTGGTCTACCACGATAATCTGAGCGGGCCATATGGTGCCTAGGGCGATTCGGCGGAGACACTGTTGCAAGATCGGCCGACCGAGCGTCGGGATGACAACGGTAAGATCGTCCGCCACCGCTCGAGGCTCCATTTGCGTCAAATGAGGTATTTGTATTTCAGCCATCGGACCTACCACGGTCATCCTTTGAAGTATCGAACTCCCTGTCGGAGCTCTTCTATATCTCGTTCAACTACTCTCTCTTCCGAGTGCCGCAATGTGGTGCATTGCTGGAATCAACTTCACTGAAACCTTCCATTCTTTTAGGAGAACGTCTTTTCATATCGACGAAGAACGCGAAAATCTGGCACAAGCGCAAACAGCTGTCTTAAATTGCTCTGCCCTTCATAGAGCTCTGTGTTGCTGTACTCTGTGTAGAAATAGCGTGTCTTCCTGAGAGTTTCCTTGCCCCGGCAATCAAATCGACCTCGGCCGCTTGAACATCAGCCCAGATAATATCGATTGAGTATGAGCCAAGACCTTCTTCCCGAACCCAAGAATCCAGCGTTTTCGTGGCGCCGGTGATTTTTCTAATCGAACCTACACCAGGGATACTTTTTCAGATGTTTTTTCGGCTTTCGTATGGAGCCGGACAGGTCCCAGCCAGCGGGCGGGTTCTCAAACGATAGTTGCTCAGGCGGAGGGACTCCGCTGCTCATATAAGAATCTCTGACGCCATCAATGTCCGAGATGGCCAGATCAAACAAAACCGCGAACCAGGTTTCTTACGAAAGAGTTCATTAACGTGTCACGATCCTATGCTGATGCGTCATGGCTGAAGCGGGCGGAATGGAATATTGCCCCGTCGATGGTCAACGATTCAAAGAGAGGCTCTCGTTTAGTACGTCGCCGCTGAAAGTGATCTGATTTTCGAAAAGAAGTTCTCTGTCGGGAAACCAGAGCTCACGTTCAAAAGGACGATTCAATAGAATTACCAGCAAATCTGGGTTAAATAATTTCGACCATCCGGACAAAAAAGAAGCGGTTTTCATCAAAGCACCACACCTCGAAAGCAAAAGACAGTTTAAAACCGCTTCCTCTGCCTTTCGGAATCCATCACCTGATTTAGAGCGATGGATCGCGATTTTTGTCTTGGACCGTTCATGGTCATCATGGTAGAAGACCGGTAAAGTGTGCCTGAATTCATTTTTGATGAAGTCCACAAAGCTTTGTTCGTCACTCGAAACGAACAGGCAGTCAAACACAGGGTTTTTCAGCAAGAAATTATCAATCGATTTTCTAAAATCTGAATATGAAATAGGGGACGAACGCTTATCAGTTCCTCTATAATGTATCCCCAATACAGATCTATTTTTGAAGTAAGTCGTCACAAAAGTGTCTACTTTCTCAAGTATGTGTGATTTTATGCCAATGTATTTACGAACTAATTGTGGCGCTATCCGCAGATCCAATTGTGGATCATAGTCTTCCGGCAGACCAAGCTGACGGATGCCTTCGATCCGGCAGATCGGCACCTGGCCATTTTTGATTTTTTCGCTATCCTCTACCGACAACTGCAAATTGGTGAAAAAATATTCGAACCAATTGGGTCCGCGCTGGGGATCGACGTACTGTGAGCTCGTGGACATAAAACATGGGGTAAGGTTATATCGCTCGCAATGGAGCGAGATCTCCAAGAACGTCTCAAGATGCGCGAAGAGGCCGACCCAGCTATTCACCTCTACGACAAGCAGGTGCCCGCTTCGAGACTGGCGGGCTCGGCAGATATGAGGCCGAATTAATTCCCGGGAAAGATATATTGGCGCCCCAACTATTTTAGCTACCAGGCTCTTGCCGCCAAGCATAAGCCAATTTGCCTCCTTAAAGATAAGTTCCGCAAGTTGAGCAGGTGCCTAAAACGCCGCCAAGGCCGGCTTGCTGCGTCGATTTACGTTGAAAAGATAGATGTAGTAATTTGAACTTCCGACTTGATGCCAGCCGCTCGGGGTGACGTGATGCGGCACGCGTTCGGCAACGATTGCTCTGGCACCCGTCCCGGCGAACGCTTTAAGGACCTCAGCCTGAGCGGCAGGTCCGCCTAACCAAAATGGATCTGCTTCCCAATCGAACATCTCGGCTACAATTTGAACGCGAGCGAGTCGTGCCCAGAACGAAGTAAACGCATAGCCAATCACAGCAACCTTGTCACCGGATTCTATCCCGAGTCGATGCAATTCTTCAGCGACTTCGCCGGCCCAGGTGCGTGCGCCCGCTTTTGTCGCGCTGTTGAGAGGGTTAGGCGTCGGCAAGCCTATGAGTTTGCGAACGCCGTCAAAGTTAAAAGCGGCTATATTGATTAAGTTAACCGACAACATGACTGCCCCTGCAAACGCCAATAAGCGATGGGCATCACGAGAATTCGGCAGACGTACTCCAGCAACTAAGTCTGCCCAAAATAGCACGACGAATGCCCCGATATAGCGCGGTTGCACGTGAACCAGCGCGTACATGCCCAAGGCCAATAATGCCACAATGGTTAAGCCGGAGTCACGCAGTAATTTCGGCAGGTTTTTGGACCGAATCATGAAAAAATAGAGAAAGAGTAACGTCACGAGCAGGCCACCCTGCTGGCGGAAAAACAAGTCAAAGTAGTAGTCAAGAGCGTCGACGAGGACTTTGACCTGCCCCTTCAATTCGAGACGTGGGGTGATGCCTTCATACCAGTAAACGGGATTATAGGAAATCGGATACGTTCCTCCGACAGGTCCCGAGAATTTATAGATTGGCGGCGATTCGAAGATTTTTATTGAAGGGTGTTGTGGTATTCCGGCGCCAGGGACCTCCCCCTGCCAGTGAGGGTGGGGAACGCTATTAACATGCCAAGCATACATTAACTTGCCAGTGTCGCCATAAGTCAGAGATCCCTTGACGTTCGAAAGAGCGGCGACGTAGGGCCCAGCAATTAACAAGAAGCCAAAGAGCGCGACTGGGACGAGTTTGCTGGCCCGACGCAGGTCACCAACCGAAAAGAAGCTGATAGCAAGAAAAACAAAAGCTAATAAGAACATGGCAGTCTTTGCCAGATAGCCCATGCCGAGGACACACCCCAGAAGAGCAAATGTGCGCCATGTTGCCGCTCCTGCACGAATCCGAACAATCAGACCAGCAGCCAAAAACACCAAAGCAGCCACCAGCATATCGGGTGTCACGGACCAAATTTTTATCAGATTGAGCGCAGAGTATAGGAACAGAGTGTAGCCCAGTGACAGCCAAGCCCAGCCAGGAAACGTAGCGATTTCAGCTTCAGGTGAGTTGGCCTGCTGCCAGCGCATGAGTCGAAGCCAAAAGAACTCGAAGCAGATTAATGCGAGCAGATAGATCAAGAAGTTAACCAGATGCACGACAGGAAATTCCCAGCGCATGGAAGGATGAAAGACATAAATAACCGGGGCCAAGAGCCAGGAGTACAGCGGACTCCAATACGGATTGATGGCCATATTCCAGTCGCCGCGTAGGTAGGCATCGCCCATGTCCAAGTAAGCGATGCCATCCGGGTTCATTGACCGGCTGGACGCCCCAGCCCACGTGTGAAGAACTCCTAACACGATGGCCACAAGCCAGAAGCAAGCGCGTAAAAACGTTAATGGAAAGGGTTTGTTAGTCGCAATCGACATACTTTTTTCCGCCATTTCAGAACGGCTGTGGTTGTAGGGAACGGGCCGACGAGATGGACCGAAAACCCGTAGAATAACTCCCTAGCCAATTCTTGAATTAGGACGATGACTCGACAGTGGTATGTTACAAGAATGGTAAATGAGATATTCGGAGGTCTCTGCTAGGGGTGAGCAATTTTTGATAAGGTATTGTTTTAGGTCTGAGTGGTACGTGTTGAAGAATGGGAAGTCGGTGATAACCACGTACTCCGGGACAAACCCCAGAGCCGTAAGTCGATCCTCGACGCTCCGGTGTCCATCGGGGTCTTTGTATAACCGGTAAGTCATGCTCAGAGGCCAATAGCTTCCTGTCAACTCACCATTATACTGTAAGGGCAAGCCGTAAATCGGACTAACAAAGAGGACGCGCCTGCTGTGATTAACCAGCGCCCCAATCTCTTTGGCGACCTCTTCCCTCTCGACCACCTGCTTTCCCAGTCTGCCTCGCACTTCCTGAAAGCTGGAGAACATTGCCAGCGCCAAGATTCCTAAAGCGGGCAGCCGCCAGTAGGCTCTCCACTTCGCTCTCAACCAACGCACGGTGAGGGCAACCGTCGCCCCCAGCGGCATAGCAATAACTGGAATCAGCTGCGCGTGATAATAACTATGCGTGTGTATATGCACAGTGAACAACAGCCCGAACGCCACATATCCGATTCCCAACCCGACAAGCAGGGCCCGTGGCAAACCTCTGCGAAGAACCGGCAGACCCACCAGAGCTCCAATAAGAGCGGTCATTCCCAAGACTTCCAACAAGCCATCTAACCAGCCGATCCAGAATCCGCTATGGAGCAGGACGTAGGGGCGAAAGCTCGTCTCTACCTTCCAGCGAAAAAAATCCTCTATGAACACTCCGTATCCATAATACAAGGCGGTGGGCAACAAACCGATCACGAAAAAACTCACGGCCTGTCGATGAAAGAGGCCTTTCCGAATGCCTCGTTGGGAAATCCCTAACGCGACAAACGCCGCAAGCAATGTGAAGAGGACCAACGGTCGATGCACGACCGTCAGTCCGGTGATGCCGGCTGCCGCAGCCAGTTTTGTCCAAGAGGGTTGGTGATAATACTTGAGAATGGCGAAAAGGCTGGCGAGAAAAGTCAACATCATGAGTGCATCAGGTTGAAAGCTCCGACTGATCAGGACGCCGGACGGCACGAACAGATAATACATCGTGGCGAAAACAGCCGCTTCTGTCCGCACGACCATTTTCGCCAGCCTGTAAAAGAAGACTCCACCGATGAGCCAAAACAGAGACGTCAGCATCCTGGCTAGCCAAACGTGTTCCCCCGCCGCGGCCCTGTACAAGAGAGACACCACGAACTCCGTAACCGGCGGCTCAAGCATCGGCTGGTTCTCCTTAAGCAAGTGAGCCATCTCCTTGCGCCAGGGCGTCACGTTATCCGACTGCTGAAAGAAGAAGTCTCGCGCGATAACGGCCGAGGTGTAGTCGCGGTCGAGAAGCACGCCGGGTTGCTCTGATAACCTGTACAATCTGACGGCGGTCGCCAGGAAAAATATCACAATGAGAATCGCCGGCAGCATCCAAGCCCTGACGTTCTGAGACAGCACTTCGTCACCAAGAAACGATAGTCGGGTTGGTGACTCGACTTGCACTCTATTCATCATATTTCTTTGCAAACTTGGCGGAGCTGGCGCGAAATCGCTCGAAGCTTTTTAGTTGACTAAGAACGCTTCCATGTGAAAACCGAGCTGACGGCATAGTTCCACACTAGTCCGACGAAAATTCCGGCGATTGCGGAAAGTAACCAGTAATTCTCCGCGCGGAACAGGTAAGAAGCGGTGCCCACATTCGCCAACGGCCCAACGCTACACACCATGACAAACCCAATCAAACCCCGCAACTATCGCCAGCCCTCGAGGCGCATGTCGCGGTAGGTAAATATGTTATTGAGCGTGAAGTTGCTGGTCATCGCAGCCAAGGTGGCGAGCGACTGACTCGGAATGAATTCAAGGTTGGAAGCCTTTAAAAATGACGAGCAGTACAAGTAAATGCACGAAAACACCGGAGCCGCCGATGAGAGCAAAAGTGACAAAGCGGACCGGGACAACGTGGGCCAACCGTTTGTCTGCAGCAACATAAGATACTCCCAAGCCGCTGCACTATCTAGTTTACTTTGACCGGCGTGACAGATGCGCAATTGATACGGTAATTCCTTTACGCGTAACGTCTGTTTTGATGAGGCAAGTAAGTCTAGGAGAATCTTAAAGCCTATGCCAGAAAGTTGACGCATTGCCGCTTCAAAGGAGCGACGATGTACCATAAAAAAACCACTCATCGGGTCCTTAAGATCTGTGTTCAAGACAAGTTTGCTCAAACAGGTGGCAAACCGCTGCAACCGGCGCGCCTCCGATCCCACTGGCCTACACCGGCGCCGTCGATATACCGGCTGCCAACTATAATGTCTGCGTCACCTTGCTTTAAAACCTCAAGCACAGGCGACGGTAACCTTTCGTCATGTTGCATGATCAGCATCCATCACCGCTAAAAGGGAGCTGTGGTTGCAAGCATTCCCTCGATACAGGCTGACGAAAAGCCACGGCGACCAAGGCGCTGGAGACAGCGTACGCGAGAATCTTTGACGCCGAGCCTGCGCACCAACTCGGCCGTCTGGACAGATTCCTTTTGACGGAGCATAAGATCAAGTCAAATCGGTTAAAAATTGCGTCAAAAACTATGACTCGCAGAAAATATGACTATTATGGTGTATGGAAAAGCTCATCGACCGCTCAAAAACGGGAACGTGAGGTCGATCCACCGGACTTTCCGAAACGAAGAGCCGATCTCGGCAATACTGTTCGCCGACTCGACCTTACCCGCTACCCGTGGGTTTTCTCTGTAGGTTAGAATTGCTGGGAAGGATGGAATCGTGCGTAGTTTCTAATTCAGAAGCTTTTAAATTAATCCGACGTGACCCCAACAGCCCGCACACAAGGTTCCAAATATATATATGGGCAACCCGCATAACATTAATCTTGGATACCCCTCCTTTTCTCCGGTATTCGTGAGTAGGTCGCTCAATAACCCGGTATCCATATCGTAAGCACTTCATTGCCATTTCTTGTTCAATAGTTGTGATGTCGCTCGTTAAACCAATTCCAAGACCCACCTCTGTACGGATGGCTCGAAACCCATTTTGATAGTCCGTAAGTCTTACTCCAAATCGGTAGTTTATCGATAAACTAATGACCAGGCTTCCTATCAACCGAATGACTTCTCTCAGGCTCCCAAACAACTCTTCGCTACCGCCCAGCATTCGAGATCCCATTACCAATTCAGCCTCACCCGCCGCGATTGGACTCACTAACGTTGGTATATCTCTCGGGTCATGTGAGCCATCAGCGTCGAAGAACACCGTAATAGGATGCCTAGCATGCGCCAGTCCCACGCGAACCGCATCTCCTTTCCCCCGACTATTATCTTGAATCACTCGAACATCATACTCCTTGGCAATTTGCACGGTTCTGTCAGATGAATGACCATCGACTATAATGAGATCATCTGTCATGTTACGAAGGCCGCGGAGAACTTCTCCGATCGTTTCCTCCTCATTTTTTGCCGGCACGACGATAGTGTAACGAGTGGATACTTTATTGGTCATAAATTACTCGATCACAAGCTAACTAACTGTCAGATATGGCTGGGTCCGAAAGCTCACCTAGTTCAAATCAAGCTAAATGTGTATCCGCTGCAGACTAACCTTCGGCTCAGGAGGTTCTTGCATTGTCTTTCGCTTACGAATCTCCTTCAAAGCCTCGGCCGAAAGATTCAAACCAGAAATAAGGTTTGCAACACGGATCAACAGACCAAAGGCAGACGGAACGCAAGCCGGAACATGGAACTGTCCGTAATTTGCTATGACAAGTGCTATAGCTTCAATTTAGGATGCGGACGCTGACAGGGGTTCGGTTTCGAGGCCGTTGGTCTTGCGTACATAGAAGGATACAACATCGGTAAGAATTTCGTCCAAAGTCCGGGAAGGCTGCCAGCCTATGTAACGACGAATCTTTCCAGTGTCCGGGATGCGTCGGCGCAGGTCCTCGAAACCGGAGTCGTATGCTAGATCATAGGGTACAAAGGAGATCCTGCTCGTATTTTTGGCAAGAGCGAACCGATCAGATGTAAACGCATCAACGGCCGTGATAACTCGCTTGGCGAGATCCAAAATCGAGATCTCCTCCTCTGAACCGATATTGAACACCTTGCCGACTGCTGCCGAACATTCCGAGAGGCCGATAATTGCTCTTATGGCGTCCTCTACATGACAAAAGCAACGAGATTGCTGCCCATCTCCATACACGGTCAGGGGTTGGCCGGCCAGAGCTTGCTGAACGAACCGCGGGACCACCATCCCGTACTGACCTGTCTGACGGGGTCCGACGGTATTAAACAATCGGAAGATCACTACAGGCAGTTCGACCTGGCGGTGATACGCGAGACCTAAAAACTCGTCTACAGCCTTCGACGTGGAATAGCACCATCGCGCCTTCGTAGTTGGCCCAAGCAGAAGATCGTCGTCTTCGCGGAACGCGCATCCATTACCTTTGCCGTAAACCTCTGACGTGGAGGCGATTAACACCTTACGGCGATAGCGACTCGCCAGTTTCAACACGGCACGCGTACCCAGGACGTTGGTCTCGATCACCCGAATGGGATCGCGCACAATAAGTTGCACGCCAACAGCCGCGGCAAGATGAAAAATCACCTCACATTCGCTGACAAGTCGATCCATCACCACTTCGTTCGTGATCGCATCGACTGCAAAGCGAAATCTCGGATGTTCCGTTAGGTGAGCAATATTTGCTAATTGGCCAGTAGACAGGTCATCCACAATTGTAACGCTGTGGCCACGGTCCAAGAGCGCCTCGGCAAGATGTGACCCGATAAAGCCAGCGCCACCGGTGATCAAAACCGACGGAATTTTTGACGGCATAACTCCCTCCCAATTGTGACGAAACGTTAAGGGTTACGAGGGACGAGTGAAAAATGAACCCTCGTGTACTGAAAGCTCGGTTGTACGAATTTTGCCGATCAGACCTTTGAAGTATCGTCAAAAGTCTTTCGCGGGGCAGTTACCGGTTTAGTGGATAGCAGTTGGGCATTGGCACTCGAAGTTGCGCCAGGTGTTAACTGCGGATCGCTCACTCAAGCCTTGGTGAAGTAAGCATAAAGACCCACACCACCAAGAAAGAGACTAAGGACGGCGCTCGAATGATCCCGGTAGCTTGTCATTGTCCTTGCCAAGCCAGCAACAGCGCCGATGATCTCAACGCCCTTGCGGAACGAATCGATTCAGTCAAAAACTTTAAAGTAAAGTGCCTATCGAGGGAAAAATTTAATGGATAATTTCGCGGCGTAATATCTGTGAGACGATGTATGAAGCTGTCTCTCTAGCCGCAATCTTCTGGCCTAGATTGTTCCAATGAGGATCGCCGCCATTAAAATAAAGATCTTCAGGGCTATTCGTCCAAAAAGCATTGAAAAGATTAACAAACTGTATACCACTCGTGCGACATACCGTTTCCACGGCGTCAGTCAAATTCGACCTTTTGTAGCCATTATATTTCTCCAGATGTTTAAAACTAAATTTAAAGTTTTCTGTCAAATCTATGACAGAAGGCTGAATCACTACCACTAAGTCAATGTTTTTAGACAACGACAGAGCTTTCAATTCCTTTAATACAGCTTCCATCAGCTTGATTTTGACTCTCGCAGATTCTGACTCCGGATTTATAGCAATATCAAGATCATAGTGATCAGCAAAATGCGAGAATTTTCGAGGTTGTCGTTGTTGATATACAGAATACTCATCTCGAGTAAGGGATTGAATACGGTCAAGCAACTTACGAGCCTCAAATTCCTTCAGCAAAAGCTTAACAACTTTGACTGCCGGTCTAATCATTATCAATGACAACATGTAACCTTTAAAGTCTCTTCCTCTTCCTGTTGAATAGACATCATTAAAGGCTTCATCAGGTTCTATTTTGTAACCACTCCTCGCCAGCTTTCCATCGCTATCTAACTCAAAAAGCCTATTTCTAATAATATCACCGAAATCGTTTTCAGCAGAAATGTTTATGACTATTATGTTCGGTTTATACATGTCTAGATCTTTCCGCGCTCTAATTAGCACCTGATCTGGACCGAAACCTATTATACCCGCATTCAATACTTCAATATTCTGCGACAAGTATACTTTTAAGTATTCTTGCAGCTTGTATGGGAAAGTATCCTCCAGCTTGCTAAACCTTGCTTGAATATTCGAATCACCATATACGATTATTCTGATGTCAGGTTTCTCCTCAAGTTCTTTTCCCCTAAAAGAATGACTGTTTGTTGTCCAAACAATTTGTTCACCGCCCATTTCCGCAGAAGTTGTGTAAACATTAGTAATATTGGGTTTCAACGAAACCAAATACTCACTGTGGAATTGGTAGGCTAAGTCTTGATTCGGTATTTCTCTCGGCTTAGGAGCCATTTCTGGGAAAAGCATCCGTAAAGAGACTTCAAGAAGAGCTAATAGCCCAAGACCTATAATGGTGCAAAGAAAATATCCCACGCCTGCGGTAAGTAGTTTTCGATTCATCTTGCGGTGCTATGTTCGGATGATGGTCAGTTTCGAGGATGAGTCGCTGACGGGTTCAGCGCACGAAGCCTTCTGGGCAAGGCAGTGGTGAATAGCTCAGCATATGTGGCAGTTACGATTGCCTCGGAATATTTTTTCCTCACGGTCTGCATCGCCGCGTTGCCAAGAAATGCCGCTAAGGCTTTATCAACGATTAGTGTCGAAATAGCATCATGGAGTTGCTGAAAATTACCCGGCTCCACAAGCAGCCCGTTTTGTTCGTCCGTAATTATTTCCCGAATTCCGCCGACAGGCGTCGATATAATGGGTAAGCCGCATGCCATAGCCTCGATCAGTGCAACAGGGAAGGCATCTTTCTCGGTCGGAGAAACGAAAATGTCGGAAGCCTGTAGATATTCGGGGACGTTATCCGCTTCGCCGGCAAAATAGATGCTAGCTTCTAAACCGTTCTTTAGCACATAATCCTTGAGCTCCGCTTCACAATTGTGAATGTCAATGCCGCCCGATCCAACAAGCACGAACCCCACATTCTTATGCTCTCTTTGAATCTTATGGGCGACCTTAATTAGTAGTGGGAGCCCTTTGTAAGAAACGAGCCTTCCACTATAGGTGATAATTATCTCTTTGGTCGGGAGGTTTAACTGTTGCCGTAAGCGATACTTGTCAGACTCGCTGGCGGGTCGAAATCGCTTCGTATCTACACTGTTCGTTATAGAGTAAATTAATCCTGGATGGACACCATGATCCCTGAGCTCCTTAGAGATTCCAGACGTTATCGCGACAAAAGCGTTGGCACCGCGCAGTATTCTGTTTCGCATGCGAAGAAATATCCGAACGCTCAGCGAGGATTGCGTAAGTCCCAGTTTTTTAAGTCCAGCAGCGAAAAATTCTCCAGACATTTCGCCATTGCTGTCGGCCTTGAGAATGCAGATTTTACGAAAAACTCTGCTGGCCAGTACCGCCGAGATCCCCAGCGCTTTGAATCCTGAGACATAAACAATGTCATAGCGGTCACGCATTTTTGCCAGAATGAAGAAAGACCATACAAGCATGCTCCACCGCTTCCAGCGGCCCGCGCCGATAGGCGGGATTCGGTAAACGGTAACACCACAAACGTCTTCGATTGTTTTGAACGATTCGCTCGAGCGCCGCGCAATTATGAATACGGTAAAGCCGTGGGCTGACAGCGCTTCAGCCAGCACTCGTGCTTGCGTCTCCCCACCCCCCTTCACCGGGTAATAGGTCTCTGTCAATAGGCAGATCCTGGGCACGGGATGCGAGTTTTCGTTTACTAATGAAAGCATGACAGGCTAGGTTTTTCGAATCAGCTGCATTAAGCGGCGCGAACAATGTTAGGATCGACCTGCCAATGTCCTACCACCATTCCCCTGCCGGCAACGATACACGAGCGCCCGCAGCTTGTCTTTTTTTTTCTTCAAAGGTGTCTCGATCAGATGAGCCACTCTAATCCAGGTGCGGGCGCTGACGAATATACTGGTCCCCGACAATGACGGGATATAGCGAAGAAACAACTCCGGATTTCGGCAGACTTCGTCCAGACTGGTGCGGGGCAAAATAGGGCGGTCCTGCCAGGGATAGAGCTTTGTGGTTTGGCTTCTGAAACAATCGAGTGCCCTTCGCTTGGTTGCAGATGCATTCTGAATGTTGATCTTAATCAAGTGTTCTGGGCGAATATAATTCCGTACATCGCCACCGGGGAGAAGTCGCCACCTATAGTAGACGAAGAATTCAGATAGCTTGGCTTTGAAGGCACTACGTCGTAGCGCTTCCGTTGTCGCACGATTTACGACCAGATGATCTGGATGTCGATCGTAACGAAACGGTGTTATCACATGGTCTGGATTTATTCTTTTGATCAGTTCAACTAGAGACTCGCTGTACTTTTCTTTCCAGTGCTTGAGCCTCGCCTCAGGATAGCCTAAGAAATGGAGGTTTTGATCGGGAACACCCAGGAGCTGGAGAGCAGCCCTGGATTCTTGCATTCGCATCAGTCCCAAGTCTGCTGATACGGAATCGATTTTTGACAGCACAGGTGCAGGGGATCGTGACCCGTCTGTAGCATAGATCAAATGTATTCGATCTTTTTGGGGAAGTTGCGCAATTGTGCCGCCACAAGCCAATACCTCATCGTCCATGTGGGGTACGGTAATGACTACTACCCCTTGAAATTCCTTGATTGGGTCGGCGAACATTTCAATGCTTCAATAAATGACAACTCAAAACTAATTTAGTCTGAAGCTTGTTAGGGCAATATCCCGGCCTCATGTTGTTCCGACCACGTTTCCTTAATCGGATTCAACTTCCTTTCCGGCCATTTCGCGCGCACCATAGCTAAGGGATTAAAGCGTAAAGTAACTGATTCCGGGGGGTCTTGAAGGGCAATAAATCCAGAGGGATCTTCAGGTATAGCGTATGAAAGAATAGGCACGTGGGGCATGGCTTGCCACGCGGGATGGTAGCGATAACGGATGACGACGAGTCCATTTTGCGGCCGAAGTTTTCTCAGTTCGATGCGGTTAACCTTGACCTCCACAACTCCGTCACCCACCAGAAACCTGGTCGGAGAGGTTTGCAATTGAAAAGCGCGGTACTTGCCAACTTCTACGGCCGGGACACCCACCGTCCTTGCAAGGAGCGCATGACCTTCCGAGGTTACAGTGAACACCCATGCCACTCCCCACCGTTCGAGCGCCAATTTCAATTCGTCTTTTGACCAATCTTTTAATTCTCTTCCCAGCAACATCTTGTCCAGGAACTGCGCCGGATCCTGTACCTGCGAGAAGGTGCAGCCGATGACTTCTCTTTCAAAACGCAGTGGAAAGATCTGGGTCTCGTAGCCGCCATTACGGTAACCGTCCCAGCTTTGAATTAACAAGCGATCCGTCGGCGCAGTCCGATGCGCAACGAATTCAGCAAGAGAGTCAGGAGAGGGTGGAAGCGGCAGGCTTTCTAACCAACCTAACCCAATTGCCGGAACCGCCAACACCACTGCTAAACCGGCCACGGAAAAACCGACTGGCAGCCTAACTGTCTTAATGATTGTGGCCAAAGCGACGCCCACTGGCAGCGTCAGGAACACGAAGGCAGCGAGGACGAAACGGACTGGCTGGGTAATGACGAATAGCGGAAGGAAGGAGCCAGAAAGGAAAGACCCAAAGTATGTCAGAAACAATGCAAAAGCCGAAACAAGACCAAACGAGACCGCGACCAGATGGTCAGTAAACCTCCTGAGTTTAATGAAACCATAGATCGCCAAGCTCAGTCCTAGAATTTGAGGACCAATCCAGAGTGGTCGAAACGATCTATCAAAAAGATCCGTCCAACTCTCGTAGGTCAAGTGCTGGTCAGGATTGGCTAGCGCTGCCAACCTCGTCCAGTCTGGAGAGGGCATTTCCGACTGCAACAGAAAGGGCACCAGCCAAAACGCGTTCAGGATGACAATGACTACTGGTGCCAGCAGCGCTGCGATTCGCCATCGCCAGGAAAGTGAACGCCAGGTCAGACTATAGATGACTAACGCAGGTATTAGCGCCACGGGTCCTTGAGCGTGCAAAAGGAACAGCAAGGCTCCAGCCAAACAAAATGATATATAGGTCCTCCGTTGGGGGCTCCTGAGGAACGCGATGAACAAGGCAAGGACATAGATCGAAAAGTAGCTTGCCGCGGCGAAGCCGACCAAACCGGTAAAAAAATAAATATTCAGTTGTTTGAGAAACCATACTGGGACAATAAGACTGAACATGACGCAGACTTGAGCGTCACTGGGGATGCGTAAAAGGTGACAGGCCAGCAGAGTCCAAAGCGGAAAAGTCAATACCACAAGGAATAGGAAAATGCGGACTATCGCCCCTGGGCTAAGAAATGGCAACACTAGTCCCAAGACTTGCTGTGACTTGGCACCGAGGTCAAAGCCCGGTTTCACTACCGTTCCAGCCGAGACCTGGGGATTGTAACCCCACGGCAATCCGCTCTCCAGAAGTGCCTCGCGGTAAATGTAGACTCTGTGAGTATGTACAGGGTAGTCGACAGCATAAAGCGGTTCTGCGCGCAGCGCCTCCCAAGGCGGAAAAAACGTGCAGGTTGCACCAATGTGCAGTAGCAGGATGACACCCAGAGCAACCCGGTTGGCCCGTTCAGTCATGCCACGATTCGAATCCGTACCTGCCTTAAGACCCCAATATGCCATCATTGCTATGGTCAAACCGAAACGGGAAGTTCTGATGAATTGAACCGGTGCATGATTCTTCGTTTCATCTCGACAATTAACGAATAAAGCCCGAAGCAGGCAAAAATTATGATAATCGGCTCGACGGGGTATCTGTATCGGGTAAGGCCGGCATGAGTGATGTAATACACTGAGGGGATCGATAGGATGAAAAATAAAATCGGCGCAATGCTCAGCTTCCGCTTAAGTCCCAATAGGATTCCCCACAACATAAATGGCAGTGGCAGCACGTAAGTGATTTGTTCCAGCCAGGCGAGCGAGAATGAAAGTCCCATGGTTTTTTTGTTTTCGTCCTTTTCAATGAAATCATTGAACCAGAACTGACCAATCCGCTGTAATGTCAACCAAAGAAACTTTTCTGGATTCGCTCGAATAAAAGTCATGGCCTCGTCGAAACTCTGTTCCATGTACTTGACTTCTCCAAGAGCAGCATAACGAAGAAATTCGTTCTGGTTCGTGGATGGATGCCCCAAGTTCCACGGTGTCATCCGAAGTGCCGTGCTCGCCGTCCAGGCCTCTGGGCTGTTTCCTAGCTTAAGTTCGAGCCCAAAGTTGGACCGCAACATGAACCGACCGAAAACCGAGTAATTCCTTGCCACCCATGGCATGAGCGTCAAAAAGGTTGCTATCGAAAGAATTCCAATCAGTTTAATTTTACGTTGTACTGAAGAATCCGCCTGCAAGAACAGCCATGCCATCACAAACGGATAAAAGGCGAGAATTACGGGATTGACTAAAGTGACAAAGCCGGTGAAAAAGCCATAGAGTCCTGCACTCTTGAAATCGAACCGTTTACGAAGGTTTAGCAACCAAGCTATCAAACACATCGCAAGGAATGTAAAGATAGAAGTCTCCCAGACGTGACCGACGTGATATATAGAAACGGGATGAACGGCAAGGCCCAATGTAGCGATATATCCAACAGTGCGTCCGAAGCAGGTTTTGGCGATAAAATAAATCGGTATACAGGTCAGTGCGGAAACAACAGAATTGAGCGTTAACATGGCGAGTGCCGCGCTTGAACTATAGACACCGAAGATTTTGAATATCAGCGCCAACAATAGCGGATGTAACGGCATCATCCACGCTGTGGGACCGCTCGGTTCGCGAAACGGTGAGCTGAACCCCTCCCCTACGGCGAGAGATCTGGCTATGCCCCCAGGTTCATACCCAAAGGTCCAACTATTCTCTGGAATCTGAGAGCTCCAGTAGAGTATGAAGAAAAAACGTAGGGCGAAGGCAAGAAGGACAATGAGAGATAAGATCGTACGCTCACCGACCGACTGCCAAAAACCCATCGCGCTCCGAACGGTGGAAACCGTTCTACAAAGACGCGAGTTTGCGGATTTATCTGCGCTGATGGTGCCCCTTGAGAAAACTGTCTCAGCCCGAGCGGCCGAGCAGCCATCCGGCTGGCTATCGGTCGTACATTGCTTGCGCAACAAGGTCGCTACTCCACTAATCCAGTTAGACATGCTTTTAATTGCCTTCTGATAAACGCTAAAATGTCGCCAAATTTTGGATCCTTATAAAGCTTGCCTCGCTTGCCCAACTGGGCTTGATACATTGCTGTTCCTTCCCTGATCTCGATGATGGCTTGGATGTAGAGATCAAGGCCTAGTTTTTCCAACTCCTTGCACACAGCTTGATAGGAACGGTGGCCGATCGTCACTGCGCCTTGTTTGACGATCTCACCTGTATCGAGTCCAGCGTTGATTTTTTGAATAGTCACAGCGGCTGTTTTTTCGCCGTTGAACATGGCCCAAAAGGTTGTCTTCTTGCCTCGATATTCAGGCGCCTTGCCATGGTGGATACCCAATGTACCTAGACTTGGTATTTCAAAAAGTTCGGGCTTGAGAATGGGGCTGCCATAGATTAGGCCGAGGTCCGGCGCTAACGAGCGCACTGTCTCAACCACTTCTGCGTGATGAATGTTGGTCACGGAGTGAATGCGTTCAGACAACGCGCCAATCTTACGATTCAGTTGAAGCTCGCCGCGCGGATCACGCAGGAAATGCCCAACGCCTCTCCCCACCTGGGCCGCCAACAGTGGCAAAGCCAGAACGCCGCGACGCTTCCACAGGTCTCTTACTATTGCCGGAAGCTTCTTCTCCCCGGGCTGACAAAATGCTCCTAAAAATTCAATATCCTGGTGCTCTTGTAAGCGACAGATAAATTGTTTGATGCCCCGTTCGAGAACCGGACCACCGCCGAAAACCACAACACGAATCGGACCGCTTTCATTACCCGAGTTAGTTGGCATATCTTACCAGCCCCTGTGCCACAAGAATTTTGAATTTCTCGAACTGGAGTTTGTACTCACATCTCTATATGGCTAGGCTACCCCGCAATATTAGCCAAGCTGAGATATCGACAAGAACGATTCCTTATAAAAGCGTTACCGCCTACCGAAACCCTCTCGGTTGTACAGATTTTCTTTGGACTCCGCTAAGGCTTGCGGCGAGTGCTAGTTCTGCGACCGTCGGCGCCGTAATCGCTTCATTCACGCGGACTGCTAAGCGTAATTTTGAGAATAGCAAGAATGCAAGAAGATAAGTTCCAAACGCAACTAGAAGAGTAAGCCGGAAACCTAAAAACATGGATAGCAGTCCCGCGGCAATACCACCGATTACGGTGAACAGTGAGTTCGCGGCCCAAGCCCAGGCGATCGCGCCTCTGGGTTGTTTTTCAAGCGACAGGATACCCAAAGGGAACGGCATACCTAAGAAAAACGCTAATGGGAAGATCATCACGATCGTTGCGATAATTCGCCCCGGCGTCGACGCGGCAAGTAATATCGCCGAAAGATTGGGATAAAACGACCACAACGAAATACCGGTTGTGAATACACCGACAAAAGGAATGATCCAGCGGTTTTCTGGGTCGATACGAAAACGGCGAGCGGCAAGACTGCCTAAACCAGCCCCAAAAAGCATAGTGAAGATAACAGTTGAAAAAGTGTAGAGCGGAAATCCCACGACCTTCATGAAGATTTGGATTAACACTAACTCGATGATGATAAAACCGAGACCGAGACATGAGAAATAACCGAGGGCGACATACTTTCCTGGCCAACGCTCCTGGCCAGCCCGCGACCAAAACAACGGTACAAAGATAAAGAGCACGCTTAACAAGAGACCTACGCCCCCCAGAGCCGCGAAGTGCGTATATTCACCCAACGGAAGCCCTAGTCGACCATTGACGGACTGGACTAAAGCCTCATTTAGGAAAAGGTGAGGATCCTGTGTAACCTGTCTAAAGCCGTTTTGTATGTTATTGAAGTAAGGAAAGTCATCTGACGTCGGCATCGCTTTGTAATCCATTCTGCTTTGCAATCCTGGGGGAAACCGACCGCTGAAGAACTCTGACGATAGAAAACTTTTATCGGGATCAAGCGGATTAACAACGATCCGCTCCGACTCTGATTGTCCGTCACTGACTCCGAAAAATCTGTCGATGTTTTCAATCTCCTGCGTGGTCCATGGAGACATTTTAATCAACATCGTCGCCAACGTGTCACCGCCCTCTTTTTCGTACACTACTACGTGCTTCTGAAAATTCTTCCTGTTCATTTGGTTCCAGGCTTGTGCAGCGGTCGTAACCATCCGAGGATAAAAATGATGATTTATGTGTAAGAGACCGTCGTCCTTAAGATGTTCAAAATACTCGCGATAAGCCTCTACGGTTTGAAGATAGACCGGGGTCACGGCTCCACTGCCAATCGCAATGTTTGATGACGTGTGGTTACTGAAAAGCTGAATAATGTCGTATTTCTTATCTGTGCTTCGGAGGTAACTTCGGCCTTCGCCCGCTCGATTGTTCACTCGAGGATCGTTGAAGATATTGCCTGTATACTGGGCGTATGACTCCTTGCCCAATCTAACTACAGTCTCGACCAATTCGATGCCATCTACTCTCCTGGGGTTGAACAACAGAGCAGCTTTCGTTTCCTGACCCGCAGCGCTGCCAAATATTAGGACCTCGGCGCCGCTATTCCTTTTGAGGTAATGAGATGCAAGCACCCCGCGGTTCGAAAAATGATTCTGTATTGGTTCGCTGCCTTGAAGCACTATCTGTCCTAAGCGCTCGTAATTTCCGTCGAACGAGAAAAAAAGACTGCTTTGCGATCCACCGTCGTACGCGACATGCTTAGCATGCCCCATATTTATGACATCGATTTTGGAAATCGGGTCCCATGCGGATAGTTCGATTTGGCCATTTCTCTGAGCGGCGCGAACTCCTCGTTTACCCAGGTGAAAATCGAACTCGAAGCGGTCGTTACCCTTGACGAATGGTAAGACAAATAGGCCGCCAGCAGCGATTGCCGTAAGCAATGACCATTTCCTTTTACCGGCGAACAGCCCCGATGCAATTAACAGCATTGCTCCGGCACAAACCATCAAGCCGGCCGGGCCAAGCCGCTGCAAAAATGGCACGAAAATGACGCAACCCAGTGCTGCGCCCGCAAGGTCCCAAAAGTACAACGAACGAATTCGCAAGGGATACGCTGAGAACACATATGTAACAATCAGACCTCCCAAGAAGAACACGGGGATGATCATCATATACATTAACATAACGTCAACGATACCTTTGACGACGCGGCTCTCAAATCTCTCGTAAATGAAATGGGTGGCATTGAAGCCTGGTTGTACGAGCAAAATCGAAAGAGCGAGTACGATCGTGAGCACAGCCAAACGCCTATGGACGTCCTGGTCCTTCGGAATCGGTCTAAGCGTTGCATAGATACCGGCAACCCCGAACGCAAACATCGCCAGAGTTATGACTAGGTATCCAGTATTAGGCAGCAAGAGGACATCGAACACTCGGATCAACAAGATCTCCACCATCAGCATGGTCACAGAGGTAAAGAATAAACCCAGCGAAAGCGTTAGCCTGTTTTGCATCTTTATTTCTCAAGGTTTTTTTTACAGCATAATCGGGAAGCAATGCCGGTGAGCGGCAGCATTTGCGGCTTTGTCGATTTTATTCAGTGCACCTAGATCAAGGCGATTACCCCCGGAAGATCTCGAGCGGATCGCTGAACGTCAAGTTTGATTTGCTAATGTGCTGGTTGTTGGATTTCCCTGCGCCATTCCCGTCCCACGTTGATAAATACCCACAGCAATAATCCCAGAAGGACAAAAATCAAAGATTCAATTGGATAACGGTAGCGGTAATATACCGGTGCAGAAAGCATATTCGGGAATGCAAACAGCAATATAAACATCGTAATCACGTTCGCTCTTCGATCGCTAATCTTAAAAAGTGCTCCGATCAAGGCTATCGCCGTTAGAAAGCCGACAGAAGGCCAGTTGGTAAAGAAAAAAGCAATACCCTTTGCTATCATCATCTTTAGTACAATTAACGGATGAGCAAGAGCAAAATCGACGGTATGTGACAAAAATACTGCGTCCCGTTGAGCCTCATTGAACTGATCGTAGCCAACGAGTCGGAGAGCCACAACTGTATCCTTGGAGTACTGCAAGATCTTCGCTTGCGATTGCAGATTGTTCAGAATCGACACCGCTTCAGCAGCGTTCTTTGCTGTCCAAGGCGGGTCCTTCCATTGATGATCGGGTCGAAGGCCCGGAGTAAAAGTGTGCGCTAATGCCGGTATGGCATAATGAAGATTCTGCCCTAGGCCGGACCGGACTGGAATAAATTCACCAAATGTTATCCAGTTTCGGAAAGTCCACGGAGAAATCACGAGAGCGGCAACGATCACAACTGTCACGGCACTGATGCAGGGTCGGAGACTCCTCATCCCCGATGTTATTAAAATCATCATCGCGGAAAACGGAACGAAAAGAAGTGCACTGGCATGCGTCAGGCAAGTAAAGCCGAGCACTAGGCCTAGTGTTAGTCCACGGCGAACTGACGCATACTCGATACAATAAATTAACGCCAGTGCACAACAACAAATGAGCAGACCGGTTAATGCTGAGTTGCCGATGTAGGAAAGTAGAAAGCGATTTGCTGGAAATAAAGCTAACAAGATGCTAGCGACCAGTCCCGCTTCTGATCCAACTATTCGCCGAACAAGCTGGTACACTACTACACAAGTGATTCCGAGCCATACGAAATTAAGTAATACCAGCGGCAGCCTTCCACCTTTCCCGAACGTCCAAAAACATCCTGCCATGATGATCGTGTGCAGTGGTTCGATCCATGCGG